>ENA-UOJA01000539-UOJA01000539.1-human-gut-metagenome-genome-assembly--contig:-C19-NODE-539-length-35949-cov-26.894216_pt1 | contig 35949 bp, 42 predicted proteins | sample MGYA00242337_ERZ723884 | MGnify/ENA metagenome assembly ERZ723884
GGCAATTATGATAGCTATTGATATTTGGCTCCATTTTGGCTCTAAAAATTTTAGACGAGGTACACAAAAATGCGAAATAAGATGAATATGAAGAATAAAATACACAAATGTGTACCAAGAAACAGCCAGATAAATGTCTCAGCCCAAGAGTTTGAGTAATGTACAAGAGCCAAGAAATGCCGGATCTCCGGATTCCTTGGCTTGTTTTTTGCCTGGTGACAATCAAATGACAATAATTTTGGAAATATAGGAAACACTTTTGTTTAGTTTATTCCTAAAACTATTTTTGTTTTTTCAAGTTCAATTTTCAGTGAAGCAAAAGAAGAAACATCTAAATTAATAACCGTCTTGCAATAGGAAATTATTATTAGTTTGAGTTGATTAAAGATATCAAATATCTCTGTTTGGTTAGTGGTTAGGTCATATATGCTTTTTCCATAATGGATTAGTGGATTTCTATATTTGTCCCTTAGTATTTTGAATTTTTTGCATTTTTGATGATAGTCAGTCTTGTCGATGGCGACAAAAGGTAAAACATGTGATTTTAAATATTTGCCTTCAGTATCATTTGGATCAAGCATATCAAGAATGTCAAACATGTATGTTATTTGGATTGTATAATCGCTTATGTAGTAACAGTCTACTACTCGTTTCAGTGCATTTTTGCATAACATAGCAATCTCATCATTTCGTGTATTAAATATTGCATTAAATAGTAGGACATCATCTATACGAAAATCTTTTTTTATAATAAAAGGATTTGGTGAACAACGATATTGAGCGAACACTTTTCCAGAAATAGGATGAACTATATTTTCCATGTCATCTAACATAAATGCAGAGCGTATATTATCTTTTATTCCAGCAAGTGAAGGAAGAAAATTGCGTTGACTTATATCTAATGTGGATAGAATAATATAATCTAGTCCATGATTTATTTTGTCACAAATTATATCCGCAAACGTAGAATATGACTTGAAATCCCAAGTAGTATTCTTTAAAAAAGATTCGTCGACTATTATTGCAATAGCAGAATGTGCATTTATTTCTTGTACCTCGTGCAGTTTTATTGTATTTAATACAATATCTAGATGGTATGAGGTAAATGTAGCAAATTCTTCATCTAACTTTAATTTGGTATCATTCCATTCAATCACAGGGTATTCAGCTTGTGTAGGGAGAGTATCTTCTATTATATCTAAATATACATAGTTCCAATAATATTTATAAAAATTATTAACTGAGTTAACTGGAAGATAAATAATATTTCCTTGCTTTAAAGTAAATTCAATATCAAGGTTCGGCATTTCTGCGAAAAAAACGTGCTTTTCTGAATCTAAAAAACCTAAATTTAGATTTGTTGTAGTTTCAATTTTATCACTAGGAACTTTATATTCAAAAAGAGATATTTTTTGATTTAAGACTGTTTCAAGCTCTGCCATGGTGGTGATTCCAGAGGAAATTACAGCTACACAAAAATCATGAATTAACAGCAACAAATCTTGTAGAAGAGCATTAATTTTATTGAGAGGAATCATATCACTTAAATTTTTACCTTTGTGTATGATTTCGGTTCTAACTTCTTTGGAATAGAAATAAAACTGATGATTTAATATATCATATTGGTGTTGAGAATTAGAAATGTAACTAATAATACGTATCTTACGATCCTGAAAGCGCATATACCTTTGCCCACCCATCCTTTCTACTGTCGAAAATAAATAGCAGAAGCATCTATTGAGATCTGATATGTGAAAGGAAAAACAAGCACGTGATAAAATAGAACGATATTCAGTATAAACTTCGTCAGTACGAGATGAATTAAAAATTTTGTATATATCCTCATTCTCATAGTTAATTAGGTAATCAAGGTCTAGTCCTATGCCAGGTTGTAAGGAATAAAAGTAAGGAGATAAGGAAAATTTTGATAGAGTATTATTTTCACTATTATAAAAAAAGGAGTATCTGGTATTAGCTACAATTCCAGGAATTCCAGGAAGAGTATCACGTAAGTCTAAGCGGCAAAAACTGAATTTTATATAATCTAGAGCTCGATTGACGATGTTTATAGCAAGTTCAAAATCAGCTTCACGTGGTTGGTGATTGCTAGTTTTGACAAAACCGATGTTTAAAAGGTGTTCACATGAATGCTCATAAAAAGTTTGATTTGTTGTTATTATGGAATATATTTCAGGATGATTTTTTTTGCATTCTTCTACTTGCTTAATTTGGTATATAGGGATAATTATAGTATCCTTAAATATTAGATTTTGTTCTATAATTAAATTTGTAATTGGTATTAAAAAATAAGACATAAAGCTTTTACTCCTTCTTCGGCTTTCTTTTCTTCTTCACATAAGAGAAATCCGGAAACAAGTCTTTTAGCAATTCAGCAGTTTCGCCTGCATCGTCATTCTCATTTAATTTCTGAACCAGTAGCCGGTCGTCATCATCAAGATTTAGCGATACAGTATATTCTTTTTTTGGGTCTGTTGGATTCATTGGGTACTTTACCTCTTTGAGATAATATTCCGTTTCTGATATTTCATTGTTTTCCAGTTTGTCTCGTAAACGTGCCCAATACTCAACCATCTTTCGGAAGTTATCAAGGTCTTCCTGTGGACGGGGACCGGCACTTGGAAGCCGCTCTCCAAATTTAAAGCAAATTTCTCCGTCTTTTATGGTGGGGCGTAATCCATATGCCCATTCAATATCAAACAGCACATGAAGTGCACTGAATATATTTGCTACATCAGGGTCAGATAATGTATAAAAGCTGACACCTAGATTATTGGCAATATTTAATAAAGTTGCTTCATCTGGATATCTATTTCCAAGTTCATAGTTTCTGATGGTGGATTCGTTTAATCCACATTTATCTGCTAATTCCTTTTGCGTCATATCAGATGCAATTCTGAAATTTCGAATCAAATAGCCTACCCGGCTGGTGAATTTCTCGCCCATTTTAACTGCTCCTTATTTGTGGAATGAGTGTTGTAGCATGCACGAAGATACGAGGTACAAAACATCCATATACATTAATACTTAATATGTTTTTTGTGAAGGCAAAAACTCGAAAAACCTTCGGTTTTCCTCGTTCGCGGGCACGTTCTCATGGTGCTTTGTCGATTGTTCATGATTCGCATATCAATAGGCAAAACTCCATGAGAATTTTTGCCTTCGCATACATTATATCATCAACAGTGCAAAAATGAAATGTCTTTGTTGAAAAGTGTTAACAGTACAAAAATGAACTGTTAATATAATACGTATCATAACAGTTCGGAAATGAACTGAATAATAAAAACGAAAGAGAGGAGGCATTAGCTTATGGAGAACAAGATATTTTTGACCGCACAGGATGTCATGGAAATGCTGGGAGTTTCACTATCGTATTCCTATAAACTGATACGACGGCTGAATGCGGAACTTGAGGCTGATGGATTCGTGACAATAAAAGGGCGTGTCAGTACACAGTATTTTATGAAACGAATCTACGGGCTATCTACGGATAAGGAGGTGGGATAGATGGCGGTTATCAAGAATAATAAGACTGGAACGTGGGAGGTGAGAATCTATTATAAGGATTTGACCGGAACAAGAAAACAGAAAACCAAGAGGGGCTTTGCAAAGAAGAGCGAAGCCCTTGAATGGGAGCGGAATTTCAAACTTAAAGAGGATCAGAGTATTAGCATGAGATTCAAAAGTTTTGTGGATATTTATCTGACGGATTTAGAACCAAGAATAAAACGCAAAACTTTTCTGACAAAGAAGCACATTATTGAGACAAAGATTCTGCCTTATTTCGAGAAAAGAAAACTGGATGATATACGAACCCCGGATGTCATCCAGTGGCAAAATGAGATTATGAAGCTGAAAAAAGATAATGGGGAGTTATTCTACCCTGCATATTGCCCTCATTATGAGTCGGTACGGAATTGACTGGAAAAAGAAAGATACACACAATAAGCATTTATCCGTACTGGAGTATAAGAAGCAGGAGCGGGCAAAAGAAGTGGCTACACTTGAGGAGGAGTTGGAGGGCACACAGGTTGTTCTGAAATTAAAAGAGGAACGGATTGATTCTCTGGAAAAAGAAATTGAAAGTAAGCGAGATGATTTCAGAAAAGAACAGTCTGAGGCTCAAAAAAAGCTTGATGATACTATAGCCGAAAATCAGAAATTGCAGTCGAAAACAACGGATTTACGCTTAAAGAATTCTGAATTACGGTTGGAATATTATGAGAATGTAGATAAGCTTACAGATAAACAGAAGGAAATTGAGGTGGCGCAAAAAGAGGCTGACAAGTGGATGATGATATCACATACTGCAAAATTACAGACTGAGCGGGCTGAATTTGAACTGGAAGAGGCGGAAAAGCTTAAGAAGGAACTGTTGGGTTCGGTCGATGGAGATGATTATCTGAAGGAGCAGGTGAAAGAGCTGAGATATCAGAATCAGATTTTGAAGGAGGATAACCGTAGCCTAAAGGACAAGCTGGAAAAGGCATATGAGTTTATGAAACAGTTTGTGATTGGTGGGATTAATCTGCTGGAGAAGTTTATGGAGTGGATCTGGGAAAAAGTCAAGGATGTTGGGAGTGAAAGGTGAAAAAATGGCAAGGGAGCTTTTAAACTTGGAAGCTCTCTTGCTATTTATAGGTGCTAAATTAATTCATTTTCTTGAAGAACACTATAGAACATGGCACGTCCGGAATAATTCCAATATGCACAATCTTGCTCCATAAATAACCATTTCACAGCTAATAAGATGATTTCGATAGGATGCTCATTACCAGCATAATCACAGAAAGTAGCCCCAGACGGAGTGAGCGATACGGGGTAGCAATCGTATATTTGCTGCAGCTTTTGTGCGATGACAGGATAAATGCGAGGAAAATTAATTTTACAATCTGTTAAAGCATCTATAATGTCTTGGTGGCTTGGATTAGAATATCGACGATTTCTTTTGAAAAAAAGTCCGTCAATATTTACAGTAAAATCAAAACCCTTATTTAATTGGGTTGGACGTTTAAGAAAAATGCCATAATTACCAAATTGTTCAACGTTGTATTGATAACGTGATGCATTATCGCCTATTCCGGTACCGGGGGTTTCACATAAAAAAGCTTGAATTAGATTTTCACGCATAGAAATACGATCTCCTAAAGGTAATGAGTAGTTAATTATTTGTGTCATATGTAGATACCTCCTTAAAAAATTCACTGATCTCAACACCAAGTGCATTTGCAATCTGGTTAAGCACCGAGATAGAAAGACTCTTATCACATCCGGATGCTTCGATTTTGGAGAGATAGCTGATGCTGATTTTAGCCTGTTCGGCAAGTTGTACCTGTGTTAATTTAGATTGTTCTCTGTAATTTTTTATATTTGCACCTATAACACGATATAGGTCAGTATCGTTTTCAAAATACATAGATTTACCTCTTTCACTATTTGTGAATATTATCTCATGAGATGCATAATACATAAATTCACTTATAGTGAAAGAAAAAAACTATAGATTTTTGTATGAAATTGAGTTACAATGTAGAAATCAACAAAAAAGAAGGAGGAATGTCTTATAAGTTTACAACCAAATAATTTTAGGCTTGAACCAACAACAGTCTGGTCGTTTCCGGACAGGGGCAGTTGGGCAACGCATTCAGGAAAGTATCGAGGAAATTGGTCACCATATGTACCAAGAAATCTGATGCTTCGTTATTCTAATCCCGGTGATTGGGTCTTAGATCAATTTATGGGTAGTGGAACAACCTTAGTAGAGGCAAAGCTACTCAATCGTCATGCGGTAGGTGTTGATATCAATCCGCAATCTGTTTCAATCTCTGAAACGAATTTACAATTCCGATGTGAAACAAATTCAAAAATCTTTACACGAAATGGAAATGCTACAGATTTGCATTTTATCAAAGATAGTCGTATTGACTTTATCTGTACGCATCCGCCATATGCCAATATCATCAAATACAGCAAAGGGATAGAAGGGGATATTTCATTACTTGGTGTGGAAGCGTTTTTAAATGAGATGAAGAAGGTCGCAAATGAAGCATATCGTGTTTTGAAAAAAGGAAAAATGTGTGCTGTAATGATTGGGGATGTAAGAAAATATGGAAAGGTTGTTCCATTAGGATTTCGTATGATGGAATGCTTTTTACAGGCAGGATTTACGAATAAAGAAATTATAATTAAAGAGCAGCATAATTGTCGTTCTACTGATTATTGGGAAAAACAAAACAACAATTTTCTGCTTCTGGCACATGAGTATATATTTGTATTTCAGAAGTAAGATAATTCACACAGAGTGAAAGTTTTGGTTGTTATTTTGTATGTTTGCAAGTATAATAGATATGTAAAAGATTGTCCTTTTGCGGACATAGAGAAGAGGAATCAAAATGAATAATTCAAGTGTCGCTCCATTTGTGAAATGGGCTGGCGGTAAGCGTCAGTTGATTCCACAAATAAAGGAAAGAATGCCTGAAAAATATAATAATTATTATGAGCCATTTGTGGGTGGCGGTGCAGTTACATTCGAGTTGCTACCTGCAAATGCTCTGATAAATGATATAAACAAAGCATTGATAAATGCATACAAGCAGATATGTAACGCACCGGAAGCATTCCTGAAGGCTGTGAGCAGGCTTGATACGGAAATGTGGGAAGATGGTAAGGAATACTATTATTCCCTCAGGGAGCATTACAATGACAAGCTGATGAAAGCGGAGTATGATGTGGAATTGGCTGCGTTGTTTGTGTTTATAAATAAGCATTGTTTTAATGGCTTGTATCGGGTAAATGGCAAAGGATTATTTAATGTTCCGTATAACAACAGCCGGAGAGCTTCTGTTGATGAAGAGGTTATTATGGCTACTTCAAAGTACTTGCAAGGAGTAACCATTATAGATGGTGATTTTGAAATGGCTTGTAAGGATGCAAAGAAGGGCGATTTTATATTTATAGATAGTCCATATGCACCACTCGCGCCTACTTCTTTTGAGTCATACACAAAAGAGGGATTTGATATAGAAAGCCATAAGCGTTTAGCAAAACTTTTTGATGAATTAACAGATAGAGGTTGCTACTGTATGCTCACAAATCATAATACGGACTTGATAAATGAGCTGTATGGCAACAAAGGCTATAAAATAGATGTTGTAAGTGTAAAACGTATGATTAATTCAGATGCATCCAACAGAGTTGGTGAAGAAGTGATTATATGCAATTACTAAAGGAGTCGAGATAATGGAGAACTTATTTACAAAGAAAGTGCCATTATATTTTGAGACTGAAGAATCACAATTGATATTAGGTGATTCCTTTAAAATTCTAACAAAAATGGAACCAGAATCTGTTGATATGATATTTGCAGATCCACCTTATTTTTTAAGTAATGACGGCATTACCTGTCAGGGCGGAAAGATGGTTTCAGTAAATAAAGGCTCATGGGATAAGCTTTCGGAAAGTGGAACCAGCGTCGAAGAAAAACACAAGTTTAACAGAAAGTGGATTAAGTTATGTAAGAAAGTACTAAAGCCGAACGGCACAATATGGATATCAGGAACACTACACAATATATATTCAATTGGTATGGCATTGGAGCAGGAAGGCTTCAAAATAATCAACAACATAACATGGCAGAAAACAAATCCACCACCAAACTTAGCATGTCGATGCTTCACACATTCTACGGAAACCATTTTATGGGCACAGAAGAATGATAAGAAGTCTCGGCATTTTTTTGATTATCAGAAAATGAAAGAAATGAATGGCGGAAAGCAGATGAAGGATGTGTGGACCGGAGCATTGACGAAACCTTCTGAGAAAACAGAAGGTAAGCATCCCACGCAGAAACCGGAATATTTGCTTGAAAAAATTGTAATGGCATCTACGGAAGAAGGACAAGTTATTTTAGACCCTTTTTGTGGTTCAGGAACTACCGGAGTAGAGGCTGTACGATTTGGACGAAAATTTATTGGGATAGATGTAAGTGAAGAATACTTGGAGATATCCAAGAGAAGATTGGAGAAGGTAGCAAATGACAAACAGAAATTTTGATGAATGGTTGAGTAAGTTCAGACCGAGTATATCAAGTTATGATTACTATATCGACTTTGCAAAGGTCGTAAAAAATGTAGATGAAATCAAGGTGGAATTAAATATCTTAAATTCCTTGATTGGTTCTAAAAATATTGAAGAAGAATTTGAGAAGATAGTGACAAAGTATCCGGAAACATTGCAATGTGTTCCGTTACTTCTTGCAGTGAGAGGCAATGAAATATATGCACAGGATGAAGAAGGAGCTTTCCAATATAATTTCAAGAAAATGAATTACAGTGTGGAACAGTACAAGGTATTTATGCGTAAGACCGGGTTATTTGATATGATTGCAAATCATTTGGTAAACAATCTTGTGGATTATGCTCTGGGTATTGAAACCGGATTGGACTCTAATGGTCGTAAGAATCGTGGTGGGCACCAGATGGAAGATTTGGTTGAAAAGTACATTGCGGCAGCAGGATTTGAAAAGGATGTAAGTTACTTCAAGGAAATGTACCTTAAGGACATTGAAGAAAAGTGGAATATTGATTTATCTGCGCTTTCTAATCAGGGCAAAGCTGCTAAGAGATTTGATTTTGTAATTAAGACAGATAAGATGATTTACGGTATTGAAACTAATTTCTATAGTGGCGGTGGCTCAAAACTAAATGAAACTGCAAGGAGTTATAAAATGCTTTCACAGGAGGCTGATACCATAGATGGATTTACATTTGTGTGGTTTACGGATGGAATTGGCTGGAAGAGTGCAAGGGGTAATTTAAGAGAGACGTTCGAGGTCATGGATATGATCTACAGTATTGATGATATGGATAATGGGGTAATGCAGAAATTATTTGAATAGGAGCATATATGGTCGATAAAGATAAAGTTATTGAATTAATAGAGCGTGGACAAGAAACAGATTTTTGTGATTTTAAGAGAGAATTTTACCATACAGCCAAGAAAGCAGATATGATAAAAGATATTCTTTCTTTTGCAAATAGTACTATGTGTGGTGATAAGTATATAATATTTAACGTTGATGATGAAACACGTCAATTATGCAATATGAAAATAGATTCTCTTCCAGATGTATCAGAAATAAATGGATTGTTAAGAGAGTATTGTGAACCATATATTGGAATAGAACTGTGTTGTTTCTCTTATAAGGAAACGAATGTAGCATACATAAAAATTCCAGCAGATTATTCTGACAAACCATATATGGTAAAAAAAGACTATGTGCGAGAGGGAAGGACGTTATTACAGCAAGGGCAAGTATTTGTTCGGAAAAATTCAGATAATTATAAAGCAAATAGAAGAGATTTGGATGAAATATATGAATCGCGAGAAAAAAGGAGCATACAAGTATGTAAAGGTGAAATAGAAGAACGGGAGTTTGTGATAAATAATCAAGTTAGAAAATTATTTTTACTAACTGTTCTCTTCGAAAATAATGCTAAGGACAATTTCTTGATAGAGGAAATAAAAGTGATATTTAAATGTTTTGGTCATTGTTTTTCGGCATGTGTACAAGACATAATTGATATAGATAGTCAGAGGATGACTAAAAATGATATAATTAGTAACATACCATTTTCCGTTGAACCATATACAACAATGCAGAAAAATTTGCGATTTGGATTGTCTAGTGCTTGTATTGAAAAAATACAAGAATATAATTTAAGGGAAAGTGAAGTTATTGTTGGAATAGAATTATATGATGTGAAAAAAAGAAAAATATGTTCGCAAGAGAAAAAATGTACCATTAAACTTTGTAAATAGATAGGTAGGTAGAAAAAGTGAATTATTCTCCATTAAGATATCCAGGTGGAAAAACTAAGATTGCACCAATGGTAAAGTTATTAATTGAAAAATCAGGAATGAAAAATGTTACATATGTTGAACCTTTTGCGGGAGGCGCAGGAGTTTCTTTGGAATTGTTGTTTTCAGGTGAGGTTGACCATATTGTTATAAATGACTACGACAAGGCAATTTATTCCATTTGGCGAGCAATCATAGAGAATACAAATCAGTTTGTTGAATTAATAGAAAACACCGAAGTGTCAATTGATGAATGGTATAGACAAAAGAATATATATACCAATCAATCAAATCGATATTCGGTTGAATTAGCATTTGCAACTTTTTTTCTTAACCGTACTAACCGTTCTGGAATATTAGCAGCAGGACCAATTGGCGGATATGAGCAAAACGGAAATTATTTAATTGATGCAAGATATAATAAAGAGGAATTGATTAATCGCATTTTGCGAATAGCTAAACGAAAAGATGATATATCAGTTTACAATAAAGATGTTCGTTCTTTTATGAAAAATTATTTACATAGATATTCGAATGTTTTTTTATATCTAGACCCACCATATTATAAAAAAGGACAAGAATTATACAAGAATTTTTTCGTTGATAAAGATCATAAGGAAATTGCAGATTTATTAGAAAATGAAAAAAGTATATGGATGGTTACATATGATGCAGAACCAGAAATAGCTAAATTGTATGAGCGATTCTCAAAGAGATATTTTGATTTATCATATAGTGTAGCAGAAAAAAAGAAAGCATCTGAAGTAATGATATTATGCACGGGAGATTTGTGGCCAAACAAACAAAAAATGCAGCAGAAAAAAATAAAACTAAACTTAAGGGAGGAAATGCATGCTTAATACTAGTCAGTTAGCTAAAGATGAATTATTAACATTGATACAGAAAGAAAATTTTGTTGGTTGGATTTATTCAATAGATTATGAAAAGGCATTGGTAATTACCAATGATTTATGGAAAAGCAACGTAAAAGGTATTCCTCACAACAGTTTTTTATTGGCAACATCATTTGAACCGGATAAATATGGTGAGGCGGATGAAGCGGATAAAGAGATCATTCTTTTAAGAGTTATTGGTTCGTGTAGATTACCACAAGATGATGATATGATAAAAACTAAAATTGATAATTATCAAAATAAAACTGGAGTATTTAATGATGAGTCTGGTTTTGATAGTTTAACACGAAATCGATTACAGTTTGGAGGGTTGGAATGCCGAGTACTAGGGACATTCTATATGAAGCAGCAGGAACTAAATTTAGGTAGTGATGTTGAAACATTTTATACCTCACTACAAATGCGTGTATTTATGCCTACATCGAATTCTTTAGAGAAAGTGGTTAATTTTGTAGATCCAATTAGGAAAAAACGCTCTTTGGAAGATTTTAGAGAATTAGGAATTCAGGGTGAAGTTTCTCCGTTTCGTATTGGAACAGTCAGATACACTTCTACTGATCGTCTGCATAGAGCAGAAAATGTTGAAAAAGTAAAATTCTATATTCAACCAGCTGATTTTTTGGCGAGAAGGACAGCAGTTCTTGGAATGACAAGAACTGGTAAATCAAATATGATTAAGCAAACTGTTTCAGTCGTGAAAGAAATATCAAGTAAACATAATTTAAAAATAGGTCAGCTTATATTTGATATAAATGGAGAATACGCAAATGCAAATAAACAAGATAGCGGATCGATATCAACAATATTTAAAGATGAGTGTGTCAAGTATCGCATAAAAGTCTCAGAAGGATTTGAACCATTGCTTAATAATTTTTATGAACAATTACAAGAAGGATTATATACAATTAGAGATCTGATAAAAGAAGCAAGAAAAGATGGCTCTGCGGATATTGATACATTCATAAATATGTCGTTGGAAAAACCAGATGAATCCGAAAGAGGAGAGGTTACTAGGTGGAAAGTTAAAACTGCACTATATAAAACATTATTAAAAAAATCAGGATATGAATATTCTGGTGTATTTAGAGTGCAGTTCACAGTAGCACAAAAAATTGTAGAAACAGTTAATGATAAAATGGAAGACAAAACTATTGATCCTAATAAGGGTATGTCTTTTTCAGAAGCAGAAAAGTGGTTTGCTGCAGCTCGAATAGCCAATAAAGAAAGAACTATTTTAACAGCGAGTAAGAATGCATGGTTAGATAACGAATGTATTGCTATGCTAAATTTATTAGTTGGTTTAAGTGCGAATGATGGCTATATTAGAGGATTTAGAACAATTGAAATTGCAAAGGAATACCATTCACCAGCAAAAACAACGGAGGTATGCGATGAAATTTATAATTATTTGTACCAAGGGAAAATAGTTATTTTGGATCTTTCGGTTGGTAATGCGACTTTAAGAGAACGTATTTCTAAAAATATTGCAAGTTATATCTTTCATAAATCAATGGAAGTATTTACGGAAGGAAGAATGCCACAAAACATAGTGATATATATTGAGGAGGCTCACAATTTAATTGGAAAAGGGATGGATTTAACGGAAACATGGCCAAGATTAGCAAAAGAAGGAGCAAAATATAAAATTGCACTTGTATATGCAACACAAGAAGTATCTTCCGTACATAAAAATATATTGGCAAATACGGAAAACTGGTTCGTATCTCATTTGAATAGTGATACAGAAATAAAAGAACTATCACATTTTTATGATTTTTCGGATTTTAGTAAATCATTATTGCATTCACAAGATGTAGGCTTTACAAGAGTCAAAACATTGTCTAGTCCGTTTGTTGTTCCTGTGCAAATAGATAAATTTTCTCCAGAGAAATTTATGAACAAGGGGGATGCAAATGTTTGATGCGATTGATAAAACGGCACATGTTGAAATTATAGATAATCCAGATGTAAGAGAATTTTTATCAAAGTGTCGATATATGGTAGAACCATCAGGGAAAGAAGCAAAAGAAGTGGCAGACTTGTTTGTGAAGTATCCGTTACAGCAAGAAAAATTACCTGTCAATATTATTTCCATAGATGGTAGCAGCTATGAAGCTAGTATTAGTGATAATTTGCCACATACAAGAGTTGGATATGTAAAGGTTGGAAACATACTAATTAAGCGAGATGAATATAACGAATTAGGCAAACAGAAATACATTAATCCATTTTTGGTAGCGGAAATGGAGAAAGCTACATCATCTACTGTGTTTGCTTTACCTAGTAGTAATATGCAATATGGAGGTAAGGAATCGGTAAGGGATGGTTTTAGATTAGCACTTGATAACTATTTATTTAAATATAGAAGTAATCCAAGCGATATAAAAACAAGTTTGCGCACAACTTTATTTAAATTGGCAAGTTATCGTACAGGAAGTAATTATACGGATAGTGATAATGAACTTATTTTACATAAGTGTCCAAACTCAAAATGTAACGCGAAGAATATTTCTGTTTGGAATATTGATGAAGAACAATTTTGTCCAGAGTGTGGAGAAACTATTTATCCTTCAGATTGTTTAAGAATTTGGGAAGAAGTTGAGGATAATGGTTCAAATCAATCAGCGCTCACGAGATTTACAAATGTTATAGAACATCTATTTGTTATGCACTATATAAGGATGATAATTGATTTTTCACCAGAGTCCTATGTGGAAACATTAAGTGATATATGTTTTTTTATGGATGGTCCACTTGCAATTTATGGGAATGCTGCATGGGTGCATAATGCTATCATGAAATATCTTCACGAGATAAATGTGGTTATGCAAAAGCATAATAAAAATCCTATTTTAATAATTGGTTTAGTAAAAAGTGGTGCTATCGTTGATTATTTTAAGATGATTGAGAAGGATATAAAAGAGGAAACTATTTTATGTTTGTCTGATGAAGTGAGAAACAAGTATGTGAATTATGATAGAAAAGCTTCGTCTTCAACGTTTGGTAGTGAAACATATTATGGTCAGGACTTTATATATAAAGCAAAGTCGGGGAAACTAATTGTGTTTAATCTGCCATATCCATTTGAAAGCAAGGTAGATATAAAAAGTTTTATTTTAAATAAATCTGATATCAAAAAGTATCAAAATTTGAACAAAAGCTTATGTTTGCTTAACGAGTTTGAGTGTGATTTGTATGAAAATACAGTGGTTCCTGTTGCTTTAGCTAGAAAACATACGGTTATTAGTTTGAAACCTGGAAGTCAAGTTTTGGACTTATTAACCAGATTAAATACATAAAAAATGAAAGATGAGTGACAACAAAATGACAATACAATCCCCTAAAAATCCATGCAACAGGTAGAAATCAGACAAAACTCCCTAGTCTCTTCCACCAAAACCAACGAAAACACTACATAACAACTTTGCAAAGAGGAGTTTGAATTAGCCACAAGTCTTGGAATCCGCTAAACAAGCGGCTTCCGTGACTTTTTCTTTTGCTCTGCTACTATTTTGCTACTAATAGCAACTACTCTGTATCATATCGTTTTGATGGCAAATTAGTGTAGGTTTGTGTTAAAATATCTTCCTTTGAAGCATCTGTATTATTTTGGTAGATGTCTTATTTTTGGTTAATGGTGCTGGACAATATGGAAGATTTGCTGCTTCAAGTAATGGATTTCCATCTGGTGGTTCTAGTGTTGGTGTAACACTTGCTGCAGCTGCCAGTTGCTCCAGATTGTTCACAGGCTCCTGCTGTTTATGTGGGAACAGATGGGGGTATGTGTTAAGTGTTGTGGATACTTTTTCATGTCCAAGCCTGTCTGCTAACATCAAGGCATCGCAGCCCTGGTTAATAAGTAAGCTGGCGTGACTGTATCTGAGGTCGTGTACTCTGCTCTGCTCAACACAAGCTCTGCATCTGCCAGAAACTTTATCTCGTTTATGAGACCAGACTTCGTAAAAGAGAAGATTCTTTTGTACAACTTGCTAATTCTAAGGATTACCGGCATTTTGAAAATAATGCCGGTAATCGATAATCCCTACGGAAGCAGATGACCTGCCGCCAGGTACAGCTCATACCATTCCTCACGAGTCAGAGTAATATCGCACGCCGCGATAATTTCTTTCAGGCGGCTTTCACTTGCAGTGCCGGTAACAATCTGCATATTTGCTGGATGACGTAAAATCCACGCAGCCGCAATAGTAGTATCGCTGACATTATATTTTTCGGCAATCACATGAAGTTTTTTATTCAGTTCAGGGTATTCGTCGCTTCCGAGAAAGCAGCCTTTCCATGCCGGCATCTGAAACGGAGACCATGCCTGGAGAGTGATATTGTGGAGGCGGCAGTAGTCGAGCAGACTTCCATCGTGATCGATTGAACCTGGGGTTTCCATATTGACTTCCATGCCATTTGCAACAAGATTGGAAACAGGGATGCTGAACTGAACCTGATTGACAACGAGTGGTTGGCGGACATATTTCTGCAGCAGTTCAATCTGCATCGGCTTATGGTTTGAAACTCCAAAATGGCGAACCTTTCCGCTTTCATAAAGAACATCAAATGCAGCAGCAACATCTTCCGGTTCTACGAGTGCATCCGGACGGTGAAGAAGCAAAAGATCAAGATAATCTGTATGGAGCCTTTGTAAAATGCCATCGACAGATTTCAGAATGTGCTCCTTTGAGAGATCATAGAAGCCTTGGCGGATGCCACATTTTGACTGAAGATAAATATCTTCACGCTTTATGGATGAATCATCTGCGAACGCTTCGCCGAATATGCTCTCGCTCATACCATCACCATAGATATCCGCGTGATCAAAGAGGTATGCACCTTGTTCCAGAGCTGCATGAATAAAACGATTCATCTCATCCTTCGATTTTTCAGAAAGGCGCATGCATCCAACTGCAACTGAAGGAACCTTTCGTATGTGATTTCCTAAAATTATTTCTTTCATAGTAAAAATCTCCTTTGCAGTTATTTTCTTATTCCAATAATGAGTGAGGCATATCCCCAATCCCACATGAGTTGTTCTTTATTTATACAGAATTGTGAATAATGAAGAATGGTACCAAACAGATTGGCTTGATAATTGTGATAAAGGGAACTGTCTCAAAGCAGAGATTTGCACTGGCAGGTTCTAATGAGAGATGCTAAAAGCTACTCTATTATAATCGGAACCAAAAGTTTTCGAAACATTACATTTATTGAAATATATTCTACGAGTTTAGGTTAGTACGATAAATTCATAATGTCAATAAGAAACACTTAAAGCAGGATGCAATACAGTTATTTAAAGATAAAGCAGTATTTTATAAAGATCCAGAGAAGTGGGTAAATAGAGTTTAATTCGCCGGAACTTGGCGAGTTTGAATAATGTTAAAACAGCGGGAAGCCAGCATTTATGAGGCTTCCCGCTTTCTGCGCTTGCAAAATGCTTGCAGTTTTTAGTGGCAGTTAGAATTTTAAATGACGAAATTAATTAGTGCATATGTATAGACTGTATCAGATGTAAACAACAGTTTAATATCGTGAAAATTGGCTTGAAAGAGTATGAATAATTATATATAATTTTAATTATGAAGCTATGAGGAGAACTATATGAAAGAACTATTTGATTATATATTTAAGTTAGACTTCAAAAGTCTGTTTATAACAAAAAGCAGCAATACCTTTATACAATTTTTTAGATACATATTTGTTGGGGGAGTTGCATTTTTGGCAGACGGAGGGAGTCTTTTCTTAATTACAACTATTGGTGTAAACTATTTAATATCCGTAATATTTGCTTTTGTTATAGGTCTTGCCGTTAATTATGGACTATCCAAGCTGCTGGTTTTTGAGAACAGCAGCGTAAACGGAAAGATAGAATTTCTGGTCTATGGAATTATAGGCGTAATAGGCTTAGGATTTACTGAAATAATAATGTATGTGCTTACAGAGATTGCAGGCTTGTATTTTATGGTTTCAAAAGTTATAGCGACTATTATAGTTTTAGTTTGGAATTTTGTAGCTAGAAAAATTACTTTGTATAGAAAAAAATAGATTGGAGATTATTATGAAAAAAGTAGTTATTATTGGAGCTGGCCCGGCAGGTATTACTGCGGCATTTCAGCTTTTGAAAAATACTAAGGATGAATATGAAATTATTATATTAGAGGAAAGTAATGAGATAGGAGGCATTTCAAGAACTGTAAGGCACAATGGAAATCGTATGGATATAGGAGGACACAGATTTTTCTCCAAGGATGATAATGTTACGAAGTGGTGGGCTGGAATTATGCCTACTCAGGGTGCAGATGCCTATGATGACAAAATATTAGGAAGAAAAAAAGCATTAGCTGAAAACGGACCGGACCCGGAAAAGGACGATGAGGTAATGCTTATTAGAAATAGGGTGTCCAGAATATACTATAAGAAAAAATTCTTTGATTATCCTATTAGCTTAAAGTGGGAAACTATAAAAAATATGGGCTTCTTTACAACTATATGTGCAGGCTTTAGCTATCTAAAGGCGTGTGTGTTTAAGAAAAAGGAAACCTCCTTAGAAAATTTCTACATAAATAGATTTGGAAGAAAATTGTACTCTATGTTTTTTGAGGGCTACACAGAAAAGCTGTGGGGACGCCACCCTAGAGAAATATCAGCAGACTGGGGGGCTCAAAGAGTTAAGGGACTTTCAATAGTCGCAATTATAAAGGATGTATTTTCAAAAATATTTAAGAAAAATTCCCAAAATAAAAAGGTGGAAACCTCTCTTATTGAGGAATTTTATTATCCAAAGTATGGTCCGGGACAGCTTTGGGAGGTAGCAGCAGGCAAAGTGGAAAATATGGGTGGAAGCATTATAAAAAATGCAAAGGTTGTAAAAATAAACAATTCAGACGGAAAAATCCGGAGTGTGGTTTATGAGAAGGCCGGAGAGCAGGTAGAGCTTGAGGGTGATATTTTCATTTCCTCAATGCCACTTAAGGATTTAACAGCAGGGATGAATAGCGTTCCGGAAAATATTGCTGCTATTGCAAAGGGACTTCCATACAGAGATTTTGTTACGGTAGGCTTATTGGTGGATAAGCTTAATCTTAAGAATCAGACAAATATAAAAACTATTAACAACATTGTTCCGGATTGCTGGATTTATGTACAGGACGTTGATGTAAAGCTTGGAAGAATCCAGATATTTAATAACTGGTCGCCATATCTTGTAAAGGACATAGACCATAAGGTATGGATAGGCTTAGAGTATTTCTGCAATGAGGGTGACGATTTTTACAATATGTCAGATGAAGAATGTATAAGGTTTGCAAGTCAGGAGCTTGTTAAAATGGGTATTATTTCAGATGAAAAGGCTGTCCTTGATGCACACAGGGAAAAGGTTAAAAAAGCATATCCGGCATATTTTGATACCTATGACCAGATAGATGAATTAGTAGATTATTTAAATACCTATGACAATTTGTATTGTGTAGGCAGAAACGGTCAGCATAGATATAACAATATGGACCATTCAATGGTTACTTCTTTTGAGGCTGTAGACAACATCATAAAGGACAGAAAGGACAAGTCTAATATATGGAATGTAAATACAGAGGGGGAATATCATGAGCAAAAATAAAATGGCAGTAAAAGTAGCAGTATCCCTGATGGGAGCAGTATCTATTGGAATTGTATTTTTTTATATTATTTTTATTTCAAAGGGCTATTATCATGCCGACTGTACAGATACTATTACCTGGGCAGAGGCTGTTTTAGATGGAAAGGCTCTTATGAACAGCGACTTTTATTACGCCTGTCTGCTGCCTTTTGGTGGACAGCTTTTAATGGTTCCGTTTGTAGCAATATTTGGTGTCAGTATGACAGCACAGCTATGTGGTATGGTGTTATTTGCAATATGCTTTGGCCTGGCACTTGCCTTTTTGCTAAGGTCTATGAACTTTAGCTATAAATGGAGTGTTTTTGGAGTTTCAGCACTGTTTTTAATAGTTTCCATAAGCGAAAAGCTAAGAGAAATATTCTGGTGCCACATAATATATTATAGTCTGGGACTACTTTTTGTTATGGTAGGATTAGGTCTTTTACTAAGAGTGCTTAATTGTGAAAAATCAAAAAAGAAATATATGATATTACTTTTAATCTGGACAGTACTATGCTCAATGAACGGTATACAAGCCCTTACTATATATGGCTTACCGGTATTGGCAGCATTTATGGCAAATATATTTTTTGATGTAAAAACACCTTTTGACAGCAAAAAAAATGAAAATAAATATAAAATAATTTTAGCTTTAATATTAGCTATTATTGTAGGTATGCTGTTAGGAAAAATAGCAAATGGAAACATAGTAGCAGGCTATCAGGAAGGATATTCGGAATTTTCTAAGCAAAGTCAGTGGCTGGATAATTTTCTAAGCTTTGTTCCGCAATGGTTTACATTATTCGGCGTAGAGGTTGGAAGCGGAATGTTAATATATTCTTGCGAGGGTATTATAGAGCTGTTAAAAATAATATGCTCCTTAGTAGTTTTGATTGTTCCTATTATAATGACAATAATGTATAACAAATTTGAAACTATAGCCTATAAGCTTATGATATTAACACATTCATTTATGACAGCACTGATTTTATTAGGCTGGGTATTTGGAAGTTTAAATACAGCCTGTTGGCGATTATCTCCAATTGTAGGGACATCTGTTATTTTATGTATTATGTTTGCAAAATGGATATATGATAAAAAGCAGTATCATAGAATGTTTGCAATTATAGTAATTCCGATAGAAATATTAATGATTATTTCCACAATTGGTATATTAAAAATTAATAATACCCGGTCAGAAAGTAATCAGGCATTAGAAAATGTTATAGATACATTAGAAGAAAATAATCTTCAATATGGCTATGGAACCTTCTGGAATGCAAATAGTATCACATTATTATCCGACAATAATGTAAAGGTCAGATGTATCAATGTAAACAAGTCAGGCGTATCACCTAGAGCATACCAGACCAACATAAACTGGTATAAGGACAATTCCTATAAGGAATATTTCTTATTATTGAAGGCTGATGAATATGTCACCTATAAATATAGTGAAAACTATGTAGAACCAATAAAAGAAATAGAAAGTGATAATTATTTTATCCTAGTATACAATTACAACCTATTAGAAAACAAATAACTCGCCTACCCCAAAAAAATATCGCCACCTGATAGAGGCGGCGAGTCTTGAATAGGACTAAAACATGTGGAGTCGATAAGATGTAAAGAAGACGTTCATGAGAATAGAGAAAGGAACACTTTTATGAGCAAAGAATTACAGATAAGAAATAGTACTGCTGATTTCTTGGTTTTCACACGAGATGCAGGAGAAGACGGAATAGAAGTCAGGGTCCAGAATGGCGATGTATGGCTTACGCAGAAAGCAATTTCGCAGCTTTTTGCTGTAGATAGAAGTGTGGTTACAAAACATCTGAGTAACATTTTTAAAGAGGACGAATTAGATGAAAATTCAGTTTGTGCAAAATTTGCACAAACTGCGGATGATGGAAAAACATACAATTATAAGTTCTATTCATTAGCGGCTATTATTGCTGTGGGATATCGCATTAATTCAGAACGGGCAACACAGTTCAGGACATGGGCAACCAAAGTGTTGGATACATTTACAAAGCAGGGTTATGTTCTTGATAAAAGCAGATTGATTAATGGACAGATTTTCGACGAAGATTATTTTGAGCATCTTATTGCTGAGATTCAGGAAATCAGAGCAAGTGAGAGAAGATTTTACCAGAAAATTACAGATATATATGCAACAGCAGTTGATTATGATAAGAATTCACAGGTGACAAGAGAGTTTTATGCAACAGTTCAGAATAAGATGCATTATGCAGTTCATGGTAATACAGCGGCAGAAGTGATAGTGGCAAGAGCTGATCATAATAAGGAACATATGGGACTTAAATCATGGAAAAATGCGCCTGATGGTAAAATAGTAAAAACAGATGTGTCAATTGCAAAAAACTACTTAGAAAAAGAAAAACTTGCAAACCATCAGATTATTATCTTCTGAATAGTCAACAAACTTGCATGCCACCGGAACTACACACAATAATTACAATATAGCAATGGTACTGGATTGGTACTAAAGATGTGTGCAATGAAAAATAATGAGTGGAAAAGATGCATGTTATCAATGCAAGATAGTATAGATAACAGAATTGGAACAACCAGAATCAAACCAAACTTTGCGAGTTTGAATAGTAAACAGAGCCCCATAAATGGCGTAAACAAGCCATTTATGGGGCTTTTTCTTTTGCTATGATACCTATATGATACCTGTTTTGATAGTACCACAGATATTAATGAGAAGCTGATAAAGATAAAGTGGAAGATAAGGTGTGAAATAGGGGTAGAGGGAGATGACTTCTGTAACTTTGATTTTTAAGATAATCTATGATTGATTGAGAAACAATCGCAAGAGATTGCGACTGTTGTTGATGATGTGGTGATTCTGTGATATCATATAAAAATATGGTACATGAAAGCGGAGGTCAAAATGAAAGTATTGGTAATGAATTGTAGTCCTGTCAGAAATGGAGCAACAGCAGAAATTGTTAATATAGTTACTGCTTGTCTGGAAAAGAAACATGATGTTAAAAACATATGTATTGATGATTACGATATGAAATTTTGCAAAGGATGTAGAACTTGTCATAATACAGCAAAATGTGTTCAGAATGACGATGTTGATAGGATAATTGAGCAATATGAATGGGCTGATATAGTTATATCTGTGTCTCCATCATACTGGGCAGATATACCGGGACAATTTAAAGCTTTTATTGATAGATGCACTCCATGGTGTAACACACATGAACCGCATGCCAAGATAAGTAGTGGTAAGAAAGGATATGTTATCGCATTAAGAACAGGACCAGGCATGAAGGAATGTGAGAGAATTATCGCAAGCATAGAACATTTCTATGGACATATGGAAATTGAGTGTTGTGACAGTCTTGGTTTATGCTCAGTGGAATATAAGGAAGATTTGGACTGTAGGAAAGAAGAAATTATAGAATTTTGTAATCAGATAGAGTAAGTGGTTTATTGTATCTTACAAATATTTCAGAAAGAGTTAAGGATAGGTGGTAAAATTGATTCGAAAAGCTACTTTAGAGGATGTTCCTCAACTTGTGAGTTTGGCAATTCAGATGTGGAAATCATACACAGTTGAAGATTTAACAAAGATTTTAGTCTTTGGTTTCATTTGAAAATGGGGTTTGCGGAAGCAAATAGAATTATTTGTTTTACGAAAAGGTTAACAGATTTAGAGGAGTAGTATGTGATGGCGAAAAACTATGAATATAAAAAAGCAACCATAGCAGATATTGATGAACTTGTAAGAACTAGAATTATTGTTCTTCGTGCAGCAAACAAACTATCGAATGATGTGGATATGTCATTGGTGGAAAAAGAATCCTATGAGTATTATAAGAGCGCATTAGAAACTGGTGAGCATATTGCATATCTGGTGTATGATAACGAAACCTTTATTGGCGCTGGTGGTGTCAGTTTTTATAAAGTTATGCCGACATATCATAATCCAACAGGTAAAAAGGCTTATATTATGAATATGTATACAGCATAGGCATATCGGAGACAGGGGATTGCATTTCATACATTGGATTTACTAGTAAAGGATGTAAGGAAACAGGGCGTATCACAGATTACTTTAGAGGCAACAGGGATGGGAAGACCATTGTATGAAAAATATGGATTTGTAAAAATGAAAGATGAAATGGAGCTGATCAAATGACAAGAGTTTATTTCGTGCGTCACGCACAGCCGGAACACGATTGGGAAGAAGACCGGACAAGACCTTTGACGGAAGAGGGTAAGAAAGATTCTGCAATTGTGCTGGAGTTTTTGAATGATAAGAAAATAGATGCGTTTTATTGTAGTCCATATAAACGTAGCATGGATACAATTGCAGAGGCAGCAGGATTTTTTACAAAAGAGATTATTACAGAAGGGTCATATATTGATGAATAAAAGAATGTAAAATCGAATATATAGATATCTTATGCGAAAGAGGAGAAAAATTATGAAAGAAATTTTATTTGTCAACCAGTTCCAAAGAACGGTGGGGGCTAAGATAAAGGTAGATATATTGAAAGGTATTGGGGTTCCAAAGATACTTTTGAATAACAGAGAACTAGCCATAGATTATATTGCAGGTATTCCTTTTTTAAACATAGTAAATACATATACTTTGAAAATAAGTTCTAATTATAATATTTCAAAGGAACACTTTATTAATTTGGGGATGAGGGCAAATGGATATAAGGCGGAAAAAAGAAAAGATTTAGAAACAATCTGGGAAAATTCTATTTATTCAGAAAATGATTGTGTGGGGATGTTTCCAATATGGCAGATTTTGAATCGGGGTGTAATTACAGTTGAAAGTTTAGAAAATGCTATATTTAAAGCGTGTGAGTTGGAAAATGAATTTTGAGAGAATAGTATTGAAAAAATAAGGTCTTTATTTTATTCAATCGTAGATAATTTTTTATCATTTGTTCGTAGCATTATTAAAACACAATGGATATATTAAATAGGTGTAGAAATTTGAGTATATCTGCTGATACCTATATCAATGTTCTTCGCAACTTTTGATGTGAGTTAAATCAGGATGTTCCTTACGATAGTTGATGGTATTCAATTTGATCTAGTTGCAGTGTTGTGTCATTGATTATATAACACGGAAATATCTCATTTTGTTTTGCGCTAATTAGAGGCTAACATTACAGAGCGGGACACCCCTAAAAATTTCAGCATTCCGGAAGTGGAGATGCGGTGTCCAGAAACTTTAGACGCCTCTACCTTTGCGGAAACTTCTGTGTAGATAGCTTCCGTTAATCTTTTCCCAGAATGCTGATGGCTTTTTTTAACACATCAAGAGCATCCTGAGTATCACGAAGCTCACGTTTGAGACGGGTAATTTCTTTTGCTTCATCTGATTCGTAGTTTCCTGATCCTCTAACAGGGATATCACCTTCATTGTCTCTAAACTGAGCTTCCCAGCGAGCTAAGGTGCTTATACCTATGCCAAGGTTCTTTGCTACTTCTGTTTGAGTTAAATCTGGATGCTCCTTACGATAGTTGACGGCATCCAACTTGAACTGTTTGGTGTATTGTGGACGTTTACGTGACATAATGAGTTCCTCCTTGTTGTATTGATTATATAATACTTTATGGGAAATATCTCATTTTGTTTTGTATTAATTAGATGCTAACACTAAGCTGTGGCATGTTGTAGTGCAGGAGGAACTGGACGAGCTGAAGCAAGAGAAAAGAAATGTTAAGGGGCAGTTACAGCGTGTGGAGCTATGAGAATAAGGATTTCAATTCACCCGGCATTTTTGGAAGCGGATGGTGAAGTTTTGTTGCCAGATAGCTATGAGAAAGCGACGAAAAAATCATCAAAGAAAAAGATAGAACAATATGAAAAAATCTTAAAATTATTAAATGATGATGAATGGCACAAAACAGCTGAAATAGTTGATAATCTGGGATTAAAGGATACTAGGACAAAGGAATTGCTAAAGGAATTAGTTGCACTTGATAAACTCATTGATAATGGGAAAACAAAAGGTAAGTTGTATAGATTAAAATAATTCGTCGCTTTTTTCGTTGAAAAAGCGACGAAAAAAGTTATTCTATCATGAGGACTACCTGATAGATGCGTGTGTGTTGATGGTAATTAAGTGTTGAATATAGTACAGAACAGGTAGCGGAAATACGATACAGGAAGGAAAAAGAGATGTTGGTACAAATTGGTAATTGGCTATATCAAAATGCAATGGCTATTTTCATTTCTGCGATTGCATCGTTGTTAATATCAAAAAGATATTATGACAAAGCAAATCGAGAAAGTGTATTGATGATGGTGATATTTCCAATCGCTAAATTATTGAATGAAAAATATTATACGCGTAATGATTATGAAGCACTTTTTGAAATCAATTCTTCTTATGCGATTAAATATCTTAGAAAAAAGGAAAGAAATAAGTTGCTTGAATTATTAAGTGCTTATAGAGATGTGTGTAAATATAGTAAAGAGAATGCAGATACAAGTTGTATTATGGCATATTATAACTATAAGTTGAAAGAAAATGGCATTAATCCTAAACCTTGTGCAATAACAGATGATGATGGAGAAGTGGTAGCAGACGATTTTCCACCAGATTATAATTATCTGCAGGATTATGTGTATAAAATAGTTTCTTCATTTGATTTTATAGAGTCACCAGAAGAATGCACCATAAAAATTGCAGATGCGTTTAAATGCTATACAGAAAAGTATTATACGGGGGAAGAAATAACTTATTTTAAAGATTATTCAATCGAGAAAGTGATAGAATTGTCTGAAATTTCTAAAAAGTGGAATGACAAATTCAGGCGAGCAGATAAGAGTAAAGAAGAATTTTTGAATTTACCTATTTGTAAGAAAGTGAAAAATATTATTGATGAGTCAAGTGTGAATAAATATGTAAATAGAAAAATAGATGAGAAAGAATATAATTATAAAGAATATGGCTGAGACTGATGAATGGGTTTAAACGGCAGGAGAAGATCATGGTGCGATTCTTTGCCACGGAGACTACCGATCTGAAGCAGGCAGAAATGTATGTGGAAGTCTTCAAGACAAAGCTTAAAAAGAACACGAGTTATAAAGGATTATGGATTGTGAACGTTACTTTGAAAGAATATTGATGCAAATAACAGATGACTGATATGGTTGTTCGTGATAAAATAAAAGTCTGCTGAAAGCATTCAGAAGTTGGTGAACTATCATTGGTTTAGTGAATAAAGTTATACATATATGGAGGTATCACATATGAGTATTCATTTAACAATAAATAAGCTTAAAAATATTGAGCACACTGATTTATCTCTGCCGTCAGAAAAAGGAATGTATGCGATAGTCGGTGAAAATGGATGCGGCAAAAGTACTATTATGCTCGCATTGTCTTTGATGATTAAAAAATCATCTAATAAGTTATTATCTGAAAATGATTTGTCAAGAGATAGCTCAGTTTCTTTGGAAATTGAACAATCATCAGATTTTTGGCATTTTAAGGATAATAGATTGGTTACAGATGTAACTGAAATGTATAAAGGGCATTCTGTTATGGGAACGAATATTACAATTCAGGGTTTTTATGAGGGAAGTATTTTCTTTGGCACTAGATTTAACGATTATAGTTTAGTCGATAATTTTATGAGAAATGCTGATTTGGATGAAACACTCATTGAAGCGGACGATTTTGTCAAAGAGACATTAGGGTATATTTTGCATAACAATAAATCATATTATTCATCTTTATTGAAGGTTAAAAATCGAACGCTAGCGAAACAATATAATTTTAGAGGCATGCCATATTTTAGAAAAATAGGAGACAGGTATATTAGTCAGTATAGAATGAGTAGTGGTGAAAGTATGCTGATTTCACTGATTGATTTCATTAATAATCTTGTTGTGAGAAATTCGGGAACAGATAAGCTTCTATTTTTGATTGATGAAGTTGAGCTTGCATTGCATCCAAGTGCAATCGACAGACTTGCAGAAGTACTTAATGGACTTATAAAAGAATCATCGACTGAACTAATTGTATATTTTTCAACGCATTCCGCTGAATTGCTCCATCGTATTTCAAGTAAAAATATATTTTTGCTTGAAAATTATGACGGAAATGTTATTTGTACTAATCCCTGCTACCCTAATTATGCAATAAGAAACTTATATGTTCCAAATGGATTTGATTTTCTGTTGTTAGTAGAAGATCCTTTGGCTAAGGCTCTTGTTGAAAAGATAATAAGAATCAACAATCTTGGTAGAAGTAAACTTATTTGCGTCTTGCCAGCAGGAGGTTGTAATCAGATGTTGCAACTTCATCATGATATGATTACTTATAACACACTTGGTGTTGGAAAGAGAATTATTAGCATTTATGATGGAGATGTTAAGCAAGAGATTTCAAAAAAAGATGAATACAAAAGCCTTCCTAAATGCTTTTTGCCAATTCCGAGTATTGAGAAATATTTGAAGGCAAAGCTTATAGATACACCTGATTTGAATTTTATTAAAATGATTGGAGACAAGTATTTTACGCAGAGATCATTGCAAGATATTTTGTTTGATTATAAAAATGATTTTCGGACGAAAAATAATACGGATAATGATGGGAAAAATTTGTATAAGGTATTGTCTTCTAATCTTTATAAATCAGGCATTGATGAAGATCGCTTTGTAATGTATCTGTGCGATGACATATTTGACTACGAAGATTTGAGTAAATTTACAGGTACGCTATCGACTTTGCTGAGTTAATACTGTTAGATTGCTTAAAATTATAACAATAATAATTTGCTGGTTTTAGGTATGAAGGACATACGCTATGGCTGGTGTTTTTCTTATGGAAGGAAATCGAGCTTTTGTATCCAGTGAGTGAAGCATTCCTGCAGGCTGTGTGTTGATGATATTGTAAAGGGAAGCGGTTATATTTCCAGCCAGTGTTGTGGTTCATCTGAGATTGAATTTGGTACGGTGTATACATCTGAGATGGGGGGATTACGCTTTTGTCGACTGTTGACAGATATACTTTGGAAGATGCCAGGGTGGAACTGTTCTATTATCTGCGATTAGCGGATGGCACTTATGAAGAAGTGCCGATGGGAATCTTTGAGGTGGCGGGAGCAAATAGAAATATCAAGACCTTGGAGATCAGGTTTTATGATTATATGCTTCGTTTTGACAGAAACTTCAATGGATTTGAAATGATTGGTACGGTCTTTGATTTTGTGAGTCTGTGTTGTAAGGCCTGTAAGTTTGAGATGGCACAGAGCAAGGAAGAATATGAGGCAATGCCAAATGGGACGTAAATGCTTTCCATTTATACAGACGATGATATTGAGACCTAATGCGAAACATCTTCCTAATGGAATATCGTATGAACTATCTAATTTTGAGCAGTTTATGGAAGAACGACAAAAACTAATGAGTGATGCACTAAAAGCTATTTTGATATAGAAAACTAACATGTAATTCTGCCGTTTAGAATATGACAAAAAATGTTAGACCTATCTTGACATACGCTGACGAGGTACATCACGTAACAGCCGATACGTATCAAAAGATTATGAAGCATTTTGAATCTAAGTTATGGCTTGGAATGATTGCAACTCCGGATAAACGAGATGATAACATTGTTGGTAAAAACGTTTATGAATTATTCAATTATCAGATTGCATATCAGATACGTTTACAACAGGCTATGGAAGATAAACTATTATGTCCATTTCATTATTTTGGGATTACAGATTTGTCTATAATAGGAGATGATAAGGCCGATTATGACTTTAGTATGCTCACAAGTGATGAACGTGTTAAGCACATTATAGAGAAATCATGATATTATGGATATAGTGGGGATAAAGTAAGAGGACTGATTTTTTGCTGTAGTATTAAAGAAACACAGGAATTATCACATAAGTTTAATAATATAGTTAATCCTGAAACTGGAAACTGTTATCGTACTATTCCGGTCTGGTAAAAAATTATGGGAATTTGGTGGCAAGGTATCGGAATGCAATTTGTTTTGTACAGGATGATACGCACATATATGAAGCCATGGAACCGTCCATGGAGAGTGAAAAATTTATTTTAACTGATAGACCGCATAGCATAGTCAGGAAGAAAGGATTTCCGTTAGATAGCATATCTTTGGATATAAAAACTAACAAATATTATTACGACCTGCCGACGAACAGACTTGAACAGGTAGCAGTTGAAGATGGATTTTTAGACTTTTTCAAGAGAGTTTTGGATTTGAAATTATAATGTGATGATAAGGAAGAAAAAATGTTTAAGGTTGCGATATTACAAAAACGTGCCATTCATGCACAAATAGATAAGAATATTGAAAGTATCATTGTGGCAATGAAAGAGGCTTCGGAGAATCAGGCGGATATCCTATTGCTGCCGGAATGCTTTATTACAGGATATGATTTGCCTATGTTATATGAAAAAAGCATTGCAGACGATGATATAAGAATTGCAAAAATATGTGAGAATGCTAAAAAATATAAAATAGGTGTAGTGCTTACTTCGTTTACAAAAGGTAATAATAAGCAACCGCAGAACTCAGCATTTGTTATCAGTAAATTAGGCGATATATTAATGAAATACTCTAAGGTTCATACATGTGATTTCGCAGATGAAAGAAATGTTGAGTCAGGGAAAGAGTTTAAAGTGTGTGATTTTGAAGGAATACAATTAGGTATTATGATCTGTTATGACAGGGAGTATCCTGAAAGTGCAAGAATACTGATGTTAAAAGGTGCAGAGGTCATTCTCGTACCAAATGATTGTGGTTCTATGCAGCCAAGAGTAAGAGCACTTTCTACAAGAGCATATGAAAATATGGTTGCAGTTGCTATGGCAAATCCGAACGGGGATAATGCCGGAAGTTCCTGTGCATTTAGTCCCATTTGCTGGGATAGAAACGGAAAATGTGTTGATAACACAGTTTTGCTGGCTGACGATAAAACAGAAGGTGTTTTTTACGCAGAGTTTGATATGGAAGTTATCAGAGAATATAGGAATCGGGAAATGTTAGGAAACACATTTCGTAAGGTAGAAGCATACAGTCAGTTGTTAAGTAAAGAAATCAAGAAACCATTTATAAGGGATGGCCAGAATAGATAAATCAGAAGTGACAAGAGGAAATATTTTATCGAGGTTCAGATGTAGAATGTCAATTGCTCTATGTAATGGGTGATATGGAGGCGGATATCAGAACACATCATATTCATATTCTAAAATGGAACGGAACTGAGTGAAAGAATTATATTCATTTCAGGGATTATCTTAATGCCAATGAGAATGTGGCATTGCAGTATGAAAAATTAAAGGAATAACTTGAAAGTAAGTATGCAGATGACAGGGTTGCATACACGAATGGTAAACAGAATATGATAAACAAAATTTTAGGCAAATGAAAAAGGAGGCAAGTATGTTAAGATTAAGGCCATACAATAAAAGTGATGCAGAAATAATTATGTCATGGATAAAAGACGAGAGCGCTTTTTATAAATGGACAGCAGGAGTTTTAGGAGAATATCCAATTTCTGAGGAACAATTCAATACAGTAAGTAATCTTATGGCATTTACTGCTATAGATGATAACGATGTAGTGGGATTTTTTACCATGAGAAGACCAAATGAATTTTTTAATGAATTACGGTTTGGCTTTGTAATCGTTGATTCGAGAAAACGTGGGCGTGGATATGGAAAAAATATGCTGAAATTAGGCTTAAAATATGCTAAAGAAATATTCGGCGTTAATAAAGTTTCATTAGGCGTTTTTGAGAATAATGAATCAGCTTATTATTGCTATAAGGCGATAGGTTTTGAGGATGTATCTCAAGATGAAATAGAAAAGTATACTGTAATGGGAGAAGAATGGAATTGCCTTGAACTGGAAATAAACCTATAAAGTAACCTATAAAGTAAGTAAGATTTAATTTGTAACTGTCCTTGCCGTGCACATGATATATATGTTAGAATACTATCTAAGGAAAGTACCCATAATTGAGTATTATACAATGGATGATATTGATAAAGAAACATTAAGAAAATATCGTCAGATTTTTGAAATCAGAAATGATGGTCATGTATGGAATGCTTTAGATGACAAGTCTTTTCTTGAAAAGATGGGTGGTTATAGGAAAGATAGAAAAACTGGAGTAGAAGGTTTGACCTTAGCAGGACTTTTGATGTTTGGTACAGGACAGGCTATCAGAGAACGATTTGATAATGTTTTTATGGATTATCGTAATGAAAGTCAAGTGACAGCAGATATCCGCTGGAATGACAGAATTACTTATGATGGAACATGGGAAAATAACTTGTTTAATTTCTTTACCAAAGTAACACCTAAATTAACTGAGGACTTAAAAAACCATTTAAATTGGAAGGTGGCGTTCAGCGTATAGATGATACTCCGGTTCACAAAGCAGTTCGTGAAGGTTTTGTAAATATGATTATTCACGCGGATTACTTAATGGATGCAGGTGTGCTAAAGGTAATTAAGAGGTCAGACTCATTTGAATTTACAAATCCGGGAATTTTGAAACTTCCGCTGGAGGATATTTATCGTGGAGGCAATTCAAAGTCAAGAAATCCGCATATGCAAACTATGCTTAGATTGGTTGGATTTGGCGATAATGCTGGCTCAGGATTCCCGACAATTCTTGCTGTGTGGAAGTCAGAAGGATGGATAAAACCAGAATTGATAGAAGATACAAATCTTGATCGGGTGACACTTGTGATGAAGATGGAAAAGGAATCTGATGAAAAATCAGCAGAAAAATCAGCAGATTAAAAAAACAGGGAAGGAATGATGTTATCAGAAAGACATCAGCAGATTTTAGCTATTATGGAGGCTGGCATTGAATATAGTACGGAACAGGTGGAAGAAAAGATAGGTTTAAAAGGTCCAAGGACAAGACAATTATTAAACGAATTAGTGAATAAGGAGTTATTGGCTTGTATTGGAACAACTAAAAGAAGAAGATATATTAAGCCTGTTGATTAAATATATCCAGTTTCATTATTACTAATGATAACGAGTATATGATAGACTTTGTTTAATGGCAGGGATAATAGAGAAGATTGGGAAAAGCGTTGACAGTGGAAAGGCAAGTTATATAGATTAAAATAATTCGTCGCTTATTCATTAGAAAAGCGACGAAAAAAGCGACGAAAAGTTTTTATCAGTTCGGGCAAAACATTACTAAATCAGCTTGTGATAATGATAAAATAGCTAATATTAATTAAATTCATTCATAGCGTCTACATATTCCTGTAATCCATTAGGCTAATATACTAATTTGGAGTTGTTGAAGCAAAATGATAAAGAATAGTGAAATAGATACTATTAAAAATTTAGTGTTTGTGTTTAAAAAGACAGATATTATGGAAGAAAAAGCAAAGTTTTAGCTTAAACGGGTTTCATTCAACCTGAATTGCAAAAGATTTTATGATGGTTGGATGAGACAGATTGTGAAAGGAAACTAAGTGTATGAACAAAGAATGGTTTTCAGATTATAAAGAGCAGATTTCATTAAATAATATGCAAGAAGCAAGAAATGTGATATTAGATAATATTGATAAGACTCAAATGATTTATCGGTATAGCAGAGGTTTGAATAGGGATTTGTGAAATTTGGAAAATCATCAATTATGGTTAAGTAGTGCATTTAATTTCAACGATCCATATGATTGTTTAGTTACAGTTGATTGCGGATTAAAAGCCAGTTATCCGAAGAGCCAGAGAAAAGAAGCTATGGAAACATATATGAGACAGGAAACTGAAAATAGGAAAACAGAAGCATTGAGAAGTTCATTATTTGTTGTTTGTTTTTCTGAAGTTAATAATTCATTTCCTATGTGGGGATATTATGCGGCAGATCACAAGGGAATATATTTAGGATATAACCTTTATGAGCTTGTTAAGAAATACCAATGTATGCCGGTAATCTATAGTGATAAATTAATATTTTACCGAGAAGAGAGTTCTGAAAGAAACATATTGGCTAATACATTAACCAAGTCAGATGAGTGGATTCATGAAAAAGAATGGCGGATAGTAATTAAAGATGATATTAATATGGGAAAATCAGGAATAATAAAATATTTTGTTTTGCCGCAAGAAATATATATTGGATGTAGACAGCAGGAAACAGTTGCTGAGAATAACAATAATCGTATGTTACATAATAAAAAAGAGAATGAGATGTATGCTGATCTAGATGAGATACTTCAATGGGCGGGGAATAACTATATTGATGTATATATGCCAATAATAAGTAGAAAAGAATATAAAATGATGGATAGAGCGTTGAAATTAAATTATTAAGATATTTACAGAGGAAACTATGGATAATTGGAAAAACATTTTAGATAAGGATATTTTGAAATTTAATGTGAATTTTGCTGCTATATTTGTTTTAAATTATGAATGCTTAAAAGATTATGTAATAAATCAGATTAGAGATTTTTATTCTGATGAAAAGTGGGATGGAGATAACTATATATTTGAAGAAACTGTAAAATACAAAAAAGAAGTAAGAGCGTTAGATAAAAACATTGAGGATGCTTCATTAAAGTGGTTTATTCAATCTGAAGCAATAACAGCAGATGATTTTGAAAAATATCAAATAATACGAAAAAGAAGAAACGACATTACACATGAATTACTAAAAAATCTAAATGATGGATTTACAGAGAAGGATGCTAAATTATTTGCTGATATGCTGGAAATCTATAATAAAATTGATAAATGGTGGATTAATGAAGTAGAGATTCCAATTGCGGGAGATGAAATACCTGATGACTATGATCAGAATTCGGTATGTGGTGGACAAGCAATGATATTGTCAATTATTAATTCTATAGTTTTAGGGAATCAAGGTGCAGAGTATAAAGATATATTAGATAAACTAACTAAAAATTTTGGTTATGGAACACCGAAAGATGACAGCTAAGTGATACCCAAGATGATACTGAAATGATACTCAAGGTGATTCCTAAGATAATATATGAAGATAGAATTAGCTCAAGATTTAAGCCAATAAAAGGAAAATTTAAGGAAGGTGAATGCAATGACGATTGAAGAAATTTTATCAAAGGAAGAAAATCAGACATTTGATAGAAAAAGTTCCCTGTATCGATGAAAAGGGAAGAGAGAATCATGTGCTTGTAATGCATATTGACGCAAGTCTACAGGTGCATGCAAATCAGGCAGATGATGTATCCTTAAGAGTTGGTGATAAATCTAAATTACGGACTTTTGAAGAATAGACTGTAAGAATTGCAAATATTGTTTGTATACAAGATTAGATTTATCAACTATATTGATGCATTTGAGGGGAAATTCTTATGCTGCAAAAGATGTAATTGGTGTGTATCCATTATTTAGTGATAGAACATGTAGATTTCTGGTGTTTGACTTTGATAATCATGAGAAGGATGCAGAAAAAAGGGACTTTGCAAATATAGATGATTTCTCTTATTATTCGTGCAACTGGTATATGTTGGAATCAGGTGGCATGTAAAAGGCTGGCGGGAAAACAGAGGTTATGTTTAAAATGAAAAACTTGTCTGAGACGCAGCGAAGTAAATAAAATGAGTAGTATAGGAAGTCAGTAGTGTGTGAATAAACTGCTGGCTTCTTTTTTGATAGAGACAGTCACTCCAAAGAGGTGCTGGATAGTAAAGTAATAATATCAACATGACGATATAGAAAATGCAGGGAAGCATTGTATTTCAAAGAGTTTGAGATACAGAGCTTCTACTAAGGCAGTGGTCATCTTGTAAAAATATGGTCTTTGTGTGCGTAATATGGTCGTTTGATGATATGGGGCTGAGAGAAATCCAACAGGTAGCATAGTTGGAAAAACTCCGAATAATGAAGAAAGGAGTTACTATAAAATGGAGGTATCAAATTATTATAGCACAGCAAAATTATGGGGCACTTCGGATAAAAAAGTTTCTAAATCTTCTGAAAAAAACAAATGGAAATTAACGGATTCCTTAAAAGAGAAAATTGTTGAACTGGCAAAAAAAGATGCACAGGACAACGTATATATGGGAAATGCGTTTATGAATTTGCGTAAGATGGAAGTAAGCAAAGTGGCACCGAACAGGGCAGCCTTAATTGGAAAATTTAATCAATCAATGAATTCCGGCAATATGTCCGCAATGAAAGAAGTTGAAAAAGCTGATAAAAAATGGCTCTGTATTTTGTGCGGGATACCATATGAGGCAGAGTTTCAGGGAGAGGGAACAGGATCAGCAGCTCATGTATATAACGAATGTGGTGAAGAAGTTCTGACATATACAGAGGGAGTAGGCTGGCAAGAAAAGGAAACAAAAGCAGAGTCACAGGTACATTCGGCGTTAAAATCGACATATTATGAGGCTTTTTGTGATGCAAGAAAAGCATTAAACAGTGAACAAAGAACTGGTGGTATGAATGAAAATATAATGTCACAAGGCAATTTTGATATGAAAGCGTAAAGAGCGTGCGATTAAAATAAGAATGGCTGGAAGAAAGAAAATGATTTGGTATTGAAAATAGGCTTTGACAGCAGTGGATTGTATGATATAGGGCAGGAAAAAGTACAAAAACGCAGACTGAATTTGTAAGTGAGATTAAGAAACTGGCACAAAAGGCTGCCAATGCTACTGATAAAACAGAACAAGACTCTATTTCAAGGCAGGTATTGCGGTTAAGGGCAGAATATTTGTCAGAGGTTGCACCGGATAGAAAACAGTTATACCAACAGGCAAAAAGTGCAATGAAAAATCGAAATACCAATCCAAAATGTAAAGGTATCGGAGAATTAATTTTACTGGATTTTTTGGAACAGGCAGAGGAAAAAAATCAAAATCTTGCAGGTAAGCAGATTGCACTGGCAGGAATATAATGCAACAAAGAATGATATTAACTCTGAATTAAAGGAATTACCGGATTATCTGGAGAAAAGACCGGTTTTTGAAGCGAAAGCCTAATGATAATAATGCAATTCAAATAAAAAAGGGGGAATTGATATATGCAGATTAGTTCCAACTATTCTATGAATGGTGTGCCATACGAAACAGGCTCTGTATATTTTAGACCATCCACTGGAATATGTTCCGAAAAGCATAGAGGTTCAGAGGGCTTGCATGAAAGAAAGAGAATTCTATGTTGCGTTTCTGGAAAGATTGGAAAAGTTATAATTGACTGGAACAGAAACGGAAAATGACAACGATGAGACATATATAAAATTATTTAGGAGATAACATATGAGTGATAGTACCATTCACATTGGAACTCTTGCTTCAAACAATGTAACAGCAGCACAAGCACTTGTAAAGGCACGGGAGCGAAATGGTCGTGAACTTCAGAATGGGGAAAAGAGCTTACTACTATCATTATAAGCAGATGATTTATGATGTTCTGGCTTATAAAAAGGAAAATGGGACAATTCCAAGATATCAGATTCAGATGGATGTGGGAGGCAATTAAAATAAGTAGTATA
>ENA-UOJA01000547-UOJA01000547.1-human-gut-metagenome-genome-assembly--contig:-C19-NODE-547-length-35772-cov-8.311140_pt1 | contig 35772 bp, 37 predicted proteins | sample MGYA00242337_ERZ723884 | MGnify/ENA metagenome assembly ERZ723884
TAGCAAACACACAACGAGGGCAGATAAACTTGAAGAAATAGTTCTTTCTGCAATTCAAAGTCAGATTGCACTGGCTGTAGATATGGAGCAGGCAATAAAAGAAATTAACACAAATGAGAATGTCAACAGGGAAGCGGTTCGATTAAGAAAACTATTAGAAAAGGCAAAAAGTGAGATTCAAAAGGTTGATGGGATGATACTCGATTTATATCCAGATTGGAAAAGCGGTATTATTTCACGAACTGAATATGTAAACTTAAAAGAGCGTTTTGAATTACAAAAACAAAATGCAGTTGAGAAAATGAATAATTATCAGGCTCAAATTGAAAAGGCGGAAAATGGACAGGATGATAGCAACGAATTCATTGAGCATTTCATAAAATATCGTAATATTGATAAGTTGACCAGAGAAGTGCTGGTCGCGCTCGTGGACATGATTTATATCTATGAAGATAAGAAAGTGAAGATTGCTTTTAAATATCAGAATCCATATAAGGATGCGATGGAATATATAAAAAATAATAAGACGATATTGGATAAAGACACAGTAGATGCTTTATTAGGTGCATAAAAAATTAAAAAAGTTTATGGTTCTAACTTGACAATGGCACCGGCGGCAGCAGACACCATCTGTCAGCATTTTACGGATTTTGGTACGACACCACAGGATTACGACCGCATTGTAACCGGAGACCTTGGAGTGGTGGGAAGAGAGATACTGCTTGATTTGGTACAAAAAAGGGGATTTGACATTGCGGACCTGCACGAGGACTGCGGTATTGAGATTTATGCGCCCAAAGAGCAGGGAACCGGGGCGGGGGGCTCCGGCTGCGGCTGTTCGGCCGTGACGCTTTCCGGGCATTATCTGAAGCAGATTGAAAACGGCACTTACCGGAGGATTTTATTTGTGCCGACCGGAGCACTGTTATCGACCGTTTCCTTTAATGAAGGGAAAACGGTGCCGGGAATTGCACATGGCGTTGTCATAGAATATGCAGAGTAAGAGGAGGGGCAAAAAGAGATGGATTATGTAAACGCATTCTGGGTTGGAGGACTTATCTGTGCGCTCGTGCAGATTCTGATGGAAAAGACGAAAATGCTGCCGGGCAGAATTATGGTACTGTTAGTATGTCTGGGCTGCGTTCTCGGTGCGTTTCAGGTATACGAACCGTTCATGGAATTTGCCGGGGCGGGAGCGAGTGTACCATTATTAGGATTTGGAAATTTATTGTGGAAGGGTGTAAAAGAAGCGATTGACCAGAACGGTTTCCTTGGAATTTTTCAAGGGGGCTTAAAGGCAAGTGCAGTTGGTATTTCTGCGGCACTGGTGTTTGGATATCTTGCCAGTCTGATTTTCCAGCCGAAGATGAAAAAATAGCAGATGTCAGTATCAAAAAAACAGCCCCGCCGGAAAAGCCGCGGGGCTGTTTTAGGGATATTAATTAGGAAGGAATATAGGGGAATCCCTTTATAAGTATTTCCGGATTTCCTCGATTAATACCTGATATTCGTCATCAGAAAGAAATTTTTCATCCGGGTTCATGGCAAATACGCCGCCCCATTCGTATCCATCGGTATATTTCGGTACCAGATGGAAGTGAAGGTGGTGTCCGGTGTCGCCATAAGCGCCGTAATTTACTTTCTGCGGATGGAATGCTGCGTGAAGTGCTTCTGCAACATGGTTGATGTCTTCCATGTAAGCAGCGCGTTCTTCTGCGGTAAGCTCCGTAATTTCGCTGACGTGTTTTTTGTGAGCCACGATGACACGTCCCTTGTGGCTCTGTTCTTTAAAAAGATATACTTTAGAGGTTGGCAGTTCGCAGATTTTGATACCAAAAGCGGCAACTAACTCTCCCTCCATGCAATATGCACAATTCTGATCTGTCATAGCAATCTCCATTTCATTCAGGATATGATTATTTCTGGCTGAAGTGAATTGCGAAACCTGCGATTTCGTCCTTTAAGAAAGCAACTTTTAACTCGCCTTTTTCGTTGTATTTGAAGGAAGACTCATCAAATGCAAAACCGCGTTTCTCAAGGTGATAAATAGCACGCTCAAGGTAGTTGGTCTGGAAGCCGATGTGTCCGTTTGTGCCGCGGCCCGGAGTCTTCATCATTTCGATTAAGGAACCAACGAAGATAGAGCTGTTGCCGTTCTTTAAGGTCTGTCCAAGCAGAGCACCAAGTTTCTCGCAGTCAGAAGCAGCGGAAGACTCAGAATCAGCATTGATACCAACGTGTAATAACTGGATGCCAAGCATGGTGGAAACAGCTTCTCTTGTTAAAGCGGTGATGCCGTCCCAGTCTTTTGCAGCAATCATGTCTTTGTTTACCATCCAGGAGCCGCCGCATGCGATGATTTTCTTGAAATCAAGGTAGCTTGTGAGGTTCTTTGCGTTGATACCGCCAGTTGGCATGAATTTCATCTTGGTGTACGGAGCAGCCATGGATTTAATCATGTTTAATCCACCAGCAGCTTCAGCCGGGAAGAATTTTACAACGTCAAGACCAAGTTCGATGGCAACTTCAACGTCACTTGGGTTAGAGCAGCCCGGTGTAATCGGGATGTTTCTCTCAACACAGTATTTTACAACCTTCGGGTTTAAGCCCGGGCTTACGATGAATTTTGCGCCTGCGTTGACAGCACGGTCTACCTGCTCGGTTGTAAGAACGGTTCCGGCACCAACTAACATCTCCGGGAACTGCTCAGACATAATGCGGATAGATTCCTCAGCAGCATCGGTACGGAAGGTAACCTCTGCGCACGGAAGACCTCCATCACAAAGAGCCTTTGCAAGAGGAGCAGCGTCCTCTACGTGGTCAAGAGCGATAACTGGAATAATACCGATTTTGGAAAACTCTTCTAAAACTTTGTTCATGTTTCTTCTCCTTTATTATGACAATTATTTTGGAATCTGATTATGTTCCGTAATGCGAAACAAAGTTTCACAAAACGGTACATATTAATTATAACATCTGGAAATAGCTTGTCAATCAATAACCGAGAAAATCATGTTTTTTCTTAAAACCAATTGAAACACACCGGCCGAAATGCTAAATTAAAATGCGTTAAAAATATATTGTATATGTAAGAGAGGACGAAAAAGATGGAAAAGAAAAACGGAAAGAAAATTGCACTTGGTGTCGGAATTGTAGTGGTGCTTGTGGCTGTTTTATGTGCCGTATATTTTCAGTTTGCGCCGAAGGTATCTAAGGGAAACAAAACAGTGACAATTGAGGTAACAGATGATGCGGGCGAGACAGCTTCCTATGAAGTGACAACAGGTGCAGAATATCTGCGCGGCGCCATGGATGAAGCGGAGGGGCTGACTTATGATGGAACGGAGTCGGATTATGGATTTATGGTAGAGTCTGTAAATGGAGTATTTGCGGATTACGTAAAAGACGGTGCCTACTGGGCAATCTATGTGGATGGTGCTTATGGAAATTACGGAATTGATGCACAGCCGTTGGAGGATGGACATACCTACCAGCTTGTATACACGATTGCAGAATAACACAGGAGGAACAGCATGCAGGGAAAGGAAAATGTGAGAGACATCGCAAGGATTGGCGTGATGATTGCGCTTTTGGAAGCGGTGAAAAATGCACTGGCATTTGTGCCGAATGTAGAGCTTGTGACGTTGTTTATCATTCTCTTTACACTTTTCTTTAAAGGAAAAATCCTCTTTGTGATTGCAGCGTTTGATTTGATTGAAGGCTGTCTTCACGGGTTTGGTATCTGGTGGGTGATGTACCTTTATGTGTGGCCGCTCCTTGCGCTTTTGACATGGCTGTTTCGGAAACAGGAATCGGTCTGGTTTTTCAGTATTCTCTCCGGTGTATTCGGGCTGTTATTTGGGGCACTCTGCTCGATTCCCTATTTCTTTGTAGGCGGCGCAAACATGGCATTTACCTGGTGGGTTGCCGGAATCCCCTATGACCTGCTTCACGGTGCCTCGAACTTTGTGTTGTGTCTGGTGCTTTTTAAACCGTTACGAAATGTTATGAAGAAAATGGCACCTGGGAGCATTGCTTGACTTTCCGTTATCGGATATGATATGATAATAGAAGTTTCACAATACGAAACGCAAGATTGCATGATGAAACCGGAAAGAGAAGAAACATGGCAGAAGAAAAAGAGACAAAAAATCCCGTGCAGTCGGCGGAACGCATTTTTCAGGTAATGGAAATGCTTGCCGAGAACGGGGAAATGGGATTGATGGAAATCAGTGCGGCACTTGGGCTGCATAAGAGTACGGTGCACAGACTGCTGATGTCCTTAATTTATATGGGATATGCGAAACAGGATGAGACAACACAGAAATATACCCTTTCGTGCAAAATTGTAAATATGGCTGGGAAAATTTTGAACCGCATGGATATTTTGCAGGTCGCAAGGCCTTATATGGAGCGGCTTTCTGATTTGAGTAACGAAACGGTTCACCTGGTACAAAGGGATGGAAGCAATATCCTTTATATTTACAAAATAGAGGCGAAAGTGGGAAGCATCCGCATGGTTTCTCATGTGGGAATGGTGCATCCAATGTACTGTTCCGGTGTCGGAAAGGCGATTATGGCAACGCTGCCGGAGCGGGAAGTAAAACAAATCTGGAATGAGAGTGTTATCGAGAAAAAGACACCACACACCATTACAGATTACGAGGAACTGCTTTCTGTGCTCGAAGAGGTCAGAAGAAACGGCTATGCGCTTGACGAGGAAGAGAATGAGGAAGGCGTGCGTTGCATCGCGGCAAGCCTTAAAGACTACCATAGTGAGGTGCGCTATGCATTCAGTATTTCAGGACCGGTAAGCCGCATGACAAAAGAGCGTGTAAGAGAGCTGGCAGTCGATGTCAAAAAAGTGCAGCAGGAGCTTTCAAGAGAATTGGGAAGTTACCAGTAAATAAAAAGAATAAGTTTTGTGAAAACGGTCATACTAATCCCGAAGTAAATTTGAGAACAAAAGGAGAGTATGACCATGAAAAAGTGGAAAGCAGTCATGGCAGGTCTTGTATTAACCATGGCACTTGGATCAGTGACCGCCTGTGGAACGAATAATGACAACGGCACAAACGGCGGAACAACCGAAAACGGAACCACAAATAACGGAACGACAAACAATGGAACCAACACAAATAACGGAACGAATACAAACGGAGACAACCGTGTGGATGATACCGAGAACGGAACCATTGACAATGGAACGATGAATAACGATGCCACTACGAACAATACAACCGGAACCACAAACGCAGGGGATGCGGTAAATGATGTTGTAGATGGTGTCGGAAATGCCGGAAAAGATGTGATTGACGGCATTGAAGACGGTGTGGAAGACCTTACCGGAAACAATAATAATAGTAACAACACAACCGGAAATACGGCTGGAGACGGAGCACGTTAGCAGAGGACAGCAAAAATAAGCTCAGACCATGATGTTGGGGTCTGAGCTTATTTTTTTGCTGTCAAGGGCAGGAATATAAACGGAATCGAAAAGTTCTTAAATAAAAATGAATTTTCGCAATTTTCTTGTGATTCAAGAACTTTTGAATTATAATAAAGAACTATAAAAATGTTCTTTGTGCAAGAATGGAGAAGTTTATGGAAAATAATAATGACTATAGAGAAATTATAGATGGTTCAGACGCCATCGCTGAGATGGTGACGGACGGTGTGGAGAAGGAGAAAAAGGACGGAGACGACAAAGAGCAGTATGAAGAAATCTGCTATATCTGCCACAGACCGGAACACATTGCAGGAAAGATGTTTAAGATTCCGAACAATATTTTTATCTGCCAGGATTGTATGCAGCGCACGTTTGACAGCATGAACAACGCACCGTTTTCTATGGATGACATGATGAATCTGAACATGGGAAAGATGCCGAATATTGGAATGATTAACCTTTCTGACTTTGGAGGCTTTGGAGTGCCGAACAACCAGAAAGTAAAAAAGAAAGCATCGAAAGAGAAACAGGAGCCTGTGATTGACATTCATAAGATTCCGGCACCGCATCACATCAAGGCATCACTAGATGAATATGTGGTCGGACAGGAATATGCCAAGAAAGTAATGTCTGTTGCGGTCTATAATCACTACAAGCGGATTGCATCCGACAACAAAGACGGTGTGGAGATTGAAAAGTCCAATATGCTGATGATTGGACCGACCGGAAGCGGAAAGACTTATCTTGTCAAGACGTTAGCAAAGCTGTTAGATGTGCCGCTTGCGATTACAGATGCAACTTCCCTTACAGAGGCAGGCTACATAGGCGATGATATCGAGAGCGTTGTCAGCAAACTGCTTGCGGCTGCGGACAACGATGTGGAGAAAGCCGAGCACGGAATCATCTTTATTGATGAGATTGACAAGATTGCCAAAAAGCGCAATGCAAATCAGCGTGATGTCAGCGGAGAATCTGTCCAGCAGGGAATGTTGAAGCTCTTAGAAGGCGCAGAAGTTGAGGTTCCTGTCGGAGCGAGCAGCAAAAATGCCATGGTGCCGATGACCATGGTAAATACAAAAGATATTTTATTTATCTGCGGCGGAGCATTTCCGGATATTGAAGAGATTATCAAGGAGCGGCTGAATAAGGAAGCGTCTATTGGATTTAAGGCAGACTTAAAGGACAAATACGACAACGACGAGAATCTTTTACAGAAGGTGACGATGGAGGATGTGCGCAAATTCGGCATGATACCGGAATTTTTAGGACGTCTGCCGGTAATGTTTTCTCTCGAAGCACTGACGGAGGATATGCTCATACGTATCTTAAAGGAGCCGAAGAATGCGATTTTAAAACAGTATCAGAAGCTTCTTGCAATGGATGAGGTGAAGCTCGAGTTTACCGATGAAGCGTTAGCTGCAATTGCGAAAAAGGCAAAGGAAAAGAAAGTCGGCGCGCGAGCACTTCGCTCGATTATCGAAGAATTTATGCTTGATATCATGTATGAAATTCCGAAGGATGATAACATCGGAACGGTCACCATCACCGGAGATTACGTAGAACAGAAAGGTGGTCCGCTAATTACTATGCGGGGCTGTGGAATGTTGGAACAGAAAGCAAATGTTATACAGGCAGCAGGAAATTAATCGAAATAATAGAATAAAATAAAATACTCCTGCATCTATTAGAAATGATAGATGCAGGAGTATTTTTTATGGCAGATTGCAGAGAACAGGCAGTTTCCAATGACTTTTTTGACTTTATTATTTCTTATGTGGATACACCGTTTATAACGGTTACGAGTGACTGCATCCAGCGGATTGATGAGGATTATGATATTTTTTATTATGCGAGGGAGGGGCTTCCGGACTTAAATGTTGCGGGATATTCTTACGAAGTGATACCAAAGTGCTTTGGATTGTTAGACCAGACAGCGCTTGAGGCGTCCGGGATTCTTCGGATGCAGAACCAGCCGGCATTAAGGCTTCGGGGAAACGGTGTTCTTGTGGGTTTTATCGATACGGGAATTGACTATACGAATCCACTGTTCCGGTTTTCGGATGGAAGTACACGGATTTTAAGCATCTGGGATCAGGAGCTACAGTCCGGGACGCCGCCACAGGGGATTTTGTACGGGTCGGTGTACCGTAGGGAGGAGATTGACCGGGCACTTTTATCTGACAATCCTTATGAACTTGTGCCAAGCAGGGATGAAAACGGTCACGGAACTTTTCTTGCAGGTGTTGCGGCGGGAGGAGAGGACGTCCGTGCGGATTTTATCGGGGCTGTGCCGGAGGCATCGATTGCGGTCGTAAAGCTCAAGGAAGCAAAGCAGTATTTGAAGGACTTTTATTTTATCCCGGATGGCGTTCCGGTATATCAGGAAAATGATATTATGCTGGCGGTTTCCTATCTAAACGGGCTTGCGATGATTTATGATATGCCGCTTGTTATCTGTCTTGGTGTTGGAAGCAGCATGGGCAATCATGGGAGAACCGGAGCGGTGTCTACCTATTTAAACTATATCTGTGGAAGAAGAAAACGGTGTGTCGTGGCGGCAGCGGGAAATGAGGCAAATGCCAGAAGACATTTTCAAGGAGAGCTGTCTGCAGGAATGAATTATGAGGATGTGCAGATTAATGTGGAACAGGATATGCGCGGATTTTACGTGGAACTGTGGGCAAAGGCACCGGAGCTTTATGCGGTGGCAGTCATTTCTCCGACGGGGGAACAGATTCCAAGAGTTCCGGTTCGCGCAGGGGCTTCATTAGAGTTCCGGTTTGTTTTTGAACAGACGACCGTTTCGGTTGACTGCTGGTCAGAACCGAGGGAGACGGCCAGCCAGCTTGTCTATCTCCGGTTTAAGGAGCCCAAGCAGGGCATCTGGATTGTCCGTGTATTTCCACAGAATGTGATAACCGGAAATTATCATATGTGGCTTCCGATGCAGCAGATGACAGACGGAGAGGTCTTTTTTCTGCGCTCGAATCCGGATATGACAATCACAGACCCGGGGTCTGCCACGCAGGTGATTACCCCGGGAGGCTATAATGCTGCAAATGAGGCGTTATACTTAAATTCCGGAAGAGGGTATACAATAGACGGGGAAGTGAAACCGGATTTTGTCGCTCCGGCGGTCGAGGTGTACGGACCGGGACTGAGGCAGAATTATGTCACCTATACGGGAACGAGTGCGGCAGCCGCGGTAACCGCAGGCGCCTGCGCCCAGATTATGCAGTGGGGCTTTGTCGACCTAAATGAGCCAAGGCTTTCCAATGCCGGCATCAAAAATATGCTCATCCGGGGTGCAGACCGCGATAACGAGAGAAGCTATCCAAACAGGGAATGGGGGTATGGAACGCTTGACGTGTATCAGGCGTTTTTGAATCTGCGGGGGTAGGGGAAATCTACCGTGCCATCAGGTCAATGACTTCCGCAATATACAGGGTATGCATATCGCCGTCCTCATACCATTTTTTGATTTCCGGCACAAGAAATGCGTCTTCGGTCAGTCTTGTGGCTGCCATCTTGCGGCAGAGAAATACGAAATCGCCCTCATCCACGTAAGGAATTCCGTGACGGTAATTTAAAGTCAGTCCGGCTTTTTGCAGCTTATCCGGCTCATTTCTTCCGGAATGGGAACCGCAGTAGTTTAAGGCCTCCTTGTGGGAGCCGTCAAAGAAGGTGACGGAGAAAAATTCATCGCGGTCAAGAAATTCTTTGGTGTAGCGGGAATCACGGACAACAATGTAGACGACGTTTTTGCCCCAAAGGACACCGACACCGCCCCAGCTTATCGTCATGGCATTTGCAGCAGCGCGGCTGCCGGCGGTAACAAGTGCCCAGTCCTTGCCAAGTCTTGTAAAGGGATTAAATTCGACCGCATCAATGGAAAGTGGCTGAAATGTATGCATCATAAATAAACGCCTCCCGGTTCTTTTTCTGGTACATTTGTACTAATTATTATAAGATTATTCCGGATTGTTGACAAGATATAACATGATTTTTCATAATAGGATTTGACAAGTATCTGCCGTTCAACGTACAATGGAAACTAGGAGAGCCCCTGCCAGAGAGGGGAGATTTTTAGGAGAACAGGAAAATGGATGAACAGAATAAAATTGCAGTATTGATTGATGCGGAGAATGTGTCAAGTAAATATGTAAAATTAATTATGGATGAGGTTGGGAGCTACGGAGTTGCCACATACAAGAGATTGTATGGAGATTTTACAAAGCCGAGTGTAAAATCATGGCTTTCAAAACTTCAGGAATATGCCATTACTCCGGTATTCCAGTATAATTATACACAAGGGAAAAATGCATCAGATTCGGCACTGATTATTGATGCGATGGACATTTTGTATACGGAAAATGTCAGTGGATTCTGTCTGGTGACGTCGGATAGTGATTTTACCAAACTTGCAATGCGGCTTAGGGAGTCCGGCATGATTGTAATCGGAATGGGAGAGCAGAAAACGCCGTCGTCGCTTGTCTCCGCCTGCGAGAATTTTAAATACCTTGACCTTTTGTCACAGGAAAGTGGAAGTGTTCCGGCAGGAAGTCTGTCACAGGAGAATCGTTTGGACGAGACAAAGAAGGAGAGCAACGGAATTCCAAGCCGTGCGGAGATTGAGCGTGAGATTCGTGCAATTATTGAAGCAAAAACAGAGGAAGAGTGGATTAATCTGTCTGAAGTCGGAATTACGCTGTCGAAGCGTGTGCCGGGCTTTGACCCGCGAAACTATAAGTACCAGAAGCTGCGTCAGTTGATAGAATCATTTGACGCGTTTGAGACAAAGGCAATTCCGAACCCACATAATAAGCTGTTAAAGATTGTCTATGTCAAGGAAAAGGAATATTCATAAAAAGTTTTCAAAATGAGTTTTTGATAAAGGGATACCAGTTGTGGCAAATGCCGCTGGTATCCTTTTTATGTTTTTGATATAATAATTATTGACAAATAATATTATATGATATATAGTATTAAAAAGAAAATAATATTATTTTGCAAAAATTATAAAGGAGTGAGCATATGGTATTTAACACAGGTGCCGCACTGCTAGATGCAATCGTGTTAGCGGTCGTGTCAAAGGACGAGGAGGGAACTTATGGCTATAAAATCACCCAGGATGTGAGAAAAGCCATTGAGGTGTCCGAATCCACTCTGTATCCGGTATTGCGGAGACTGCAAAAGGACGGCTGTCTGCTCGTCTATGATGTAGAATGTGGAGGGCGCAACAGGCGCTACTACCGGATTACCGAGGAAGGGCGCAAAAAATTAGAAGAGTACCGCAATGAATGGCAGGAATACTCGACAAATATTACAAGGTTATTTATGGGAGAGGAGTTTATGGCATGAATAAGGAGGAATTCTTAAGGCAGTTAGAGCTGCTTCTGGAAGACATATCTGCAGAAGAGCGGGCGGATGCGATGGCATTTTACCGGAGCTATTTTGAGGATGCCGGAGAGGGTAATGAAAGAGCGGTGTTAGAGGAGCTTGAATCCCCGAAGAAAGTGGCAGAAAATATTAAAAAGAATCTGGAAACAGGAACATTTGCAGTGGGAGCGCCTTATAGCGCCAATGCGGGTGCAGGCACCGGGACTGCACAAAAGACAGCAGCACCGCAGAATGATAATACGATGGCAATCATTGTTGGTGTGCTGGTGCTCGTGCTTACAAGCCCTATCTGGATTGGGGTGCTTGGAGCATGGTTTGGAATTTTTGTTGCAATCATTGTAACGATGGCTGTATTGCTGATAACAGGTGTGGTTCTGGCGGGAGTCGGTATTGGGAGCCTTGTGACAGCACATCCGATGGTTGGACTCGGACTGATTGGTGGAGGTTTTATCGTACTTGCCATAGGCATTCTTTCCCTGGTGGCAGTCGTTTGGCTTTGCGGCAGATTTCTCCCGTGGCTGATGAAAAAAATTGCCAGATTGTGGAGGAAGCTGTTTGGCAGGGGAGAGGAGTGTGAAGCGTAATGAAAAAATTTACAAAAGTATGTCTGATGATTGCTGCAGTGATGGGTGGAGTTGGAATATTGCTCTGCGGAATTGTCGGGGCAGCCGGAATGAGAAGCAAGCCGGGAGAGGTAAAGCAGGCACTTGAAGAGACGGGCGTCTATGATGACGAAGACGGATTTCATATCGGCTTTACGGATAACTGGCTTGGAAAACTTATCACACAGGCAGTAAAGATAAAGAATAGTGACCGTTATCAGATTTCGGAACTGGAAAGAGGAAATGAGTCTGCTGAGGAGACATTTGATGCAGATGCAATGAAATTTCTGGAACTGTCGGCGGACATGGCGGATATTACCCTAAAGACGGCAGAAGGAACGGACAAAGTGACCGTTTCCATGGAGTATGGATATAAAAGATTTTTTTCCTGCAAAATGAATGGAAATACGCTCGTAATTTCATATGAACAGACCAGTTCTGTAAAGAAGGGACCGGAGATTATCGTGACCGTGCCGAAGAATTTTACACTTGATGAGGCAACGCTTACGGCGGATATGGGAGATATTACGATAGAAAAGAATGTGCTTTCCTGCCGGATTATGACGCTTACCGCAGATATGGGAAATATCAGCATAAAGGGAGCGGATGTGGAAAAGCTTTCTGCAACTGCGGACATGGGAAATATTACTTTTTATGGAAGTGCATCGAAGACGCTTTTTGCGGAAGCGGATATGGGAAATGTTGATTTGTTTATCTCAAATTCCTACAAGGCATATAATTATGATATTTCCTGCGATATGGGAACTGTGAAGCTTAACGGAAAAAATTACAGCGATTACGATGGAAAAACGGTGATTGAAAATGAAGACGCGACAGCGGATATGGAGCTGAGCTGCGATATGGGAAATATTACCGTAAAATTTGAATAAGTTTGTTACAGAGATAAGAGGCATCGGGAAACATGGTTTTCCGGTGCCTCTTTTTTGACAAACTGCATGGCAGGCTTTAAAATGAAGGGAGTAAATAACTGGAGGGTGACGAATGAAAAAGTATATTGTAGTTTTATTGTATGTGCTATTAATTCTGACATTAGCAGGAGGACTTACCGCAGTGTTTTTTCATCTTGCTTCAAAAGAGACATCGGATAAGGCGGTTTCTACAGGAAATACAGAGATAGTTAAGAGTACGGAGCTATCCGGGGATGTGGCGGAATCCGGGAACACAGAGAAAAGTGGAGATGCGCAGGGGAACGGCATTTCTACCACTGAAAGCACGGAGACAGCCGGAAATGCCGATAGTTCAGAAGAAGAAACAGAGGGCGCGGTGACTTTGATGTTTGCCGGAGATGTGATGCTAGATGGTGTTCCAAGTGCAAACTATGACGCATACGGTATTACGGGAGTGGTTTCACAGGAATTGTTAGACGAGCTTACCGGGGCGGATATTCTGATGGTGAACAATGAGTTTGCGTGGAGTGATAGAGGAACGGCAATGGAGGATAAGGAATATACCTACCGCTGTAATCCATCCTATGTCACGATTCTAAAGGAACTCGGCGTCGATATCGTTTCGCTTGCGAACAACCACACGCTTGATTTTGGAAAAGAGGCATTGTCTGATACGTTTACGACATTAGACGGAGCAGGAATTTTGTATGCAGGAGCGGGTGAGTCAAAGGAACGCGCCGAGCAGGTTCAGGTCATCGAAAAGGGCGGCAAAAAATTTGGATTTATTGCGGGTTCGCGGGTGATTCCTGTTACGGACTGGAATGTTGAAAATGCACAGCCGGGACTTTTTACGGTCTACGATTACAGCAGGCTGGTGGAGCTTGTGGCGCAGGCAAAGGAAAGCTGTGATTTTGTGACGGTATATCTCCACTGGGGCATTGAGCGCGTGGAGTACCCGGAGGAGTATGAGCGCGCGATGGCAAAGGCATGTATTGAGGCAGGAGCCGATTTGATTATCGGCGGGCACGCACACTGCATCCAGGGTGTGGAATTTATCGAGAATGTTCCGGTTTTTTATGCGCTTGGCGACTTTATCTTTTTGCGGCAGACTTCTCATTCCGCAGTTGTTTCCGTTACGGTGGAGGAAGATGGCACGGTATCTTACCGCTACCTTCCAACGTATACATCGGGCGGGGTTACACAGCTTTTGGATGAGGCGGGAACGCAGGAGACATACCGCTATGTGGAGGGAATTTCCTGGGGAATGACCATCGGGGAGGATGGAACGATTCAACCATAAAAATTAACTATTTTTAGCTTAAAATTAGTTTACAGACTGGCAAAAAAATGCTATGATAAATCCATCGGTAATGAATTGAAAACAGGGAAAAGGAGAAGAACGATGAACTATATGGACATTTACAATGAATGGTGTACTGCTCCGTATTTTGATGAGGCAACAAAAGCAGAATTAGCTGCCATCAAAGGAAATGAGGCGGAGATTGAAGACCGTTTTTACCGCCAGTTGGAGTTTGGAACCGGAGGACTTAGAGGGGTAATCGGAGCCGGAACAAACCGTATGAACATTTACACGGTACGTCAGGCAACACAGGGACTTGCAAACTATATTTTATCCCAGAACGGACAGGATAAGGGCGTTGCAATTGCACATGATTCCCGTATTATGTCAACCGAGTTTGCGGATGAGGCAGCATTATGCTTAAATGCAAACGGAATCAAGGCATATGTGTTTGACAGCCTCCGCCCGACACCGGAGCTTTCTTTTGCAGTCCGGGAGTTAGGCTGTGTATCCGGAATCGTAATCACGGCGAGTCATAACCCAAGAGAATATAACGGATATAAAGTATACTGGGAGGACGGCGCACAGATTACACCGCCTCACGATAAGAACATTTTAGCGGAAGTTGCGAAGGTAACCTCCTTTGACCAGGTAAAGACCATGGCAAAAGAGGATGCCGTAAAAGCCGGATTATATCAGGTGATTGGCGCTGCCATTGACGACCGTTACATGGAAGAGTTAAAGAAACAGTCCATCCATCCGGAGATTATCAAGGAGATGGCAAAGGACATCAAGATTGTATACACACCGTTACATGGAACCGGTAATCTTCCGGTGCGCCGTGTTTTAAAAGAGCTTGGTTTTGAAAAGGTGTATGTGGTAAAAGAGCAGGAGCTGCCGGATGGCAATTTCCCGACCGTTTCTTACCCGAACCCGGAATCTCCGAAAGCATTTGAACTTGCATTAAAACTTGCAAAAGAAGTGGATGCAGACATTGTACTTGCAACAGACCCGGATGCAGACCGTCTTGGTGTATACTGCAAGGATACAAAGACAGGCGAGTATGTGACCTTCACCGGAAATATGTCCGGTATGCTGATTGCAGAGTACATCCTGCGTGAGCGCACCGCAATGGGCACAATGCCGGAGAATCCGGCACTTGTAGAGACGATTGTTACCACCGATATGGCAAAGGCAATTGCGAAGTCATACGGCGTGACCTTAATCGAAGTGCTGACCGGATTCAAATATATCGGAGAACAGATTAAGTTTTTTGAAGAACAACATACTTATCACTATGTATTCGGACTCGAGGAGAGCTATGGCTGTCTTGCCGGAACCTATGCGAGAGACAAGGATGCCTGTGTTGCGGTCATGATGCTCTGCGAGGTGGCTTCCTGGTGCAAGAAGCACGGAAAGACACTTTGGGATGAAATGCTTGATATGTATGAGAAATACGGTTACTACCGCGAAGGTCTTGATACCAAGACACTTAAGGGAATTGACGGAGCTGCCCAGATTCAGGCACTTATGAGCGAGTCCAGACAGAATCCTCCGAAAAAATTAGGCGGATTTGACGTGCTCGCTGTACGTGATTATAAGGAAGATACACGCACGGATATGGTGACCGGAGAAGTGACAAAGACAGGGCTTCCGACCTCCAATGTTCTTTATTATGAGCTGTCTGACAACGCATGGTGCTGTGTGCGTCCGTCCGGTACAGAACCGAAGATTAAATATTACTTTGGCGTCAAGGGCAGCAGCCTTGCAGATGCAGAGCAGAAATTAGAAGCGCTCAAAAACGATTTGGTATAAAACCAGGGGGGGATTTTTTTACACATGAACATTCAGTTTGATGCAGAAAAAAAAGTTTTTAAACTCGACACGGCAAACACAAGCTATGTGATTGCGCTGGTGGATGAGGAAAATTTTATCGGTCACGCATACTATGGGGCAAAAATCAGTGATACAGATGTTTCCTATCTGATGCGTACCGCAGAGCCACCGTTTGTACCATCCAAAAATAACCGTGACAGAAGTTCCTTCTTTGACGCTTTTCCGATGGAATATCCGGGAAATGGTGTGGGAGACTATAGGGAGAGCGCCGTTGAGGTACTTGACGACAATTGTCATACGGCGGTGAACTTCTGCTATACCGGTCACAAAATTTATCACGGCAAACCAGCACTTGCCGGAATGCCGGCGACTTTTGCACCGGAAGAAAAGTGCATGACGTTGGAGCTTTTTGCAGAAGACCCTGTTTTAAAATTAAAGGCAGTTTTTTTATACAGCATTTTTGACGATGTGGATGCGGTTGTGCGAAGTGCCCAGATTACAAATGAAGGGGAAAAACCGTTACATCTGACGAAAGTCATGTCGGCAAGCATCGATATGGATGCGAAAGATTTCCAGATGCTGACGCTTCACGGTTCCTGGGCGAGAGAACGCCAGATGGATTTGCGTGATATCGGTTACGGAAGACAGAGCGTGTCCTCGAGCAGAGGCGAGTCCTCCCACCAGGAGCATCCGTTTGTGGCACTGGTATCCGAGACTGCAACAGAAGAGCAGGGCGAGGTATATGGCTTCCATTTTGTTTATTCCGGCAATTTCTTGGCACAGGTGGAGAAAACACAGTTTGATTCCCTTCGCGTGATGATGGGAATTAATCCGAAAGATTTCTGCTGGAAGTTAGCGTCCGGAGAAACCTTTGTGGCACCGGAGGTAGTGCTCAATTATTCGGCAGCCGGTATGGGAACCATGACCAGAAATTTCCATGATTTGTACCGTAATCACCTGATTCGCAGCCCGTATAAGGACAAAAAACGTCCAATACTGATTAACAACTGGGAGGCAACGTATTTTGATTTCAACACGGAAAAACTGCTTTCCATTGCAAAAGAGGCAAAGAAATGCGGCATTGAAATGCTCGTTATGGATGACGGCTGGTTTGGACACAGAAGCGATGACAACACAAGCCTTGGCGACTGGAAGGTCAATGAACAGAAATTAAATGGTGGTTTAAAATATCTGGTAGATGAAGTCAACAAGATTGGTCTTAAATTCGGTATCTGGTTTGAGCCGGAAATGATTTCACCGGATTCCGACCTCTACCGCGCACATCCGGACTGGGCAATCGCACTGCCGGAGCGTACACCGTGCCGTTCCAGAAACCAGTTCGTACTCGATTTGTCGAGACCGGAGGTTGTAGATTATGTCTATGAGGCAGTTGCTTCTATTTTAAGAAGTGCCAACATTGCCTATGTAAAATGGGATATGAACAGACAGCTTACCGACCTTGGAAGCGTATATCTGGACAAAGATTGTCAGGGTGAGCTTTGCCACAGATATGTGCTGGCAGTGTATGAGTTACAGGCGCGCCTGATGAAAGAGTTCCCAGACCTTCTGTTGGAAAACTGTTCCGGCGGCGGAGCAAGATTTGACCCGGGAATGTTATATTACAGTCCGCAGATCTGGTGCTCGGATGATACAGATGCCATCGAGCGCTTGAAGATTCAGGAGGGAACCGCACTTATTTACCCGTTGTCCACAATGGGAGCGCATGTTTCCGACTGCCCGAACCATACCGTTGGAAGAGTGACGCCGTTTGCAACCAGAGGAAATGTTGCATTGGCAGGAACATTTGGCTATGAGCTTGACATTACAAAGATTCCGGCGGAGGACAGAGAGCAGATTCCAAAGCAGGTGGAGCTTTACCATAAGTACAACGATTTAGTGCGTGGTGGCGATTATTACCGCATCGCTTCCTATGCAAAAAATCATGCTTACGATTGCTATGAGGTTGTGGCAAAGGACAAATCAGAGGCACTTATTACATTTGTTCAGGTATTAAACCGTCCGAATTATCACAGCAGACGGATTCAGATACCGGGACTTGACCCGAAGAAACGTTACCGCAACGAGGAAAGCGGAGAAATTTATTATGGAGACACACTGGCAAATGCCGGAATTAACATTTTAAATCCATGGGGTGATTTCCAGTCTGTGTTAATCCATCTGATAGAAGAACACTAAAAGAAACAGGAAGGAGTGCGGAGAATGGCAAAAGCAGTAAAACTTGCGGATATTGCAGAACGTCTGGGAGTCAGTACCGTTACAGTATCAAAAGCGTTGTCGGGACAGAAGGGCGTCAGCGAGGAACTGCGCGAAAAAATCAAAATTCTGGCGGAGGAAATGGGATACCGCCAGCCCTCTGCCTCCCGGAAGGAAAAGGAACAAAAGAGTTACAACATCGGAGTGCTGATTGCGGAACGCTATCTTGCAAAATATGATTCCTTCTACTGGCAGATGTATCAGCAGGTGGCAATCAAGGCAGCACCGAAATCCTGTTTTACCCTCATGGAAGTCGTGACAGAGCCGATGGAGAACGGGAATGAAATGCCGCAGCTTTTGAGAGAAAATAAAGTGGACGGCGTTATTGTAATAGGCTGGTTGCTTGAAAAATACCTCAAATTCTTAAATGACAAGACAAAAGTGCCGTTTATTTATCTTGATTTCTGTGATGAGAAGCAGGATTCGGATTCGGTTGTTTCCGATAGTTATTATGGAGCTTATCGGATGACCAACTATCTCTTTGAGATGGGACATAAAAAAATTGCGTTTGTAGGAACGATTCTTTCAACCGGCTCTATTACAGACCGTTATTACGGCTATTGCAGGTCATTGCTTGAACACGGGATGCAGGTGCGGGAAGACTGGGTGATTCCGGACCGGGAACCGGAGACCGGGCGGATGTATCTGCCGGGGTATTGCGAGCTTCCGGAGGAAATGCCGACGGCATTTTTCTGCAACTGTGACCTGACCGCGAGCATTATGATTCATAAGCTGCAGGAGGCAGGCTATGATGTGCCGGGCGATATCTCGGTGGCAGGTTACGATAATTACCTGTTTCCGGGGCTGTGCGATGTGCCAATTACGACATATGAAGTTGATATGCGAGAGATGGCAAGGCGTGTGATTTCCAACCTGATTGCGAAGATGAGCGGGGAAAGCTACCGTCGTGGAATCTGTATCGTGGAGGGACATCTGGTAGAAAAAGAGAGTGTAAAAAAGCAGTTATAAAAAATATCTGATATGCGGAAAAAACATGATGAAAAGTTTTGTGTAAAGAATCTGTTATTTCAGTTCGTGTGTAGGACGGAACATAGCCATTAGCGGTATTTAACAGCGTCATTTTCATAGAACGCAAAGTCCCGATAATCTGCTCCTCATCAATCTCATATACGTTCTTTTCTGCAATCTCGCCATCGTTTGTTACAGCAGTATTTTTCACAACCTGGAAAAATATCAAATGCAAGCGGAATGCCATCAGCATCCATAGTTTTGCAAAAGTTATAGCTGCTGAGTTTGAATGCAGGCGGCTTCGCTTTTCGCCCAAGCCATAAGTTTTTCATCATCACCATTGAACTGTTCCAGCAAAGTGGTGTATTTTCCGAGCTTTTTATAGATGCGGGAAGATGATTTCCCATCTTCTTTTCAGAATGACTGATAAATGTAAACATCTTTATTGTTTTTATTACCTGTGACTGCAATATACATACCTGCGATAACATTTTTTAATATTTAACTGTCAAACTACCGACAATATACGTGTGAAAAAAATGCTTGCCTTTCTTTGATGATAGTGATATAATGCAATGGTTGTGAGTAAATAGATGGTCCTCTGTTACGAATAGACGTATTAAGAACATCCAAATAATAGGAGGTCACAAAATGAACGCAAGTGAAATTATCAAGAACATTGAAGCAGAACAGTTAAAGGCTGAAGTACCGGAGTTTTCCGTAGGTGATACTGTAAAAGTTTACGGTAAAATCAAAGAGGGTAACCGTGAGCGTATCCAGGTATTCGAAGGTGTCGTATTAAAGAGACAGGGCGGAAGCAACCGTGAGACATTTACCGTTCGTAAGATTTCTAACGGTGTAGGTGTTGAGAAGACCTGGCCATTACATTCTCCGAACGTTGAGAAAGTAGAAATTGTACGTAAAGGTAAAGTAAGACGTGCTAAATTATTCTACTTAAGAGACCGTGTTGGTAAGAAGGCAAAGGTTAAAGAGTTAGTAAGATAATTCCAGCCTGACGTGAGAAAGCGGCTGTGCAGCAATCGAGAGGTTGCCTGCACAGCCGTTTTTTAATTCATAGGAAACTGCATCCTATGAATTAAAAAGCCCTTCGGGCGGAGATGCGCACCTCGCGGTTGCGCCGAGAGGCGGGCTGTGCTATAGTAATAGAAGGTTTGAAACCGGAAGGCAGGATGAAACAGAAAGGAATTACCGGAAGTGGCAAGACATAGGAAGAATGGGCTGAGCTTTTACCGCCAGAAGAAAACCGTGAATGTGGCGTTGATAAAAGAAATTTTAGCCTGGATGATAGAAATTGTAATTACAATTGCAATTGCATTTACAGCAATCTATTTTGCAGGACTTAGAACGAGCGTCGTGGGACAGTCGATGAGTGCCACCTTAAGCAGTGGGGATGAGGTGTTAATTAACCGGTTTATCTATAAAATGACAGACCCAAAGCCCGGGGACATCATCGTATTTTTACCAAATGGAAATGAAAAATCGCACTACTATATCAAACGGGTCATTGCGGTTCCGGGAGATACCGTGCGGATTCTTGATGGAGAGGTGTATGTCAACGGCGCGCCGTATGCGGAGCAGACGGATGTGGATGCGATAGAGGATGCGGGGCTTGCGGAAGAGGAAATCGTGCTTGGAAACGATGAGTTTTTTGTGCTTGGAGACAATCGTAATAACAGCGAGGACAGCCGCTATGCGAATATTGGCAACATCAAAAAGGAATATATTATCGGAAAAGTCTGGTTCCGCGTGTCACCGTGGTCAGAGTTTGGTTTTTTATAAGGAAAGAAAGGTTAGGAAAAACAATGCAGTTTCAATGGTATCCAGGACATATGACGAAGGCAAAACGCCAGATGCAGGAGGATATGAAGTTAATCGACCTTGTGATTGAGCTTGTGGATGCGAGAGTTCCGTCTGCCAGCAGAAATCCAGATATTGATGAGCTCGGCAAAAATAAGTTCCGGTTGATTATCATGAACAAATCGGACCTCTCGGATGAAGCAAAAAATCAGGAGTGGAGCCGTTATTTCAAAGAAAAAGGATATTTTGTGGTCTGTCTGGATTCCCGTAGCAAAAACGGAATGAAGGCAGTACAGAACACAATTATGGAAGTGTGCAGTGAGAAAATCGAGCGCGATAGAAAGCGCGGTATCAAAAACCGTCCGGTGCGTGCGATGGTGGTTGGAATTCCAAACGTCGGCAAATCAACCTTTATCAATTCCTTTGCCGGAAAAGCCTGTGCAAAGACGGGAAATAAACCGGGTGTCACCAAGGGAAAACAGTGGATTCGCTTAAACAAAAACGTGGAGCTTTTGGATACACCGGGAATTTTGTGGCCGAAATTTGAAGACCAGACAGTGGGATTAAAGCTTGCGTTAATCGGCGCCATCAAAGATGAAATTTTAAATATCGATGAGCTGTCGCTTGAACTGATTCGTGTGCTGCGGGAGCAGTATCCGGGCATCCTTAAGGAACGCTATGAGTTAGACGAGAATACTACGGAAGTAGAGATTTTAAAGCAGATTGCAGAGAAACGCAAATGTATTTCACGTGGGGAAGAGCTGGACTACAGCAAGGCGGCGGCACTTGTCATTGAAGAATTCCGCAGTGGAAAACTCGGCAAGATTACGCTAGAGCTGCCATAGCAGATATTTGCAGACACGAAAATGAGGAAGAACATGGAAGAGAAAAAAATTGGAGTTATTAAAGAAGAATTAAAGGCAGCAGAGGATACGATGCTGCCTCATTTTATCGAAAGTTACAAACCGGATGAGAGACCGGGAGTGCAGAAGTTAGTTGCACAGGCGGAAAAGCGCCTGGAAAAACTGTATGCAGAGCAGGAGCGCATCGAAAATTTAAAAAAATATGAGCGCGAATACGAAGCATGCGGCTATATCTGTGGAATTGATGAAGTGGGAAGAGGACCGTTAGCAGGACCGGTTGTGGCAGGAGCTGTAATTTTGCCGAAAGACTGTGATATTCTTTACATCAATGATTCCAAAAAGCTTTCGGCGGCAAAGCGGGAAGAGTTATATAGAGTGATTGTGGAAAAAGCGGTGGCAGTGGGAATCGGAACCGTTTCACCGGAACGGATTGATGAGATTAATATTTTGCAGGCAACCTATGAAGCCATGCGGCAGGCTATAAGCAAATTGAAGGTAAAACCCGATATATTGTTAAACGATGCAGTGACGATTCCCGGTGTGGATATCAGACAGATTCCGATTATCAAGGGAGATGCAAAGAGCATTTCCATCGGTGCGGCGAGTATTGTTGCAAAGGTGACAAGGGACCGGATGATGGTAGAGTATGACAAGGTTTTTCCGGAATATGGTTTTGCTTCCAATAAGGGTTACGGCTCTGCGGAGCATATACAGGCACTGAAGACCTATGGTCCGTCACCGATTCACCGGGCATCGTTTATCAAAAATTTTGTCGAATAAATGAGGGATTACAGTGAAAATATCGGATATGCTGGGGCAGTACAGCCAGAATGTGAGAAACGGAGCGGAAGAATTGCAGAGCGCCCGTGGTATGCAAAAAATGGTATCTTCTGTGGGGGAACTTGAGGTTGGAAATATTTTTGAGGGAACCGTTAATTCCGTGCAGGGCGGAAAGGTATTGCTTGCGCTCGGAAACGGCCAGATGGTTTTGGCACAGATGGACGGCAGGGTAAATATTACACCCGGCTCTTCCATGTTTTTTCAGGTGAAATCCAACGATGGTGAGACGGTGGCAATCCGCCCGTATACCGGTGCGGGGAATACCGGCAATCCGATTCTTTTAAATGCACTCACGACAGCAGGGCTTCCGGCAACAGAGCGCAATTTTGTTATGGTAGATTCCATGATGAAGGAACAGATGTCGGTGGGAAAACAGAGCCTTTTAGAGATGGTGCGCGTCTTAAATGCCAATCCGGATGTAAAGGTGCCGACACTTGTGCAGATGACAAAGATGGGGATTCCAATCAATGCCCAGACAGCAGCACAGTTTGAAAACTATCTCACGGACAGCCATACAATTTTTTCGCAGATGGATGATGCAATCAACCAGATTACAGGCGTCTTTGAAAATGAGGAGATGACGGGAGAGGCGGCATTTGCGGTCAATGAAAAGATTCTTGACATTTTAGAACAGGAAAATCCGAGAGCGGTTGTCTTATTAGAAGAAATGCAGGGGGAGACGCAGAAGGCGGCAGCTGCGCCAGAGCAGCAGGGCGGTGCGGCAGGAGCGGAGCCAATTCCTTTGAACGGAGAGGCAGCCGGCAAGGTGCCGGAACAGCAGATGGATGCTTCGGTGAAAGAGGCAGTGCAGACGCTTGCAGAGGGAAGAGTGCCGCTTTCCGGCGAACCATTAAGCAGCCTGTTTTCTGAGGAGCAGCTTGCGCATCTGACCAAGATATTACAAAGTGTTCCGACACTTGCAACGGATATACAGCTTTTTCCGGGACTGACACCGGATGAGACGTTTGTAGATACCATGCCACCCGAGGAACAGAGTTTCATGGGAACAAAGGAAGCACCCCTGCCGGAAGAGGCGTCAAAGGCGATGTTAAATAAAGACATGAATGTGGGCGAGTTTTTGACGGCAGTGCGAAATGCGCTTGAGGAGAACAGCATCTACGGGTTTGCCGGGGTGAAGCGGCTGTTTTCGAGCAAAGAGTACCAGACGGCGTTACGCAGTGTGATGGAACAGCAGTGGCTCATTAAACCGGAAGAACTGCGGCAGGAGCACAAGGTAAGCGAGCTGTACGACCGTCTGGAAGCGCAGATGAACCAGATGGAACACTTAATCCGTGCGGCGGGAGCAGAAGCGCAGAGTTTTCATACGGCGGCAGCCGATGTGCAGAGCAATATTGAGTTTATGAATCAGGTCAATCAGGTTTATAATTATGTGCAGATTCCGCTCAGGCTTTCCGGGCAGAATGCAAGCAGTGAGCTGTATGTTTACCGTAACCGCAGGAACCAGAGTGACCCGGATGGAGAGCTGACCGCATTTTTGCATCTGGATCTGGAACATCTTGGTTCTACAGATGTTTCTATAAAGCTCAGAGAGAAAAATGTGACGGCAAATTTCTATCTGGATGACGATGCTTCCTATGAACTGGTGGAAAAGCATCTTCCGATTCTCGAGAAGCATTTGAAGAAGAAGGGGTATTTCTGCAAGGTAACAGTGGCGAAAGAGCCGGTGGAAAGTGCAAACTTTGTGGAAAACATCCGGGAAAAAGAAAACAGCGCAGCGGCAACACTGCACCGCTATTCGTTTGACGTCAAGGCATAGGGAGGGAATGGCAATGGAGAGAGAAAAAGACTTCCGCCCGAACCTCTGGGGAAAGGCAAAGAACAGCAAAAAAGTGATAGACCCGGATAAGACAGCGGTAGCACTTGCCTACAATCCGGGTGATGTGGCACCAAAGATTCTTGCAGCGGGAAAGGGCGAAATCGCAGAGCGTATTATTGAGGCGGCAAAAGAAAACGACGTGCCGTTTTATCAGGATAATAAGTTAGCGGACACCCTTTCAAGACTCCGCATCGGAGATACGATTCCACCGGAGCTTTACGATGTGGTGGCGGAAATTCTTGTGTTTGTGGACGATATGGATAAGATGAAAGGAAAACTTCAGAAATCTGGATTAATATAGGGGATGGAACAGCGAAATGTAAACCGGCGGGCTGTGGGGGCGTCTTATGAGAAGCTCGCCGGAGACTATTTAAGGCAGCGGGGATATGAAATCCTTGCCTGTAATTTCCGGTGCCGTCAGGGAGAAATCGACATTGTTGCAAAAGAGAAGGGAACACTTGTCTTTGTGGAAGTCAAATACCGCAGCAGCATGGCGAAAGGAAGCCCGCTTGAGGCAGTGGATGCAAAAAAACAGCGGGTCATCAGCAAAACAGCCGCATATTACTGTTATCGGTACGGTTACGGGGAGAATTATCCCTGCCGGTTTGATGTGGTGGCGGTATGCGGAAATGAAATTGTACTTGTAAAAAATGCGTTTGAGTATCAGGGATGGTAAAAATGAATCAGAACATCAGGTGGACAGATGAGAGAGAAGTATTGCGGCTTGACGAACAACAGATAAAAGATGCCATTGTGCCGTTACTTCGTTTTCCGGTATTAGAGGAGACGGGAGTCGTGGAGCACTGCTTTACGACAAGACTTGGCGGTGTGAGCGAAGGAATTTATACGAGCATGAACCTGAGCTTTACGCGCGGTGACAAAGAGGAAGCCGTGCAGGAAAATTATGGGCGGATTGCGCAGTGCATGGGAGCATCGAAGGATGCTTTTGTGTGCAGTGACCAGACACACACGACAAATATAAAGAAAGCAACAAAAGAAGATGCTGGATGCGGCGTGACAAGACCGAAAACGTATCAGGATGTGGATGGACTGATTACCAATGTGCCGGGACTGGTGCTCTCTACGTTCTTTGCGGACTGTGTACCGCTTTATTTTGTGGACCCGGTGCACCGTGCCATCGGCATGAGCCACTCCGGCTGGCGGGGAACCGTCGGACGGATGGGAAGAGCGACCATCCTTGCAATGGGGCAGGAATACGGAACAAAACCGGAGGATTTAATCTGTGCTATCGGACCGTCTATCTGTAAGGACTGCTACGAGGTAAGTGAGGATGTGGCAGAAGCATTTGCGGCAGAATTTAAGGGACAGGAAGAAAAGATTCTGGAAGCCAAGGGAAACGGAAAGTATCAGCTTGATTTGTGGAAGGCAAACGAAATTGTTCTTTTGGAAGCGGGCGTGAAAAAGAGTCATCTTGCAGTGACAAATCTCTGCACCTGCTGTAATCCGGAGCTTTTATTTTCACACAGAGCAAGTCATGGAAAGCGCGGAAACCTGGGTGCATTTCTGAGATTGAAAGAAGAAAACGAATGAAGTACAATAAAGACAGAAAAAAGAAGGAGCAGTTAAGACAATGAAGACAGAAGCATATGTTGATTACATGGTAGAGGAAACAAAAAAGATTTTAAGCATCGACAGTCCGTCCGGTTTTACAAAGGAAGTGGCAGAGTTCGTGATGGAGGAATACCGTAAACTTGGATACGAACCACAGCAGACGGTAAAGGGCGGCGTTCTTGTTGCAATTGGCGGAAAAAATAAAAAGGATGCACTGATGCTTGAGGCGCACATTGACACGCTTGGTGCAGTAGTTGCAGAAATCAAGGCAAATGGACGATTGAGAGTCTCCCCGGTCGGCGGAATGAACCCGAACAATGCAGAGGCAGAAAATTGCCGGATTCACACACGGTTTGACGGCGTGTACGAGGGAACCTTCCAGTTAAACGACGCATCCATCCATGTAAATGGAGATTACAATGAGAAAAAGAGATCTTATGACGGCATGGAAGTGGTGCTTGATGAGAAGGTTAGTTCTAAAGAAGAAGTAGAAAAACTTGGTATTATGGCAGGGGATTTTGTCTGCTTTGACCCAAGAACCGTTGTGACCAAATCCGGTTACATCAAGAGCCGTTTCTTAGACGATAAACTGAGTGTCGGTATTTTGCTTGGGTTTGCCAAATATTTAAAGGAAGAAAATATAGAACCGGAACGCATGATTTATCATCACATCACGGTTTACGAGGAGGTCGGACACGGCGGTGCCGCATCCATACCGGAGGATGTGACCGAGGTGATTTCCGTGGATATGGGCTGCGTCGGGGAAGGATTAACCTGCCAGGAGACACAGGTTTCCATCTGTGCAAAGGACAGCCGTGGACCATACAACTATGATGTGGTGACGAACCTTGTGACAGCGGCAAAGGAACACGACATTGACTATGCAGTGGATGTTTATCCGTATTATGGTTCCGATGCGGATGTGGCACTTACGGCGGGATATGACGTGCGTCACGGTCTGATTGGTGCGGGCGTATATGCTTCCCACGGCTATGAGCGCAGCCATAAGGACGGTGTGAAAAATACATTCTCCCTTCTGTGTGCGTACTGTAAATAATTAAGAAAATCTTCAGAATATGTTAGGATAATCTTCCTTGTAAAAGGAAAGCCTCCCATGGTATATTGACTGTATTAGATTTTATAGTACGGTTAGTACAGATGGGAGGTTTTTACATTTGATTCAGCTAAATTACCGGGATTCCAAACCGATTTATGAACAAATCAAATCAGGGCTTCGGAAGTTAGTCATCACCAATTCCCTTGCTCCGAACGATAAACTTCCGTCCGTCCGTGAACTGGCTTCAAGCCTTGCAATTAATCCTAATACGATTCAAAAGGCATATCATGAGCTTGAGACAGAAGGGTATATCTACACGGTTCCGGGAAAAGGAACCTTTGTGGCGGAACGGGAAGACATTTTTGAGACAAGACAAAACGAGCTGTTAGAGGAATTTGACGAGCTGGTGGAAGAATTATTATTTCTTTCCGTACAGAAGAAAAAACTCTTGGAACGTGTAGAAGATCTTGCGGAGGGGGGCGAAAATAAGTGATACAGGTAAATCATCTCAAAAAATCGTTTGACGGATTTGTGGCATTAAACGGGGTCGATATGCACGTTGGAAAAGGAGAAATCTATGGACTTGTCGGACCAAACGGTGCAGGAAAGACGAGTCTTATCCGCCATATGACAGGTGTCTATCGTCCCGATGAGGGAGATGTACTAATTGACGGAGAACCGGTCTATGAAAACCGTAAAATCAAAGAAAAAATGGCTTACATTCCGGACGATTTGTTTTATTTCATGCAGGCAGATACGCTTGCCATGAAGCGCTTTTATAAAGGAATCTATCCATCGTTTGACGAAAAACTGTTTTACCGGATGCAGGAGTACTTTCCCGGAATTGATGTAAAACGAAATATAAGACGTTTATCGAAAGGAATGCAGAAACAGGTGGCATTCTGGCTTGCAATCTGCTGTAAACCGGAGATTCTGATTCTCGATGAACCGGTGGACGGACTTGATCCGGTGATGCGGAGACAAATCTGGAGCATGATTATGTCTGAGGTGGCAGAGCATGAGATGACAGTGCTTGTGTCCTCCCATAATCTGCGCGAGCTAGAGGATGTCTGTGATCATGTGGGAATGATGCACCATGGGAAAATACTGATTGAACGCTCCCTTTCAGATTTACAGGGAAATATCACCAAGATTCAGGTGGCATGCCAGAGCGGTGTGCCGAAACTTCCGGAAAATTTTGAAGTGCTTCATATGTCTAATACAGGACGTGTCTATACGCTTATTGTGAGAGGAAATCCAAATGAGGCACAAAGGGCACTTTGTATGGACGGCAGTCATCCGGTAATTGTGGATGTGCTTCCGCTTACCTTAGAAGAAATTTTTATCTACGAGATGGGAGGAGCCGATTATGAAATCAAAGACATCCTGTTTTAACAGTACTATTTTCAAAAAGAATTTCTCCCAGTACTGGCTGCTTGTGGTGGTGTATTTCGGTTATCTGTTTGTGGCGCTGCCGATGAGGCTGTTTCTTGAGGCGAAACAGGCGCCCATGTATTATGAAGGATATCCGCAGAACACGAGACAGTACATGGTGATGAGCAATGCGCTTGACAATGCATTACAGCCGATTGTGATATTTGCATTTGCAGGTGTCATGGCACTGGCAGTGTTCAGCTATCTGTACTTTGCACGCAGTGCCAATATGATTCATGCACTTCCGGTCAACCGGTTCGAGCTTTTTGCCACGAACTACATTACGGGAATCGGATTTTTGCTGGCGGCAGAGTTGTTGGCATTTGTGGCAGCAGTGTTTGTCTGCCTTGCAAACCAGATTTCCTGTATCCAGTATCTGTTCTGGTGGCTTTTGAATGTGATGGGAATTACGGTGTTTGCATTTTCGATGGCAGTGTTTGTTGCAATGTTCACAGGAAACATCGTTGCGATGGCGGTATACTATGCCGTTGCAAACTATCTGTATGTGGGGTGCTACTATCTGCTTCACCTTCTGGTGGCAGAAATCGGATATGGAATTTCAGACACCTGGAATCCGAATAGCTCCTGCATCCTTTCACCAATGTACTATATTAATAATAATGTAAACCTGAAACGGGATTATGATGCACAGGATTATATCACAGGGATTTCGTTTGAAGGATACAGACTTGTGATTTTTTATGTGATTGTGGCAGTGGTACTGACTGCCGCAGCCTATCTTTTGTACCGGATGCGTAAAATTGAGACGGCAGGGGACATTATCAGTGTAAAAGCGATAAAACCGATTTTCAGATGGGGTGTTGCCATCTGTGGAGGTGTGGCGCTGACCCAGGAAATGCTTCAGTTTTTACGGCAGTACATGGAAATCAATGTGTTTGTATGCATTATTGTGTTTATCATTCTGTTTGGTGCCATCTGCTTTTTTGCGGCAGAGATGCTGTTGCAGAAAAAATTCCGGATTTTTACAAAACGCTGTCTGGCTGAGTGCGTGGCGTGCGTTGGGGTGACTGTTTTTGCACTTGCGCTTGTAAAGGCTGATGTATTTGGAATCGAAAAGCGGATACCGGATGCAGATGAGATTGAACGTGCTTATATTAACATGGATTATGCAGTTGTAGAGAAGGATTTGGATGAAATGCGCTCCCTGCATGAAAATCTGATTTCCCATAAGGCGGACTATGCAAACCTGTCCGCAAAAAGTGATTATGTGTCGACGATTGTCCTGCGTTATTATAGGAAGGACGGAACCATGTTTGAGAGATCATACCGTGTTCCAATAGATGAAACTGCGTTAGGTGATGCGGGTACACCGTCTGCAATTGTGCGAAGCATTGAGAGCAGACCGGAGAATGTGAGAGACCAGATTTTTAACAGTGATGGTGAAAATGCAAACTATTATGGCGGGTACATCGAGCGGATGGACGAGACAGGTGCAACCAGCAATTATTCGTTTTCAAAGGCTCAGATTGACCAGTTGATAGAGGCTGCAAACCAGGATATTGAGGAAGGAAACTTTGATCAGTACCTGTTTTATCAGCCTGGAACCGAGGTTTTTGCGGGCTATTGGAATTCTATCTGCCTGGAATTTACCGGCGGTACGAATTATATGTATGGTACGTGGTATGAGTATGAAAACTATAACCATAAAGAATCACGTGAAAGGTATGAGACCGTTGTAACCGGAAATATGTACCTCTCTTCATTTGGACCGGAATGTCGTCATCTTGTACAGGCACTTTATGACATAGGCGCCGTGGATGATGAATGGAAGTTAATCACGATGGAAGAGTATGAAAATCTCACGAAATAATAAGACAGTGGAACATAGGATTCCTGCAAAATACGCCGCAGAAGAGTTGCCTGCGGCGTATTTTTAGTGTAAACTAGGGTTACGATGAAAGAAAAGGAAGTTTAGACAAAATGAGTCAGAGAGAACATGTTATTTTTAAAATAGAGCCGGACAGTATTGCAGAAGAGTTAGAGCTTGTGCCGGGCGATGTGCTGCTTGCCATCAATGGCAAGGAGATTGAGGATGTCTTTGATTATCACTATCTCATTCATGACGAGTATCTTGAGGTACTGGTGCGCAGGCAGGACGGCGAAGAGTGGGAGCTTGAGATTGAAAAGGACTATGACGAGGATTTGGGAATCGAATTTGAAAACGGATTGATGGATGATTACAAATCCTGCCACAATAAGTGTATTTTCTGCTTTATTGACCAGATGCCAAAGGGAATGAGAGAGACGCTTTATTTTAAAGATGATGACTCGAGACTTTCCTTTTTACAGGGGAATTATGTAACCCTTACCAATATGAAGGAAAAGGATTTAAACCGGATTATCGAGTACAAGTTAGCACCGATTAACATTTCGGTTCAGACGACAAACCCAGAACTTCGTTGTAAGATGTTAAATAACCGTTTTGCAGGGGAAGCGTTAAAAAAGATAGACAGGCTCTATGAGGGGCAGATTGAGATGAACGGACAGATTGTGCTCTGCAGTGGGGTCAACGACGGAGAGGAGTTAGAGCGTTCTATCCGTGATTTGACAAAATACATTCCCTATATGGAAAGCGTCTCAGTTGTTCCGGTGGGACTTTCTAAGTACAGAGACGGACTTTATCCGCTCGAGCCGTTTACAAAAGAGGATGCGAGAGAGGTCTTAAAAACCATCCATAAATGGCAGAAGGTATGTATGGAACGCCATGGCATACATTTTATCCACGCGAGCGACGAGTGGTATCTTCTGGCGGGACAGGAACTGCCGGATGCAGATAATTATGATGGCTATATCCAGCTTGAAAACGGAGTCGGCATGCTGCGGTTGTTATTAGATGAGTTCTATGCTGCATTAGAACAGTTAAAAGAGGATGTGGCAAACCCGGAAGGAATCCATCCAAGCCAGCTCCCGGATTTGACCGGACATCACAAGAGGACACTCGCAACCGGACGGCTTGCGGCACCGTTTATCAGCCAGATGGCGGCATCCTGCATGGAGACATTCCCGAATTACGAGCTTGAAGTGCATGCCATCCGCAACGATTTTTTCGGGGAAATGATTACGGTTTCCGGGCTTTTGACCGGTCAGGACCTTGTGGCGCAGTTAAAGGAAAAAGACCTTGGGGAGAGACTTCTTTTACCATGCAATCTGCTGCGAAGCGGGGAGGAAGTATTCCTTGATGACATGACACTTGCCGAACTGAAAACCGCTTTACAAGTGGAAACAGATATTGTAAAATCAAGCGGTCAGGATTTATTGGATGCAATGTTGTTTTAAATAGAAGAGAGGTAATTATGAGTAAACCAGTAGTAGCAATCGTAGGACGTCCGAATGTGGGAAAATCCACATTGTTTAACGTTCTTGCGGGAGAGCGGATTTCAATTGTAAAAGATACACCAGGAGTGACCAGAGACCGCATCTATGCAGATGTGAACTGGCTGGATCATCAGTTTACCATGATAGATACAGGCGGAATCGAGCCGGACAGCAGAGATGTCATTTTATCCCAGATGCGCGAGCAGGCAGAGATTGCCATTGCGACGGCAGATGTGATTATTTTCCTTACAGATGTAAAACAGGGGCTTCAGGATTCCGACGCAAAGGTGGCGGATATGCTGCGCCGTTCCGGAAAACCGGTGGTTCTTGTGGTAAACAAGGTCGACAATTTTGACAAGTATATGGCAGATGTTTATGAATTTTATAACCTTGGAATCGGGGAGCCGTTCCCGGTTTCTGCGTCTTCCATGTTGGGGCTTGGAGATATGCTCGATGAAGTCATTTCCCACTTCCCGGAATACGGAAAAGACGAAGCGGAAGATGAGAGACCGAAGGTTGCCATCATCGGAAAGCCGAACGTCGGAAAATCTTCCTTGATTAACAAGCTTTCTCAGGAAGACCGTGTGATTGTATCGGATATCGCGGGAACAACGAGAGATGCCATTGATACGGACATCAAATACAACGGAAAAGAATATGTTTTTATTGATACGGCAGGACTGCGTAGAAAAAATAAGATAAAAGAAGAGATTGAGCGTTACAGTATCATCCGTGCGGTAACAGCGGTAGAGCGTGCCGATGTCTGCGTCATTGTCATTGATGCGACCGAGGGTGTGACGGAGCAGGATGCCAAAATTGCAGGAATTGCACATGAGCGTGGAAAAGGAATTATCATTGCGGTCAACAAATGGGATGCCATTGAAAAAGACGATAAGACGATTTACCGTCATACCGAAAAAATCCGCCAGATTTTAAGTTTTATGCCGTATGCGGAAATCCTCTTTATCTCAGCAAAATCCGGACAGCGTATCAACAAGCTGTTTGAGACGATTGATGCCGTAATCGAGAACAATAGTATGCGCGTGGCAACCGGTGTTCTCAATGAGATTGTCGCAGAAGCAGTCGCAATGCAGCAGCCGCCTTCTGACAAGGGAAAACGGTTAAAAATTTATTATGTGACGCAGGTAGCAGTAAAACCACCTACGTTTGTAATCTTTGTAAACGACAAGGAACTGATGCATTTTTCTTATACGAGATATTTAGAGAACAGAATCAGAGATACCTTTGGATTTAAGGGAACGGCTCTGAAATTTATCATACGTGAGAGGAAGGAAGAACAGTCATGATTGTTGCGAGAATCATAGCACTGGTAATCGGATACGGATTTGGTCTGTTTCAGACCGGTTATATTTACGGAAAGAAGCATGGCGTTGATATCCGCACACAGGGAAGCGGCAATGCGGGAACGACAAACACCTTAAGAGTTTTGGGCTGGAAAGCAGGACTTGTAACATTTTTAGGCGATTTGTTCAAGGCGATTTTTGCTGTGCTTTTAGTGAAAATTCTGTTTGGGAATCAGTATCCGCAGAGCGTAAAGATATTGGAACTATATGCGGGCTTTGGTGCCGTGCTGGGACATAACTTCCCATTTTATCTGAAGTTTAAAGGTGGAAAGGGAATTGCCTGTACATCAGGAATGATTCTTGCCGTTTGTCCGATTGCAGCGCCGATTTGTCTGGTGCTGTTTATTGCAGCAGTTGGAATTACGCGCTATGTATCTCTTGGTTCGATTCTTGTTGTGATAAGTTATCTGATACAGGTCATCGTGTTTGGTCAACTTGGATATCTGCATCTGGAAGGGGCAGTCTTGGTGGAATTTTATATTGTCAGCGCCTGCTTTACGGCGATGGCACTGTGGCGCCACCGTGCAAATATCAAAAGACTCTTAAGCGGAACAGAGAATAAATTCGGAACAAAAAAAGAGGAGACGAAATAAATGGCAAAAACAGCAGTAATCGGTGCGGGAAGCTGGGGAATTGCCCTTGCAAAGGTTTTGCATACCAACGGACAGGAAGTGACAGTCTGGTCAATTGTAAAAGAAGAAATTGCCATGTTGAAAGAAAAACATGAGCATACAGAGAAACTTCCGGGGGTAAAGCTTCCGGAAGATATGATTTTTACAACGGATTTAGAAGAAGCAGTTGCGGGAAAAGATTATCTGATTCTTGCAGTACCGTCTGTGTTCACAAGAAGCACAGCAAAGAGCATGGCACCGTTTGTGAAGGAAGGTCAGGTGATTGTCTGTGTGGCAAAGGGAATCGAAGAGGAGACCTTAATGACCCTTTCCGATATCGTGGAGCAGGAAATCCCGGCAGCTTCCGTTGCGGTGATGTGTGGACCAAGTCATGCCGAAGAAGTTGGAATTGGCTTACCGACGACTGTAGTTTCCGGGGCGAGAAAACGAAGTGTTGCAGAGGGCGTGCAGGATATTTTTATGAATGATGTTTTCCGCGTTTACACAAGCCCGGATGTGCTTGGAATGGAGCTTGGCGGGGCACTCAAAAATGTCATTGCGCTTGCAGCCGGAATGGCAGACGGACTTGGTTACGGAGACAATACAAAAGCAGCGTTAATTACCCGTGGAGTTGCGGAAATCAGCGGACTTGCCATGAAAATGGGTGCAAAGGCAGAGACACTTTACGGTTTGACCGGAATTGGGGATCTTATTGTAACCTGTGCCAGCAAGCACAGCAGAAACCGCCGTGCCGGAATGCTGATGGGACAGGGGTATACGATGAAGCAGGCAACCGAGGAAGTCAAGATGGTGGTAGAGGGAATCTACTCTGCAAAAGCAGCGATTACACTTGCCGGGAAGTACGGAGTATCCATGCCGATTATCGAGGCGGTAAATCAGGTATTGTTCGAGGATAAACCGGCAAAAGAAGCTGTGACAGAGCTGATGCTTCGCGACCGCAAATCCGAGCACAGCAGTCTGGTGTGGGAAGAGGACTGACTATATTTACGGCATGAAAACAATGGAGGAACTATGAAAGTAGAAATAAAGAGACTGACAGAGACAGCGGTGCTTCCGGTACGGGGAAGTGTGCAGGCAGCAGGGTATGATTTGTGTGCGGATATTTCGGAAGCGCTTGTGATTGCACCAAACGAAACGGCAAAAGTTGCAACAGGACTTTCCTTTGCCCTGCCGGAAGGTTATTTTGGCGGAATTTATGCGAGAAGCGGACTTGCGACAAAGCGTGGTTTGCGTCCGGCAAACTGTACCGGGGTCATTGATTCCGATTACAGAGGACCGGTTATCGTCGCACTGCACAATGATTCCACTGAGCCGCAGACAATTGAGCCGGGAGAACGCATTGCACAGCTTATCGTGCAGCCGTATCTTGCAATGACATTTGAGGAGGTGGAGTCACTTGACGATACAGAACGGGGAGCAGGCGGATTTGGCTCAACCGGAACTTATTAGAGTGGAGAAAACCACAATAAAGGGAGACGTTATGAGAAAAAAACTGCGTTTTGGGTTAATTGTAATGTTTTTACTATATGGAATCCTTGCAACAGGGGGGATGGACTGCCTTGCTGCAGAAAATCCCTCTTATTGTGGGGATTCATCATTTGTACAGGAAATTCGCAGGGAGCGGAGTAAAAAGACAAAAGCAGGAAAGGGAAAAGTTTACTATCTTTCCACAAAGGGGAATGACAAGGGGAACGGAAGCAGGAAAAAGCCATTTCGCACGTTTGCAAAGGCACTGAAAAAATTAAAACCCGGTGATACGCTTTATGTGCGTGGAGGAACTTATCTGGAACCGGTTGTAATTCCGAAAATGTGCAGCGGCAAAAAAAACAGATATATCACTGTCTGCAACTATCCTGGGGAGCAGCCCGTAATAAGCGGGAGGGGCAAAAAAAGTCCGGTATTGGTTACGGTTGATAGGGCATCCTATGTCAGGATTGCGGGATTTAAACTAAAAGATGCGAAGGGGCAGGATGCCTGCGGAATTTCAATTTCGCCCGGCAGCCACCATGTGATTTTATCAGGCAACAGTATTCAGCAGATTAAGGTACAGAATCCAAGACAAAAAGACCACTGCGCAAATGGAATTCTTTTGTTTGGAGATGACAGTAAAAAGTCGATTCATGATATTTTGATTTATGGAAACCATATTTCGGACTGCGAGACTGGATGGGCAGAGTGCATTTCTGTGACGGGAAACTGTACAAATATTAACGTGATAGAGAACGACATTGACAAAACATGAAATATCTGAATTGATTTTTCCGGAAACTATGGTTATTGC
>ENA-UOJA01000561-UOJA01000561.1-human-gut-metagenome-genome-assembly--contig:-C19-NODE-561-length-35264-cov-296.265387_pt1 | contig 35264 bp, 28 predicted proteins | sample MGYA00242337_ERZ723884 | MGnify/ENA metagenome assembly ERZ723884
AGGACTTCGGGCAGGTTTTTTATGCTCTTTGGAGTTTTAGCGGACAGCAATAAAATGAATTTTGAATTCTTTAATTTTTTCATCTATTGGAATCAAAAAAGCTTCTCCATTTGCAGAGTCATTCTTCATAAATATTCAATTTTTCTTTAAGTTGATGTATTGAAACTTTAAATTGTTTCCGTGCAATTATAGAGCCTTGGCCATTAGAAAGCGGTACACCCCAATAAACAATGACCTGATCTTTTGTATCTTCTTCTATATAGATAATCCAGTCTGTGTTTATGAGCACAGACTGGTTATCATCATCTATAAGTTCTATAAATTTACCCATTTAAGAGAATCTTTTCTTCTTTACTTTTTGCCAGATTAGACATTGTAGTATCTGTAAATGCCCTCCAAATATCCAAATGTACAGGGACATAATCATCAAAGTATTGTCCTACATATTCAATTTCAAAGACAAGTCTGAAATCATTGTCATCGCATTCAGGATGCACTTCTTTCTTTGTTCCTACTCGTGCAATCTTTATCATATAGAGGTCTCTCACTCCCTTACGCTTTATGTATGGCATAAAATAATACAACTTGTTTAGCGCAACAGTTGATGGGAATTTCTTTCCTGTGTAATATACTTTTGCAGAGCGGTCAAGGTACTGCTCCATATTATCAGCCTTTACAAGACTAATCAATACATTTTTATCCTTATTATAGGAACATCTACCAAACGATATTCGAGGAACTGCTACCACATTTTTGTTTTCAACAATCGTATTGGGGTATTCCGCTTTCACGTCCTCAAAATCCACTTGGTGAACAATTGTCACCTTGTGGAGAGAACGAATGACATGCCACATCAATACAGGAGGAACGGCATTACCTATTGCCTTGTATTGACGAGCTTGTGAAACTGAGTTGAACCTAAACGTATCAGGAAAAGATTGAATTCGTGCAGCTTCACGAGTCGAGAATCTACGGTAACGTTCGCCCACCATAAATACAGGGTCTGTACTATTGAGACTCACCTTTGCCAAATGGGCACTTACGGTATTACAAGGCTCATCTAATCTCATAGCACGTCCTTTGTTCATTTTCTCACGCACAGCCATCATGCCAGCCACTGCTCTTTCACTGAAAAACAGACTTTCGTCATTATTGGCTTCTTCCATGATTACATCTCCAAGAACTTTCCTTTCTGACAATTTTGATTTTATCGGAAACTTGAATTTCAAATAATCATCCTCGTTCTTGAAACCGACAATAATGACACGCTCACGCTTTTGTGGCACACCATACTCGGAAGCGTTCAAGAGTTTATATGTAACCTTATATCCTGCATCCGTGAACTCTTTAATAATCATCGGGAATGCCTTGCCTTTATTGGCTGACATAATACCCTTTACATTCTCTGCAATAAAAAATCGGGGCTGACGTTCTTTGAGAATCTTTACCATTTCAAAAAACAACATGCCTCTTTCATCCTTATAGCCTAAACGAGGAGGGTTTTGAGCTGAAATAGAAAACGATTGACAAGGAAAACCTCCAATAAGCATATCGAATTGAGGCAATTTGTCTATTTCTATATTTCGTACATCCTTAATAATACACTTATGGTCAAAATTGTCATTGTAAATTTTTGTGCAATAATCATCATTGTCTACCGAATATACAATATCGAATGGATTTTCACCATACTCTTTGCCCAAGTATGTGAATCCACCTATTACACCTAAGTCCATTCCACCACAACCGCAAAAAAGTGATGCAACTCTTATTCTTTCCATGTCAATAATTCTGTTTTGTCAAACGTATCTGTAGAAAAAGAAATCTCCATACCATTGCGTGGTTCAGCTTCGATTTTATCTTCTTTGTACAGTGCTACTGGATTTCGAAGAATATACAAAATACGGTCTTCTTCGCTAAGCATAAGACGATACACACAATAATGTTCTTTTATTGTGTTTGCAACTCTCCATTCATTTGTGGACATATGGAATCCGTACAATTGTATTTTCTTCTTGCTTACTGTTGTTTTCACCTCTATATATCGGTGGTTTTCTGTTCCATCTCCCTCAAAACTGTCTATGTCAAAGCCTGGATGGTATGAGGGGCTGTCAACAATTTGCACAAGACGTACAAACTCATCATATCCATTTATCTTTAGACGCATCTTCTCGTGTCCACAGATAAGTGCTTCTCCCAGATTTCCGATGTCTTTAGTCGTTCTGTCTCCAGAAGTAACGACATCTTTAATCCTTGTTTCGACAACAACATCAACCTCGCCAGTATTAGCCAAAATAGTTTTGATGTCTGACTTGAACAGGTCTGGTTTCATGGAATCTTGGACGTAATCAAACCATGCTGGCTCAATCTTTGAAATATCTGCCGTAACCAAACCTTTTTTACCATATATGCTATCATATCCATTGAACCATGTATTGTCGTCAGCAAATGTTTTCAATGCAACAAGTTCATTTCCTTTCAGATAGAAATATCCGTTTCTCTTAATCAAGAGATTTGCTATTTCCATATAGTCAAGAATGTCTCCTGCATATCTGGTCATATCCCCTTTTGTTCTTGCAGTACCTGTTAAAGAATAGCTCTGAATGTCTTGGGGATTATAATATTTGACTCTTTGTTTTCTGTTCTCCAAGATTACTTTTGCAACATCTTCTGCTGAAACTTTGGCAGTTGTGACCCTTAAATCATTGAATATGCAATATGTAGCTTCTTCCGCAGACAATGACATTTCTTTCTCAGTGCCGTTATCGTTGAGAATTTTATTTCCTGCCATAAGCACTTGTATGATTGTGCGTGCTGGCTTAAACTTAATGCCATGCTCTATTATTTCTTTGACATCCTTTCCTTTCATGTGTCCACCAGGGAACTGAAAAGAATATAAGAAAATGCGCAAAAATTGGGTCAAATCTTGATTTTCGTGAAGAAATGTAGCCATACTTGATGTTTCCGTTACATCCGATTTCTTGTCTTCTGTATAGAAACCAAACAAAGCAGGAATCTCTGTTCTCCAATTATCAAGTGTTTTCTTCTTCATGTCAATGTTTCCCGGAAACATCTTTATGGCATTATAATAACGCTTACTATACTCGCTGCATGAACATTTGGGTATTCGGCAACATTCATTAGCCATGTAGAGCAACACATTTTCAATGTTGCCCTTGAAACGTGGTCTTACAAAATGTATTCTAAACCAATCCTTGTCTGGGATTCGATAGTATTTCATCTCTTTTTCTGCCATTACAGTTGCTTCTTTAATTGTTCTGCTATTGCTTTTGCCATTAGTGGAGGAACAGCATTACCCACTTGTTTGTATTGACTGGTTTTACTACACAAGAATATAAAGTCATCAGGGAAAGACTGGATTCTTGCACTTTCCCTTACAGTTGGCACACGATTCCATTTATAATGGAAATGGTGTCTATGTCCTGTATCAATAGTGATGCTTGGTCGCTTACTATTCAAACGAGTCCATGCAATATGAACTTTTCTTGTTTCTTGGAACTCCTTTGGTAAATCCTTATAATTTCCACCATCTGGAACCATTGAGATTATTCTTACAGTCTGTTCATTATGTTGTGTCACCTCATGATTGTAAACTCCTATACTATTAATACGCATAAGTTTTTGGTATCCAGAAGTACTCTCCACAGAATACTTACCTCCATCTTCTATGCTTTGCTCTGGCAAATCGGACAAGGCTTCTTCTGTGGTTACCTTTTCTGCGACCATAGGTATATCAAAATCAAAGTTTCCTTTCGTCAATCCAACAAATACCGCACGTCTTCGATTTTGTGGAACGCCATAGTCAGAAGCTGTCAAAACTTTAGTCTCTACGGTGTAACCAAGGCTCTTAAAGTCATTGATAATAGTTTCTCTTACCGCACCATCACCTATCGAGAGTATGTTTGGCACGTTTTCCATAACAAAGGCTTTAGGCTTGAAATATTCAACCATTCTGACAAATCCCTTGTACAGTTTGTTTCTGTCATCATTAACAATCCGTTTTCCTGCGATGGAAAAGCCTTGGCATGGAGGACCACCAATAATAACATCCACGCTATTGTCACCGACAATGTCTTTCACATCCTCACCACGGAGTGTTGACATATCAGCACACAAGGTCTTACTATGTTTGTGATTGTAAGCGTATGTTTTTAAGGCATCTTCCCAAATGTCAATGCCCAACAATACGTTATAACCAGCTTCCTCAAAGCCAAGAGAAAGCCCACCACATCCACAGAATAGATCTAAAACATTATATTTCTGTTCTGACATTAGTCTTATTACTTATTTTTAAGATTATCAACAACTATTGAGAGGTAATTCTCTTCATCCTCAAACTCTTCACCGAATTGTGTCCGAAGAACAGTGAGGACTTCTTCTATTTTATTTGTTTGCTCTTTGAGCAATTCTACTTTATTCTTTTCTATTATCTTACGACTTGTTTCTTGTATAAATACTAAATCCATCAGCCTTTGCTATCTTTACCAATTTGTCAACACCCTCTTTAGTCCACTGTGTATTCACATAGAAAACAACACCATCCGAGGATGTCAACCTGTGATTCTCCTTGTTAGGCTGATAACGCTTTTCTTTGTACTTATTGTTCCATTCGTTATAATCTTTTTCTGTACAGAGAAACCCTCTAAACTTATATCCTTTTGCGCAAAGCCTGTCTGGATATTTGCCTTTCAGTTCTTTGTATGTCAATTGAGGATGATTCTCCAAGTACTTTCTCACCAATGTTACGACAAACTCCGACTTTGAAAGAAACTCTGTTCCGTCAAACGAATACTTCGTATTGTCGTGGTTCATGTTTCTTGACTTGGCACTTTCATCTTCTTGATTTACTTGGTCAAGTTTTGTTTCTGCCTCTATGTCAAAGTCATCGTCATTCGTCTCTTGGTATGACGGCCATATCTTTATCGCCATATTAGCCAACCATTCTGCACGATTCCAAATAGTGTCCTCATTCCATTCTGGGCAAGTGACAACACCTTTCATCGTCACAAGGTCTGATGCAAAATACGATATACCCTTCCTTGTTCCCTTACCATTCTTTTTAGTATTCCAATCAGCATTGCTAACAGAAGAGTTTAACTTTTGTGGTAACATTGCCATATTACCCAACGTATTTATCATCATTCTTCTTGTCTCCTCATCATATCCATCGTTAAGGGGCCAGCTCTTTTCGTATTTTTTCGGCATGATATGCTCCAAACTGTACTCCGAGAAAGACAGAATCTTTGTGGCATGAGGCTGATTGTCCCTAACCCTTGACTCCATCAGATAGAGTATTGCCAATGCACGTTTGTTGGGCTGCTCTATATCATGGAAACACTCTTGCATCTTTTCATCATTCGGAAATGCCAAAGCCATTTCGTCTCGATTTTCTATAAGGCTCTTCAAGTCCTCAAATGTCTTTATCTCATTGCCGATGAGAATTTCAGAGAACAAATCGCTGAAGCTATTATTCTCACTTTTGCATATTGCACGGCGCACCACGTATGATTCCAAGTATCCAAATATGTCATTTCGCTCTTTTTCATTCTTCACATTTTTCAAAACGTAAAGAATGTACGGAAGCATCGTAGAACAGTCAAGGGTAAATATCATGAAATTGATTCTTTCAACACAAGATTTGCTTGGTATGTCTGATTCCACGACATCCGAATTTATATATTTGGCATATAGCTTCGCATATTCAATAATTTCTCGATACAGTTCTTTCTTGTCAATGTTGTAAGTGGCTATTAAATCCTTGTAACTGGCAAATATAGAATCTACACGGCGATACATATTCTTATGTTCGTTGTCAACCCCAATTTTGCGGTCTTGGATTTTGATATTGAGAAATGCTGAGAAAAACGCATCAATGTTATTTCTCTTCAGTCTTCCTGCTGTTATCTGGGAATTCCAATATTCTGATGTGCCCTTGTCTTTTTCAAAGATTGGCACCCATAATTCTTGGTATTCCTCAAACGTACTTTCTGTAAAAAAATAGTTTTTCAAAAGTTCGGCTGTAGTCAACCGAACTCCAAGAGAGTTGATTGTATCGAATATAGCTTGTTCATCGTCGTTGGGGTGTAACTCTATATCGATAAATATGAGGTGACTTAGCAACTCGTCAACATCTACTTTATTTACATCAATCTTCTCTTGGAAATAATTGTATGCTTGTAAGATACTGCTGTTACCGGCATCGTCAATTGGCTTATCTTCTGTTAGACTTACTACTTGTTCAAAGTCCTTTCTGTCATTCATGCTATGAACCAAAGCGCATTTTTTTGTACCTTCTTTTTTGTTGCGAACCATGAAATATCTATCGAACTCATCCAATTCGCCTGTCTTCAAGCATAATGCTTTACAGAAAATAACAATAGTAGTGAAACGCTGCTGACCATCAATTACAGTTCTATGATCAGCCGTAACACCCATATTTAAATTCTGCTGCTTTAATATCGCAGAACCCAAGAAGTAATCTTTCGACTCTAAGGAAACGAACTCCATATCTTCAAGAAAACGCTCCCATTGCTCTTTCTTCCAAACGTATGAACGCTGATAGAAAGGGATGTCAAATACACGGTGTCCCGTGAATATACTCGCTAAAGGTAGTTTCGTTGCTTCCATATTAATAGTTTATTCAACATTGTTGCTTATAAGAAGGTCGTTGATGTCAACAGCTAACAATTTAGCTGTCCTCATAACACTTTCTATATCAGGTTGGTTGGAATTCGTACACCACTTTGAAATCGTGGTTTGGTCTTTTCCAAGTTGCTCGGCAAGCCATTTGCCTGTTTTCTTCTTCTCAACAAGCACTAACTTTATCCGATTTAAATCCTTGTTTGCCATATTTCTTGTTTGTATGTCTGTATGTAATAATCAGAATACAAAAATAAAGCTTTTTTACGAGATTCCACCACAACCGACAAAAAAAATAAGGAGAATTTACAACTATATGACTTACTTTCAATTTAGTATTGTCTTTTCCACCGCACATTTCTCTCCTTATCTTTACCCTAAAAAAGCAATATATGAGCGATTTTTTCATTTATTCCACCTACATCCGTTGTCATCATCCCCGGTGCTCACGCCTCCGCAGCTTTCACCTCCAAGACATCAGAAGTCTTCAAGGAGGAGCACAACATCGCACCAATCATTATCAACGACAAGACGAAGTACATCCCGTGGGGCGGCGACAATCAGATGCCGTACAAAATTAGTGCACTTACTATTCTGCAATACATAAACTTCATTAACAACAAGCCCATTGGTAGAATTAAGTATGCACTAAATTAATTCCGCCAACAGGTTTATTTTGGGTAGATTACCGCGCAGCAAAACTGACATTACCGCATATCTAAAACAGCGTTACCGCATTGCGGGAATAGGGTTATTGTGCTGCGGTAATTGCGCATAGTTTCAGATTAGAAATAAACGAAGCTGCAATTTAATATAAACGAAGCTGCAATTAAAAAAAGACGTATTCGACCAAATTCTATTCCGTGAAGTACCCTAAAGGATGGAATGTTATAGAGCATTTGGATGAAATGACGGAAGTATACATCGGTCATCAATCAGAGAATTTCGGGTTTACCATTGTTCGTTTTAACCCAAATCGGTCATTAGAAAAAGCTTCTTGTCATTTTCTAATGACCGCCATTAGAAAAACAGCTTTGTATATGCTTGATTCATAAATATTTACTAACTTTACCACGAAAAAAAGAATATACTCCGATGCGAAACTGTGACATAAAGTTTGTAAATAAGGAAATAACACCTTTTGGTGGTCTTTCCCTGTTCTTCAAAATGCTTGAAAAATGCCATTTTGAAGAGCATGTTATGCAAAGTGGTGTACCTCTTCAAGGTTCCAACCGTGGTTACAAACCGATCCAGCTGATATTGGGAATGTTTGCAGGTGTGTGGTGTGGCGCAAGTTGCTTTGGACATCTTGACGTGGTTCGTTATGACGCTGCACTATGTGACCTATTAGGATGGGAACGCGGAGCTGACCATCGTGCATACCAGCGCTATCTAAACAAATTCTCCCAAGCTGTCAACCAGCGTGTTTTCGGAAATTTGTTCCGTTGGTTCTTCTCCGAGTTGAAGTTCGACAACTACACTTTAGACTTCGATTCTACAGTGATGGTCCGTGAGGGAAGTCAGGAAGGAACAGCCAAAGGATACAACCCCAAGCGTCCTGGACGACTCTCGCATCATCCTCTCCTTGCATTCGTTTCCGATGTAAGGATGATAGCAAATTACTGGCTACGTCCAGGCAACACATCCGCAAGTACCAATTATCTGTCATTTCTTGAGGACACACTTTCAAAACTTGAAGGCAAACGTGTCGGACTTATCCGCATGGATAGCGGTTTCTTTGCGAAGGAAATACTTGACTATCTGGAAATAAAAGGGTTACACTATATTATTGCCTGCCGTTTCAATAATCGCATAAAGTACAGTCTTACCCATGAACGCAAATGGATAGAGTTGACAGACGGATTGGAAATATCCGAAACCATCTATCAGGCAAATGGTTGGGAGAAGGCAAGACGTATTGTGATGGTCAGGCAAGAAATAGACAAACGCCCTAAAGCTGCAGGAAAGCAAATCAAGCAACTGGAGCTTTTCGAGGATGAGCAAGATTTCGGAAAATACCGATACAGCTGCTTTGTAACAGACCTTGATTTGCCAGCCAAAATCGTATATGATTCATATCGCGGAAGGGTGGATTCTGAGAATAGGATCAAGGAACTGAAGAATGATTTCTCCATCGATGACTTTGTCACAAATAACTTCTGGGCAACAGAGGCATGTGGGAATTTCATTGTCATGGCATATAACTTCATGTCGTTGTTCAGACATGCGCTGATCAATTCCAACAAGAAGAAATTTCTGAAGACTATCCGATACGAGTTGATATCGACGCCAGCCTATCTGGGAAAAACAAAAGACAAGCACATCCTATATTTGGCTAGATCACTAAAAACACGACAATCATTCTTATCTATATGGGAAAAATTAAAGGATTTCTCTTTGCCGTACGACACAGAGAAATCCTAATGACCGATTTGGGTTTATCAGTACCATACGCTCTAAACGGTAAAAAAGTGACTGTGTGGATTTTATAAAGGTACGAAATGTGTAACATTTAACGGCTTTATTGCCTAATCAGTCCGTTTGCATTTTCTATGCCGCCCTTCTACCATGAAGAGTATGGGTCGGCAAAATAGATGTTGACACCAAGGCTTTTGCCCATCATTTCATGGCAAGCGAATTAAGTACCGTTGTCTGTTGTAATAGATTTGACATGCCCTTTGAATGGAGAAAGCAAATATATTATGGTACGTGCCAGCTCTCTGGCTTCTTCGTTCAGTGTGATAGTATTATTTAACTCGCAGTATAATAGCTTCTGTAGTTTTTTATATTAACTTTGCAAGCGAATTAAATTAGGACTTACCATAAACCGACAAAAACAATGGCAAAAGTAGGGTACATATACAATACTCCCCATGCCAACGGACTGACTGAAGACGGGGGAGTGGATGCGATATTACGGTTGTGTACAGGTGGCGGAGGAAGCCGCCGAGGACGAGCGATTTCCTCGGTGTGGAAGCAGCTCCTCGCCAATCTTGACAGTGGCGATGAGATCGTTGTCTCGAAACTCAGCAACGCCGTGCGTGGCAGTCGTGAACTGGCGGTGTTCATCGAACTCTACCGTGTGAAGGTGGTGCGCATCGTCTCCATCCATGACAGGATAAACACTGGCAGCAAGCTCTTCCACGAGACTACCGTTGCCGACGTGCTCTTAATGTTCGGTTCGCTTCCCGAGGAAGCGATGGCTCTTCGCAGGGCATCCGATCATGTTCAGAACCTGCAACGCAACCTCAATGTGCGTCACAAGACGAAAGCCGCCGAGACAAAGCAGGAGCGTGAGAGCACCATCGTCTCAATGTACACAGTGGTCATACTATCGATGACATCTGAACTATCAGTGGTTTCCGCAGTCGCAGCTCCATCTTCCGCATACTCAACAAGTACGGCGTAAAGCTCAATCGTGGACATTTCAGCGGTCCACTGGGGAAGAGAAAGAAGAACATTAAAAGAAACTATTTAAAAGAGATTTGAAATACAAGATGGCTCTATAGAGTTTCTCATCTTTGTTGAATAGTCCATTTACTTTTTCAAATTGACTTGTTTTGGATATTAAAAATAAAATCATGCAGCATCAACAAATAATACACCTTTGTGCAGGAACTAAAGGTAATATTGGAAACAGAATTGCTAATTCCGGAGAGGATTGTGGTTTTTCATATTCATTAACCTCTTCTGATCTTGCAATATATACTGATAAACCATTAGAGTTAAACTTTGAACTTGCAACTCGTCTAATAGAAATTGCTAATAGTAGACATAGTGATTTTAGCAATAGTTATTTTGAGGTATGGAGGAAATGTGGAGACGAGTCACCAGAGTTCTCATACGAAGAGGATTTATCAAAACATTTCTGTTCTGTATTTAATTTTTACTTTAGCAACTATCATTTTGAACCAGAAGATTTGCATCTAAGAGATTATAAAATAGAAACAGATAAATTTGGAGAAAAACAAATAGTTTACAATTTCTCGTCTTTATATTCTATAACTGATGGTGCAAAAACTTTCCTCTATAACGAAATGATGAAAAGTCTGACATATTCAGAGTTTTTAAAATGGCATTACAAAAACTATATTTTTACAAATCAAATCGATGCTACAGGAACACCTCGGCAAGTTATACCCATGGCCACTAATAATATTACAATAGGAATCTCATGCGGATATGTGTACCCATTTGATAATTACATTTCTATATCAGAAGGTATTCAAGAATGCATCTGTCACCGCCCAATTTTTACAATTTTTTCTTCTTGCGACTTACCTCTCTCCATTGAAGAAGCTAATATCCTCAATAATTTCATTGATGTACTAAGTCCGCTTTCATTATATAAGGAAGAACAAGCAATAGGAGATAATATTTATAGATTTGTTTTCCATGCAGAATTGACAAAGTTTATTACTGAGTTTTTAGGATTATTATTTAAGAATCGCTTTAAATTTGTTTTGTGGGAGTTTATTCCAGAGAGCAATATAGAATACATAAATACAGACAAAATCATTCGGAGGTATAAACAATGTGTCAATGTAAATGCAAAGGTATATGCATTGTTTAATCATTTGATACACAATGATAAAAACAATGGGTATTTTGAAACTTATCCTGTAGATTGTTTATATAAACATGACGAGGAAAATGATAATTTGGGCCATTTTTTAGACGATATTCTGTTTATTTAGTAAATCGAAGTCATGTTGCCCATGATTTGCAACAAAATTCATTAGCATTGCCACGCTACCGAAACTTTATTGCCACGCTACCGCAACATCGTTGTCACGCTGCTATAATAAATGGCAGATAACTGGAAGATTCGGACTATCCTCCAGCTATCTGCCAGCCATCTACCATCCCTTATATGTCTGAGATACAGAGCATTATAAGGAAATTGGAAGATATGGTAGATTTTTTCATCTACTTAGTTTTTTAAATACTCAGCGCACATCTCTGCGCAGCGCTCGCCGTCGACACCAGCCGAGACGATGCCACCGGCGTAGCCAGCACCCTCGCCACAAGGGAAGAGCCCCTGTATACGGACGTGCTGCAGCGTGGTGAAGTCGCGGGTGATACGCACGGGCGACGAGGTGCGGGTCTCGGTGGCGATGAGCACAGCCTCGTTAGTGAGGAAACCATGACTCATCTTGCCGAACTTCTTGAAGCCCTCCTGCAGACGCTTGCACACGTGCTGCGGCATCCAGAAGTGAAGGGGCGAGGATATGAGTCCGGGGGCATAGCTGCTCTTCGGCAGGTCGTAGCTCAGGCGGTTGTTCACGAAGTCTGCCATGCGCTGCGCCGGAGCGGTCTGCTTCATGTTGCCCTGCTGCCAGCACGCACGCTCCAGTTCTTCCTGGAAGTGCATCACGCGCAGCGGATCGTTCTCGTCGCCGCCCACGTCCTCGGGGCGTGTCTCCACGACCATGCCCGAGTTGGACCATTGCGTGCCACGGTTGCTGGGGCTCATGCCGTTAACGACGAGCTGCTGCTTGTCGGTAGCCGCCGGAATGACGAAACCGCCGGGACACATGCAGAACGAGTAGACACCGCGTCCGTCCACCTGCGTCACAAAGCTGTACTCGGCAGCAGGCAGATACTTGCCGCGTCCGTTGCGCGAGTGATACTGTATCTGGTCAATCAGCTGCGACGGATGCTCAAGGCGCACGCCGACGGCGATGCCCTTCGCCTCAATCTCTATCTTCGCCTCGGCGAGATAGCGATAGACATCGCGAGCGGAATGTCCCGTGGCGAGAACGACCGGTCCGCGGAAAGTCTTCTCGGCACCCGTCTGCAGGTCGACAGCCTCAACGCCCACCGCCTTGTCGCCCTCGAGCAGCAGTCGGGTCATCTTGGTCTGGAAGTGAACCTCGCCGCCGCAGCGTATGATGGTGTTGCGCATCGCCTCGATAACCTGCGGCAACTTGTCGGTGCCGATATGCGGATGGGCGTCGACGAGGATAGACGTAGAGGCTCCGTGCTGGCAGAACACGTTGAGAATCTTCTCGATGCTGCCGCGCTTCTTCGAGCGGGTGTAGAGCTTGCCGTCGGAGTAAGCGCCGGCGCCGCCCTCGCCGAAACAGTAGTTGCTCTCGGGGTCTACGCTCTGCGTCTTTGTGATGTTGGCGAGGTCTACCTTGCGCTGGCGCACGTCCTTGCCGCGCTCAAGCACCACGGGGCGCAAGCCCAGTTCGATGAGACGCAGCGAGGCGAAGAGTCCGCCGGGGCCCTCGCCTACCACTACCACCTGCGGCTTCTGGCTCACGTCGCCGTACTCGGTGTGCACGTACTCGGCGTCCTGCGGTATCTCGTTGATGTAGACACGCACGGTGAGGTTGATGAAGATGGTGCGCTGACGCGCGTCGATGCTACGCTTCAGCACACGCACAGCGTTGACGGTGCGTGCGTCGATGCCCTTTTCGTCGGCAATGTAGCTTATTATGTTTTGCTCGCTCGAGGCTACCACGGGCAGCACTCGTATTTGAAATTCCTGAATCATATCTATTATGTTGTTATTTTTTTGCTTGGTTGGTGCAGTGGAGACCACTGCACCCCCTGGTAGGGTGCATGGATATGGCAAGATGCCATATCCTCCTATTAGGGTACAAAATTACGCAAACTTATGCGATTTTCATAAGAAATGAAACGTTTTAAGAACATTTTTTCGTAATTTTGCCCCCACATCCCCATCACTTTATTGTCAACGACACGGTGCTGACGCAGCCCCGACGCAGATGACGACCAAGGAGTAGCGTAAAACCTCGCTCGTAAAGAGGACCCCGACGCACGCCAGTCGCACCACGCATCGAGCCACGCCCGCATCGAAACACAAGCGTCTCCCTGGTATGGAGACATTAACCACAGAACAAAAAGAAATGAAAGTATTGAAGTTTGGCGGAACCTCAGTGGGTTCCGTAGAGAGTATTCTCAGCCTTAAGGCTATCGTAGAGAAAGAGGCGCAGAAGCAGCCTATCATCGTCGTAGTGAGCGCCCTGGGCGGCATCACCGACAAGCTCATCGCCACATCCGTGCTCGCACAGAAGGGCGACGAGACGTGGAAGGACGAGTTTCAGGCTATGGTAGAACGCCACCACAAGATGATAGACACTATCATCACCGACCCGCGCAAACGCGAACAACTCTTCAACATCGTCGACTCGCTCTTCGAGCAGTTGCGTTCCATCTACTTCGGCGTGTACCTCATACACGACCTCTCGAAGAAGACGCAGGACGCCATCGTGAGCTACGGCGAGCGTCTCAGCTCGAACATCGTGGCTACACTGGTGCAAGGCGCAAAGTGGTACGACTCGCGCGAGTTCATCAAGACCGTGCGCAAGAATCATAAAAACACTCTCGACTCCGAACTGACCAACCGCCTCGTGCGTCGCACCTTCAGCGACCTGCAGCGCATTTCGCTTGTTCCGGGTTTTATAAGCAAAGACCGCGACACCGACGAGATTACGAACCTCGGTCGTGGCGGATCAGACTATACAGCTGCCATCATCGCCGCAGCGCTCGACGCCGAAATTCTTGAGATTTGGACCGACGTGGACGGCTTCATGACCGCCGACCCACGCGTCATAAAGACTGCTTACACCATCAAGGAGCTGAGCTACATCGAGGCGATGGAGCTTTGCAACTTCGGTGCGAAGGTGGTATATCCGCCTACTATCTACCCCGTCTGCGTGAAGAACATTCCTATCCGCGTGAAGAACACGTTCAACCCCGACGGCGAGGGCAGCATCATCAAGCAGAAGGTGGCTAACAACGACAAGCCCATCAAGGGTATATCGAGCATCAACGGCACCACGCTCATCACCGTAGCGGGTCTGTCGATGGTGGGTGTGATCGGTGTGAACCGCCGCATCTTCACCGCCCTGGCAGACAACGGCATCAGCGTGTTCATGGTGTCGCAGGCTTCGTCAGAGAACTCTACGTCTATCGGCGTGCGCGACCAGGACGCTGCGGAGGCTGTAGAGGTGCTCAACGGCGAGTTTGCGAAGGAGATAGAGACGGGCGCCATGTACCCCATGCACGCCGAGAACGGACTGGCTACCATCGCCGTCGTAGGCGAGAACATGAAGAACACGCCGGGCATTGCCGGCAAGCTCTTCGGCACACTCGGCAGAGCCGGCATCAGCATGATAGCGTGTGCGCAGGGTGCGCCGCAGACCAACATCTCGTTCGTCGTTAAGAGCGAACATCTGCGCAAGGCGCTCAACGCCATTCACGACTCGTTCTTCCTGTCTGAATACAAGGTGCTCAACCTCTTTGTCTGCGGCGTGGGCACAGTGGGCGGACAGTTGCTCGAACAGATTCACAATCAGTATGAGGAGCTGAAGCGCACAAAGCGTCTGAAGCTGAACGTGGTGGGCATAGCCACATCTAAGAAGGCACTCTTCAACAGCGACGGCATCGACCTCGCCAACTATCGCGAACTGCTCGCAGACGCTCCTGAGAGCAACGAGAAGAAGCTGCGCGACGCCATTATAGAAATGAACTGCTTCAACAGCGTGTTCGTCGACTGCACGGCGAGCAAGGAGGTGGCAGAGATTTACCAGCCGCTGCTGGAGCACAACATATCGGTGATTGCGGCGAACAAGATAGCCGCATCGTCGTCGTACGAGAAGTACGCACGCCTGAAGGAGACGGCGCTGGCACGCGGCGTGTTCTTCCGCTACGAGACCAACGTGGGAGCCGGTCTGCCTATCATCGGCACCATCAACGACCTGCGCAACTCGGGCGACGTGATTCTGAAGATAGAGGCGGTGCTCTCGGGCACGCTCAACTTCATCTTCAACGAGATCTCGGCTGACGTGACACTCTCTGAGGCTGTACGCCGCGCCAAGGAGCAGGGCTACAGCGAACCCGACCCGCGCATCGACCTCTCGGGCAAGGACGTAATACGCAAGCTCGTCATTCTGGCGCGCGAAGCCGGCTACAAGGTAGAGAAGACCGACGTGGAGGCACACCTCTTCATACCCGACGAGTTCTTCGAGGGCAGCATAGACGAATTCTGGAAGAACCTGCCGAAGCTCGACGCCGACTTCGAGGCTCGACGCAAACAGCTCGACGCCGAAGGCAAGCGCTGGCGCTTCGTGGCTACGTTCGACCACGGCAAACTGTCGGTGGCGCTGAAGGAGGTGGACCGCACCCACCCGTTCTACAACCTGCAGGGCAGCAACAACATCGTGGCGCTCACAACCGAACGCTACCGCGAGTATCCGATGCTCATCCAGGGCTACGGAGCGGGCGCAAGCGTGACGGCGGCTGGCGTATTCGCCAACATCATGTCGATTGCAAACATATAAAATGGGCGAAACACTTGTCAGAATAAAATGAAAGTATTAACTTTGCATTAGAAAACAGAAACAGACACTCAACCCATAGGGGCGCGCCACGTTCGATCGGGATACTCATCAATAAAAAAATCGAAACCGAGAAGACTTCTTTTGCCAATGGCGGGCCATATAAAACCTCAGTGGACTAAGCTGCAAAGCCGGTGGATTACAAAGGCGGAGAGCTCTCAAATCTTGTATACTCGGAGTTTCATCACATCACTGGGCGTCCCTTTTTAATATACAGGAGATTACGACACATGTTGGCGCAGTCTCCTTTTTTTTATAAATCACGTTAAATAGGATACACACACACACTGTAGTCGGATAAAATTAAGTAACTTTGTAATTGTAGAATACAACTTGCGCCAATGGTATACGAAAGCAAACACATACTGACTCCATCGCAGTCGATACAGAAGTCGTATCTGAGACAACCCACCGACATGGGCGAGCTGGAAAATTTCCGTTGCCAGCTCGAGATACTCCTAAACGAGCTGAACCCAACCGACCCAGAAGAGAGCAACAAGGGACGTGTTAAAACGTTTCTTGAGCAGACCTTATGGCCTTCAACGACATACGAGATTAATGCGTCGGAAAAAACCGACCTTACCATAAAGGACAAGAACATCGGACGCAATGTGGTACTTTTCGAGTTCAAGAAAGTGAATAGCGCGGAAATGGTAACAAAAGACAATCTTGTAAAGAAAGCCATGTTCGAGCTTGTACTTTATTATATACTTGAAGAACACGAAAAGAAAAACACAAGTATAAAGCACCTCGTCATATCCGACGGGTACAAATATTTTATTTTCGAGAAAGCCGAGTTTTGGGAACTATTCGGCAAGGACCGGAAACTGGTAAGCGAGATAAAATCGTCGGAGAATACGACAAACGAGAAGAGAGAGTATATCTACAACCAGATAATAAGGCCGAAAGTAGAGGCTGTAAAAGACAAACTTTCGTTCACTTTCGTCGATTTGGAAACAATCGCTAAAGAAACTTCTGCTGCCGACATCATTGCAAAGCCACGTTTCAAGGCTTTATTCAAGCTGTTCTCCCCTATCCACCTACAGAAACTGCCGTTTGCTGAAGACCATAACACCCTCAACAGAAAGTTCTATACCGAATTGTTGTACATAATGGGACTTGAGGAGCGTGGCGAAAAGCACCAAATACAACGCCTCGAAGCGAAGAAACGGCAAGCCTACTCCGTGTTCGAACAAGCATACGCCCTACTTGCCGACTACGACATTACGACAGACAAGGTAACGGGTAGAGAAATCGACGCACGTTTTGAGACAGCTCTCGGCTTGGTGATAGTGTGGATAAACCGCACACTATTCATGAAGCTTCTTGAGTCGCAACTGATAGCCTTCAACGGAAGCAAGAGAAAATATGCATTCTTCGACAAACTCACCGACTTTGCACTGATGCACTACCTGTTCTGCAAAGTGATGGCAATACCCGAGGCAGAACGCTCTGACGAGATGCGAGCCAAATTCGGAGAGGTTCCATATCTTAACAGCTCGCTTTTTGAGCTTACCGACATCGAGCAGAAATACTTCCCTATAAGCAGTCTGCGCGACAGCGAAGTGGCTGTTATGAAGAACACCTGTCTGAAGGACAATAAGGGGAAGACACTGACTGGCAGAATACACATACTCGACTATCTGAAGAGGTTTCTCGACAGCTACGACTTCGGTGCATATACAGGCGAGAGCGGAAAGACAATAATAAACGCTTCGGTGCTCGGACTCATCTTCGAGAAGATAAACGGCTACAAGGACGGCTCGTTCTTCACGCCAGGATACATCACGTCATACCTGTGCCGCGAGACGCTGCGCCGCTGCGTGACAGACAAATACAACCAAACGTATGCCACACAATACGCCTCGTTCGACGAGCTCGCCGAAGACTTCGACCCTACCGACAAGACGCGACGCGACGAGGTGAACAGCCTTATCAACAACATACGCATCTGCGACCCTGCGGTCGGCAGCGGCCACTTCATCGTGTCGGCTCTCAACGAACTGATAGCCATAAAATGGGAGCTGAAGGTGCTGAAGACCATCGACGGCAAGCGTTTCAAATATCGCGTAGACGTAGAGGACGACGAACTGGTTGTGACCGATGCCGACGGCGAGCTGCGCTACAACCCGAACGACAGCGAGAGCCAATTGGTTCAGGAGACACTTTTCGAGGAGAAACGCACAATCATCGAGAATTGCCTTTTCGGTGTGGACATAAACCCCAACAGTGCAGAGATATGCCAGCTACGCTTGTGGATAGAACTGCTGAAAAACGCCTATTACATAAAGGGCAACGACGGCAAGCGCCATCTGCAGACGCTGCCAAACATCGACATAAACATAAAGTGCGGCAACTCGTTGGTGATGAAATACCCATTGGATGCCCCTATTGACCATGTGCTAAGAGGAGCAGACGTCACCATAGGCGACTACAAGAATCATGTGGCTCACTACAAGAACAGTCCGTCGAAAGAGAATAAGCATATCGTTGAGCACGACATCTGGATGATAAAATCGAAGCTCAACGAAGGCTACGACAAAGACACCGACAAATACAAGAAATGGGTGAAGGTATGCTCCGACATTCTCTTGCTCGACAACTCGCTCTTTCCGCCTGAGGATGCCGAGAGCAAACGGCTCTCCGACTTACGCAAGCAGGAAGAGAAGCTTCGTGTTTCATTAGAAGAGGCTTCGACACGCTATGCCCATTTGGGAGCATTTGAATGGCGTTATGAGTTTCCGGAAACACTGAACGAGAAAGGCGAGTTCATAGGCTTCGACTGCATAATAGGCAATCCACCTTACGGCGTATCCATAAAAGACGGATACCGCAAAACCGTGGAAGAAAAGTACGAGCACATGCCCGACTACGAAATATACTACTATTTCATAGCCTTAGGACAAGAGTTGCTGAAAGACAACGGATATTTGGCGTATATCATTCCGAATACGTGGCTATTCAATGTCAATGCAAAAGAATATCGTAAAGACATATTCAACAATTGGAGCATTGTGGAACTGCTGGATTGTACAAATTTTCAAATATTTGAGGCAGCAACAGTTCGCAACTCTGTTATTACCCTACAGAAATCAGCAAATCAGCAAAATAATATCGGTTATAGAAACACGCGCAATCTTTCGGACGAAACGGAAGGCAAGAAATCGTCGGGAAAGGATTATTTCACGGAATTGACACGACGTAAAAGACTCGTTGTTGACAAATCAGAACTGATTGATAAATTCTCACAAAACTGGGGACTTGCGCTGTACCTGACAAAGCAGGAAAAAGGCATTGTGTCAAAAATCAACTCGTTGCCAAGACGACTGAACGAGTTCTTTGACGTATCACAAGGATATATACCATACCGCCTAAAAGATCTTGAGAAAAACTTTGGCAAAGAAGAAGCCAAAATAATAAAAGAAGAACAAAGATGGCATTCAGACACGAAACTCAACGATAGTTACGAACTTGAAATAAAAGGAGAGAATATAACAAAATACAAATGTACTCCAAGCAATGTGTACGTTAAATATGGCAAACACGTTGGTACATATGTTGATATGAAATATTTCAGTTCTCCTCGTTTGCTCGTTCGTGAAATCATCAATCCGTTGATGGCTTGCTACGCTGAAGATACATACATCAACGACCCTGGAATAATAGACGTAATAAAGAATGAAGACAACAACGTCTATTCATTCAAGACATTATGGGGGATACTGAACAGCCGACTGGCTACATTTTTCCTTCTCCGCTTCGCTCCCAAGGCGAGCAAAGGAACATTCCCCAAAGTACTGATAACAGACATAAACAATTTTCCTCTACCGGAAATAGATGATGAAAACAATAAATATTTCTCAGAAATAGAGACATGTTACGATAGAATATTCGCAAAAGACAGAGAACCAGATTCTGACAAAATGTTCGTAAAAGAAAATGAATGGCAAATCGACTATTGGGTATTCAAACTGTATGGCATCACTTCGGAAGAGGACATAGACCTCGTGTATCCCGACTTCTACAAGCTAAAGCCTGCAGATTTCGACATCGAATGAAAATAATGCAACAATAAAAACAAGCAACAAGTACAAACAATATAAACATAAACAAAGTATATATGTTTTCTGGTATAGTAGAAGAAATGGCTACGGTCGTAGCCATCAAGAACGACAAAGAGAATGTTGACTTCACGCTGACATGCTCGTTCACTGGCGAACTGAAGATAGACCAAAGCGTGGCGCACAACGGCGTATGCCTCACAGTGGTGGCGATAGACGGTAATAGTTACACCGTAACGGCAATGAAAGAAACGCTCGACCGCTCTAACCTCGGACTGCTAAAGGTTGGCGACCGTGTCAACGTGGAGCGCTCAATGCTGATGAACGGCAGACTGGACGGACATATCGTGCAGGGACATGTAGACGGTACGGCTGTGTGCAAGGAGATGCGCGACGCCGACGGATCGACATACTACACCTTCGAGTACAAGTTCGACCGCGAGATGGCGGAGCGCGGCTACTTCACAGTAGACAAGGGCTCGGTAACGGTGAACGGCGTTTCGCTCACCGTGTGCAACCCTACAGAAAACTCGTTCACCGTGGCTATCATCCCGTACACTCACGACAACACAAACTTCTGCGACATCAAGGTGGGCAGCCGTGTGAACATCGAGTTCGACATACTCGGCAAGTATATCGCACGCTTGCAGCAGCAGAAGTAAAACTGAAGGATGCGTAGGCTACGGCAAGAAAGCCGTAGCCTCCTACAGAATTAAGGCTTTTTAAGAACCTTCAGACTAAACCTTTCGCCCAAAAGGTACATCAAACGAATATAGAGAGATTATAAAAGAATAATGAATTATTAAAAGACTATTTAAATTATGAAGAAGATTGGGATGACTTGTCTGGCAGGACTTTTCCTGCTTTCGCTGTCAACCGAATGTGCGGCTAAGCAGTGGTCGTTGAGAGACTGTATAGACTACGCCTTGGCTAACAACATCCAGTTGCAGAAGGCGAAGATAAAGGAGTATTCCGCCCTCGAAGACGTGAAGCAGAGCCAAGCGGCGCTGCTGCCGTCGCTCAACCTGTCTACATCGCAGAACGTGAACTACACGCCGTGGCCTCTGCAAGGCAGAGCTACGGTGGCGGACGGCTACGTGCAGTCGAGCGTGGATAAGGTTTACTACAACGGATCGTACTCGCTCTCGGGCAACTGGACGGTGTGGAACGGCAACAAGAATCGCAACAACGTGAAGCTGAACAAGGTGGCTGCCGAGCAGGCACGACTCGACTCGGCTACCACAGCCAACAACGTGCTCGAGCAGATTGCGCAGCTCTATGTGCAGATACTCTACTCGAACGAGGCTATCGCCGTGACGAAGGAGAGTCTGAAAACAAGCCAGACCAACGAGCAGCGCGGCAAGACAATGGTAGAGGTGGGCAAGATGAGCAAGGCAGACCTGGCACAGCTCACGGCGCAGCGTGCGCAGGACGAGTACGCCATCGTTGAAGCCGAGAGCAACCTGCGCAACTACAAGCGCCAGCTTAAGGAACTGCTGCAGATAACAAGCGACGAGGAGTTTGACGTCGCCGTACCTTCTACCACAGACGACATGGCGCTTGAGGCTGTGCCGGCGCTGAACGACGTGTATGCGGCTTCGCTCGAACAGCGACCGGAGATAAAGAATGCGAAACTCGGCATAGAGAGCAGCGACCTCGGCATAAAGGTGGCTAAGGCGGGTAGAATGCCGACCGTAAGCCTCAATGCCGGCGTTACGACCTCTACATCGTCGATGAGCGACAACGCGTGGGGCACGCAGATGAAGAACAACTTCAGCTTGGGCGGCGGCGTGACGGTGAGCATACCGCTCTTCGACAACCGACAGACTAAGACAGCCGTGAACAAGGCGAAGCTGCAGAAACAGAGCTACCTGCTCGACTTGCAGGACAAGCAGACCACGCTCTACTCTACCATAGAGAACTACTGGCTGCAGGCTGTGACGAACCAGAACAAATTCAAGGCGGCGCGCGTTTCTACAGAGAGCGCTCAGGCAAGCTACGAGCTTCTCTCTGAGCAGTTCAAGCAGGGTCTGAAGAACACCGTAGAACTGATGACAGGCAAGACAAACCTGCTACAGGCGCAGCAGAACGAACTGCAGAGCAAGTATCTCGCAATACTCAACCTCAACATGCTTGAATTCTATCAGACGGGAAACATTAAGTAAAAGTAAAATAATTAGAGAGTAAATATGAATAAGAAAAAGACATTGGTGATAGTGGCGGTTGCCGCTATCGCCGCACTCGCCGTATGGCTATTGTCGGGCGGCAAGAAGGAAGAAAAGATTACGTTTGACACGGCTGCCGTTGCGCCGGCAAACATTATGAACAGCATCACCGCTACCGGTACAATCGAACCGGTAACGTCGGTTACGGTGGGTACGCAGGTGAGCGGCATCGTAAGCAAGCTCTTCGTCGACTACAATTCGGTAGTGAAGAAGGGACAGGTAATTGCGGAGCTCGACAAGACAAACCTTATGAGTCAGCTCAACACGGCAAAGACGCAGTTGGCTACGGCACAGAGCCAGCTCAACTACCAGACTGCCAACTACAAACGCTACAAGACACTTTTTGAGAAGGGACTCGTGGCTGCCGACGATTTCGACAACGCGAAACTCTCGTACACGCAGGCTAAGGAGCAGGTGGCTTCGGCTAAAGAGGAGGTGCAGCGCGCACAGACCAATCTCGGCTATGCCACTATCACCTCGCCTATCGACGGCGTTGTGCTCTCGAAGTCGGTTGAGGAGGGACAGACCGTTGCGGCAAGCTTCTCTACGCCAGAGCTGTTCACCATCGCGCAGGACCTCACCAACATGCAGGTAGTGGCAGATGTTGACGAGGCTGACATAGGCGACGTGAAGGAGGGCGAGCGCGTGACGTTCACCGTAGACGCTTACCCCGACGACACTTTCGATGGCGAGGTGAAGCAGGTGCGCCAGGAGGCTACCACGACGAACAATGTCGTGACGTACGAGGTAGTTATCTCTGCGCCGAACGCCGACCTGAAGCTGAAGCCGGGTCTCACCGCCAACGTCACAATCTACACAGCCGAGCGCAAGGGTGTGCTTTCAGTGCCGTCGAAGGCGCTGCGCTTCACTCCGCAGAAGGAGACCGTGGGCAAGATGAAGATTGTGGACGCAGCGAACGCCAAGAACAAGGTGTGGACCATCGAGGGCAACTCTATCGTGGCGCACAAGGTGAACATCGGCATGACCGACGGCACGAACACGCAGATTGTGGGTGGCATAGCCGAGGGCACAAAGGTCGTTACCGGACTCAACGTGATGGGCGGCGAAGAGGAGAAGCCGATGGAGGCTCAAGGCGAGAGCAGTCCGTTCGCTCCAGGCCCTCCGGGAAAGAACAAGAAGAAGTAAACACCCTAACTCTACACAATAAACATTACGAACTATGGACGAAAAGAAAGTAGTAATAGAACTCGACAACGTGAAGCGCGACTTCCTCGTGGGCGACGAGACGGTGCATGCGCTGCGCGGTGTGTCGTTCAAGATATACGAGGGCGAGTTTGTCACTATCATGGGCAAATCGGGTTCGGGCAAGTCGACGCTGCTCAATCAGCTCGGATGCCTCGACACGCCTTCATCTGGCGAATACTATCTCGACGGAGTGTCGGTGCGCAAGATGTCGAAGTCGCAGCGCGCCGTACTTCGCAACCGCAAGATCGGCTTCATCTTCCAGAATTATAACCTGTTGCCGAAGACGACGAGCGTGGAGAACGTAGAGCTGCCGCTGATGTACAATGCCGCAATCGGAGCTAAGGAGCGCGAGGAGCGCGCTGTGAAAGCGCTGCAGGCTGTGGGCTTGGGCGAGCGCCTCTACCACAAGTCGAACCAGATGTCGGGCGGACAGATGCAGCGTGTGGCGATAGCACGCGCACTGGTGAACGACCCTGCCGTGATTCTTGCCGACGAGGCAACGGGAAACCTCGACACACGCACCTCGTTCGAGATTCTCATTCTCTTCCAGAAGCTGCACGCTACAGGCCGAACCATCATCTTCGTGACGCACAACCCCGACATAGCCAACTACTCCTCGCGCAACATCATGCTGCGCGACGGACATGTGATAAGCGACGAGTACAACACCAATATCCTCTCGGCTGAGGAAGGACTGGCGGCGCTGCCGGCAAGCTCCGACGAATGAAGCCTCAGGAACGGCTCTGACGAATGAAAATGACAAAAAGCGGTGGCTGCGCCTGTAGCCGCCAAAACACAACAAGATTATGAATTATAGCAATCTTTTCAAAATAGCCCTTCGCGCCATTGCAGCTAACAAGTTGCGCTCGTTCCTCACAGCGCTTGGCATCATCATCGGTGTGGCGTCGGTCATCACGATGCTCGCCATCGGCCAGGGATCGAAGCGCAGCATTCAGGCAAACATTGCCGAGATGGGCTCAAACATGATAATGATTAGTCCGGGAGCCGACCGCGGTCCGGGCGGTGTGCGCCAGGACCCATCGGCGATGGAGACGCTGAAGCTCAACGACTACAGCTCTATCAAGGACGAGTGCCACTTCATCAAAGGCATCAGCCCCACGGTGAACAGTAGCGGACAGTGGATATACGGCAACAACAACACGCCGTCGTCTATCTACGGCGTGAACCAAGACTATCTCGAAATCAGGCAACTCTCTGTGAGTGAGGGAGAAATGTTCACAGACGCCGACATCAAGGCGAGTGCGAAGGTGTGCATACTGGGCCAGACCGTGGTAGACAATCTGTTCCCCGACGGGTCGGACCCCGTAGGCAAGGTGGTGCGCTTCAACGCAATACCGTTCCGCGTGGTGGGCGTACTGAAGAAGAAGGGTTACAACTCGATGGGCATGGACCAGGACGACCTCGTGCTTGCGCCGTACACAACGGTGATGAAACGCATCAAGGCGCAGACGTTCCTCGGCGGAATAACCTGCTCGGCAATAACCGAAGACCTCACGTCGAAGGCTATCGACGAGATAACCGACGTGCTGCGCCGCAACCATAAGCTGAAGGAGGCGACTGACGTGCAGGAGGCTGATGACGACGACTTCAACATACGCTCGCAGGAGGAGCTGGCAAGCATGATGAACTCTACAACCGACATGATGACCATTCTGCTCGGCTGTGTGGCTGGCATCTCGCTCATCGTAGGCGGCATCGGCATCATGAACATCATGTACGTAAGCGTTACGGAGCGCACACGCGAGATAGGTCTGCGCATGAGTGTAGGCGCTCGTGGCGTAGATATCCTCAGCCAGTTTCTCATCGAGGCTATCCTGCTCAGCGTCACCGGCGGACTCATCGGCGTGGGACTGGGCATCGGAGCCTCCTACGCCGTGAAGTTGCTTGCCCACTGGCCTATCTACATTCAGCCGTGGAGCATCATCATGAGCTTCGCTGTCTGCACCTTCACGGGTGTGTTCTTCGGCTGGTATCCGGCTAAGAAGGCTGCACAGCTCGACCCTATCGAGGCGATACGCTACGAGTAAAAAAGAGCGTAGCTACAGAATTGACCATGATAACAACGTAAGGCTGGAAGATAGGCTGGAAGATAAACCTTGTTCAGGGCTTATCTGCCAGCCATCTCCCAGCCTTTATCATCTTCACATACAGCCGGTTATACGGATGCTGGAAGATATGGTAGATTTTTTCGCTATACAAACTTTATGTATAGCTATTGTATTACTTTGTCAGGAATTTCTTTCCGTTCACGATTACCACTCCGTGAGCGCCCTGCCCTACTCGCTGTCCGCTGATATTATAGCGAACGGGGTCGGCAGGTATCTCGCCTTCGACAGACACGCCATTGACAGACGTCATCGGACTTAACACGATATCCTTCACAACACTGCCCTTGATCTCTATAGGCTGACTCTCGTAGTAGCTGTAATAGCCGTCTGCCCAAGCGGTGAGCTGATAAGTGAGGTCGGTTCTGCCGACATTTATACTGTAGTAGCCCGACTCGTCGCTTGTGCCTTCATAGACAGCTTCAGAACTGCGAAGGTTTATAGTGGCGCCCTTCACCGGTTTGCCGTTGCAGGTGACCCTGCCTGAGAGCATCGAGCGGACGGTCTTGCCCGAAGCGAGGTCTACCTCGTAGATGCGCAGCCAGGGTCCGTCGGTGGCAGTGGTTTGGCGTACAACAATCTTGAAGTAGCGTATGTCTGCCGGCTCGCCGAGAACCTTACGAAACTCCGACTTAAGAGGAGCTGAGTCGTCGCTGCAGAGCAGAGTCCAGTTGCTGTTGTCGGTAGACCCGTATATATCGTATGCCTTGATGTACCGCGTTGGATCGTCGCCCATCTTGAACTGGAAGCCGCCGACGCTATTGACCGTTTGCATATCCACAACAATAGTGTGAGGCAATGTTGCCGAACCTCCCCTCCACTGCGGATGCCAGTAGGTGTTATCGTCGCCGTCTACAATCTGCTGAGCACGTCCGTTGGTGCCCTCGCCGGATGTCTCCTCACTCGACTTCTCTATCACCGTCCAGCCTTTCTTGTCTAAGAGGTTCTGCGTAAAGAGTTCGTCTTCCGTAGCACGGTCAATCTCTTTCTGTATGGCCTGACGCACACGAAGGTCGAGCGGAGCGATGTCGATGGTGTCCACTACGGTGTTGTCTGTAGCAAGAGCTACGGTAGAAGCGGTCTGCTTTGTATAGGTGTAACCGCCTGACTGCATGAAGAACGTGCGGTCGGAAGCCTTGTCGGTAACACCCTGTCCGTAGTCGGCACGAGCTCCAGCCTCGTTGCCGCCGTCGGTATGTCCGAAGCCTACGCTGTTGAAGTTGTACCACTTGCCTGTAGTGCGAGAGCGTCCGTAGCCGTTGCGATAGTATGCCTTGCGAGAAGCCTGTCCGTTAGCCCATACATAGTTCTCGAGGAACGAATACCATGAACTGAAATATGTAGACGAGTTGCGCTTGCGCACTGTAGCCATATACTGCCAGCCCTTGCCGTCCAAAGCGTTGAACCATGTAGAGACAAGCATGTTGTGCTGCTCGTGAACTACGGTCTTGCCGTTCTCAATGGTGGTGTACGACGTCGTTTCGGGTCGGCAGTTGGTGATGAACTGCACGTAGGTACCAGGTGTCCAGTAGTTGCCGCGGCGATAGGTCTGCACACCGGTGCCCTCATTGCCGAAGCGGTTCACCGTTGTCTTCTCGTCCCAATCGACAGCACCGGCACGCAGATGCTCCGGCAGATTGGGGTCTTCGTCGGTCGATCCGTCGTCCCACATCGAGAAAAGTACGTCGTGACGAGGTTCGCCGTCGACGTAGCCGTTCATCTGTATGCCCATATATCCGTTGAGCGCACCTATTGCCTCGGCGTATGTGCCAACGAGGTCAGACTCCGCAGGTATCATTATCTCCTCGAACAGCCAGTCGTAGCCGTCGCCGGAAGGAGCGCCAGCCGCTGTGGTATGCCAGTTGTTGAGATGAACGGACGGAGACGACAGATAGTTGGCGGCGTAGGATGCTTCGCTGGAAGATGTAGAAAACTTGAAACGGCTGATGTTGTTTATAGCGTTGTTGCCGGAGAGACACTCAAGTTTATAGCGATAATAAGCTGAGCGTGTGAAGGTTATGTCGCCCATACCAACTTCTACTTCACCTCCAAGAAGCGGACCTTTCGCACTGAACTCCTTTGTATAAAGAGGTGTGGCAGGCGAATTAGGGTCGGAAACAGTAAGGCGGAAGCGCACAGTCTGCAACGCCTTGATGTTAAGTTTCAAAGTGTTTGAAACGGTTGCTGCAGGATGATGGAAATAATAGACGGCACAAACGGAGGTTGAGGTCCAGGCAGAAAGCGTGTTGTTCATCTGAGGCCGACCGCTGGAGTTGAGCGCTTCGCCAGGCATATTGATGCCCGATGCACCGACCGTTCCGTCGGTTGTCTCAACATAACCATGTGCGGCAGACAGCTCCGTCTCCACGGCATGTACATACAAACTGAGCGCCGGCACGAAAAGTGCGACGCTCAGTAATAGTCTTGGGAATATATTCATTATCAATCTTTTATATTATTTGATTCCTCTGTTGTTGAGCGCATCGCTATAGCGCTTTGCGTTCTGCATGTGGTCTGTATATGTACGTGCAAAGTTGTGGGTTCCGCTGAAGTCTTCCTTGGCACACATATATAGATAATCGTGCTGCACATGATTGAGCACAGCATCGATGCCTGCTATAGACGGGATGCGGATTGGTCCGGGCGGCAGTCCGGGGTTGCGGTAGGTGTTGTACGGACTCTTTATGTAGAGCAGATTATTGTAGATGCGCTTCAGGTCAAAACGCTTCCATGCGAACTTGATTGTAGGGTCGGCCTGCAACGGCATTCCTTCTGGATACTCGGCGTTGCGTAGCATAAGGCGGTTGTAGTACATGCCGGCTACCATCGGCTTCTCGCCGTTGTTGGCTGTCTCCTCGTCGACGATGCTGGCAAGCGTAGTCACCTCAATCGGCGTGAGTTTCATAGCCTGTGCTTTCTTTGTGCGTTCGGTGTTCCAGAACGCCTTGTTCTCCTTCTGCATACGGTCGAGCAGTTTGTCTACCGTCACGTTCCAATAGATGTCGTAGGTGTTCGGAATGAAGAGGGCGGCGATGGTTGCGGTGTCGTAACCGTACTTCTGGCAGACAGCTTCGTCGGTAAGTGCCTTATAGAGAGCCGTACTGTCCATCATGAGACGCTTGGAGAGTTCGGCTGCAAGACGGTCCATAGTTCGCACCGACGGCACGACAAGACTGACTGGTGTCTGCAAACCATTCTTCAGATGGCGAAACACCATTAACGATCCTTCACCTGGACGCACGGCATAGCGGCCTGTGCGTACGTTGTCGGCATAGCTGCTCACCTTGACGAGGGTTTTAAAGCCTGTCATTGCATTGCTCTTTGACACTTCGCCGAGTTTAGTGTATACGGAATCGATGGTGTCGTCGTCGTCGATGTACACGTATTGTGTGTCGCCACTCGACGACATACCGGCAAAGAAGAAATAATAGACAATGGCGACTGCAACTAACAGACCGACGCCAATGAACTTAAAAAGCATACTGCTTTTATTCTTTTTCTTTCTCATATTTTTAAATTATATGTTGCTGAAACTATGCAAAGGTAGAGTAAATATGATATATGACAAAAATAAATGTAATGTTTTTAATCGTCGATACAAATTTATACGCCTTTGCTTAAAAATACGTACTTTTGTAGCGCACAATTCAATTATCTGAATCAATTAAAAAAAACAATATGAATATGTACGATACATACATCTTCGACTTGGACGGCACCCTGCTTTCTACACTCAACGACCTCGCTGCAAGTTGCAACTACGCTTTGGAAAACAATGGTATGCCGCAGCGCTCAATAGACGAAGTGCGCCAGTTTGTAGGCAATGGTGTGAAGAAACTTATGGAGAGAGCTATCCCCGACGGACTCAGCAATCCGCTGTTCGCCAAGACTTACCAGGATTTCCGCCAGCATTACATGAAGCACAACCTCGACACAACATGCCCGTACGATGGTGTGATGGATATGCTGAAGGAGTTGCACAGACGTGGAAAGAAGGTGGCTGTTGTAAGCAATAAGTTCTACGCTGCGACGCAGAATCTGTGCCGCCACTTCTTCGGAGAAGAACTTGTGCCCGTGGCTATCGGCGAACGCGAGGACATACGCAAGAAGCCTGCACCCGACACAGTGATAGAGGCGCTCAGACAGCTCGATGCCACGGCTGACGGCGCTGTGTATATCGGCGACAGCGACGTGGACATTGACACGGCTCGCAACTCAGGCATGCCATGCATCAGCGTGTTGTGGGGATTCCGCGACAAGAACTTCCTGTTGCAGCATGGCGCCACCACTCTCGTTGAGAAACCTGAGGAGATTTTAAAAGTAAAAAAGTAAAAGGTAAAAAGAACAAATAGGACAATAAGGCTCATCATCTAAATTTAAACGGAGTTATCATCTAAATTTAAATAAAATCATTATCTAAAATTAAACGGAGTGAAGACTTTAAAGCCTTCACTCCGTTTCTTTATTATTATACTTGTTCAACATACGTTGAACTATACCTGCTATTTCTTCTCTGAACCAAGCTAGCTTAAAGCTGGTTTTTCAAGAGTTGCTTTGCCGACAGCGAGTTCTTGCGCACATATCGGTCTACCTTGTCAACGTACTTTGTAGTGAAGAACTTTTGGTCGAGCAGTCCGTTCACTATCCACATTATCTTGCCAACATGCAGATCGCGTTCATATTGAGAACGTACCTCATAGTCTTTAAGCGGATAAAGACTGAGCATGTAGAAGAACATGCAGTCGGGTACAATATGCTCGCGTGTCATCTGAGTACGCTGGGCTTCGGAATAGTAGCGATGATAAAGCGGATAGTTCTCGCCGAGATACTTGTCAAGTGAGATACCGATTGAGTTGTTTCCGATAACCACACTCTGGTCGAGTGCGCCAATCTGTGTGTAGATGGTCGGTAAGACAACATCAGGAGAGATCTTGCGCAAATTGTCAAAAGCCTTGTTAAGCTGCTTGCTGATATCAGAGACATTAGCATATTGCAACTCAGCTTCAGAGATAATAGTCTGAAGCGTTGTGTCCTGATAGAACTGCAGGAATCTCGAATTGATGCCAGGATCGTTCACTTCGCCCAACTGCAACACGTCCTCAATCAAGGTGCGCGTTTCCATCGGATACTCAATGTTCATCTGCTGCAACGCAGAGAAATCGCCAGTAGTGAGATAACGGCTTTCAAGACGGTCATAGCGCTGTATCTCTACAAGCGTCGTCTGACTGTCTTCTCCGAATTGTTTCAGCTTCAATTCACATGCTGTCGAAACAAAAACAATTGCCATTATTATTATAATGTATAGTTTTCTCACCTTTTACTATCCTGCTATTAGCGATTTGTTAATTATTATTTGCAAAAATAGTAAAAAAGGTTTTAAAAGCCAAGAAAATCATCTAAAAAAGTTAAACAGCGAAGCCTTTTTCGCTGTTTAACTATAAAATATTCCTAAAAATATGGTTTTATTGCTCGTTTTTCAATTTTTTATATGTATGTATACCGTGAGCATAATACTGCCACAGCAGACTGTACGGCTTACGCATCGGGTCGGTCTGGTTCACTCGCAAATTCTGAATAGCCAGGCGATCGGAATCAAACTGATGGCGCCATGCCTTGAAGGCTCGTCTGCCACGCAATACGGCTTTGAACTCGCCGATATTGCGATCGAGGATAAGCGACTTGAATGCAGCCACATAGTCGAGCAAGCAACGCACTCGCATCACATGCCGCAACTCGCTTTCGGGCAGGTTCTTATAGAGCATCGTCAGATTGTTGCGAAAGTTGAGGAAAGTCTTCATCGGATTGCCCTTCGGTAGGGTGCCACCTCCAACATGGAACACATGGCTCTGCGGCATACAATATATCTTGCGACCAAGATTGCAGAGTCGCCAACAGAGGTCTATCTCCTCGTTATGTGCGAAGAAACGGTCGTCAAGTCCGTCAACTCGCCAATAGTCTGTGCGGCGTATCATCAGACAGGCACCTGTTGCCCACATCACTTCGCACACATCGTCGTATTGTCCTTCGTCTTTCTCAACCGATTCGAAAAGTCTGCCGCGACAGAACGGGTAGCCATAACGGTCGATGTAGCCACCACTCGCACCGGCATATTCGAAGAGCGTGTGGTCGTGCTCGGCAAGTAGCTTGGGCTGGCAAACTGCAGCTTCAGGATGACTATCCATAAAGCTGACAAGTGTGTCGAGCCAACCTCCTGTCACCTCCACATCGCTGTTGAGCAACACGTAATACTCGTTCTCCACCTGATTTAGAGCCCTATTATAACCTTCTGCAAAGCCATAATTGCGGTCGAGCACGATGGTGCGTACTGTAGGGAACTCCTTCTCAAGAAGCGCAAGCGATGCATCTGTCGACGCATTGTCTGCCACAACGATGTCTGCAACATTCTCCGAGTGCTGCAACACCGACGGAAGGAAACGACGCAGCATCTGCTCGCCGTTCCAGTTCAATATTACGATTGCTACTTTCTTCATCCTATTTTATTATAATAGTGCAACTTAATTAAAGCAGTTCTACCTGCAATGCCGACTTGTCTCTGTTGAACTCGCCCAACCTTACTCGCAGAATCTGGTTGTCGTACTCCTCCTTGGCAAGTTTAGCCGGCAACTCTACGCGAATATAATTGGCTGTAAAGCCATGCATAGCCTTGCCACGTGTCGCCTTCTCGAAGAGCACTTCCTGTTCGGTGCCGATATAGCGTGTATAGAAATTGATGCGTTTCTGCTCACTAAGATCGAGCAAACGCTTGCTTCGCACCTTTTTCTCTGCGTCATCCACTACGTAAGGTATGCGCAACGCCGCCGTGCCAGGACGTTCGCTGTACGGGAACACGTGCAACTGTGTCACATCTACACCGTCAAGAAACTCGTAGCACTCCTCGAAACACTCAGGAGTTTCGCCTCGACAGCCTACCATAACGTCGACGCCGATGAACGCATCGGGCATCTTCTGCTTTATAAGTTCTATCTTGTGTGCAAAGAGTGCCTTGTCATAGCGACGGTGCATCAGCTTAAGCACTTCATCCGATCCGCTCTGCAACGGCACATGAAAGTGAGGCATGAATGCACGACTCTGCGAACAAAACTCTATGAGTTCGTCACTCAGAAGGTCCGGCTCCATACTGCTTATACGATAGCGCTCAATTCCCTCCACCTTGTCAAGGGCCTTGCACAGGTCGAGGAAACTCTCACCAGTTGTCTTTCCGAAGTCGCCGATGTTCACACCGGTGAGCACAATCTCCTTGCCGCCTTCTCTTGCAGCCTCTTCTGCCTGAGCCACGAGCGAAGCAATGGTGGGGTTACGGGAGTTGCCACGTGCAAATGGAATGGTGCAATAGGTGCAGTAGTAGTCGCAGCCGTCCTGTACCTTAAGGAAATAGCGTGTGCGGTTGCCACGAGAGCAAGAAGGTGCGAACGACTTAATCATTTTTGTCTTTACCGAGTGGAACTCATGCAGCGATTCAGCCTTGCCATCCTCATCGCGTTCAGCAGCTGACTCCTTTGAAGTCCATGCGTCACTCAAGAACTGTATGAGATTCGCCTTCTCGTCAGATCCCAGAACGAGGTCTACACCATCTATCTTGCTCACAGACTCCGATTCCAACTGTGCATAGCATCCTGTAACAACCACAAAGGCACCAGGATTGTTACGTACAAGACGATGGATGGCCTGACGACATTTATGGTCAGCCACTTCAGTTACGGAGCAAGTATTCACCAAACAGATGTCAGCAACCTCGCCTTCTTCAGCAACGTGAACGCCCAAATCGGCAAGCATCTTGCCGAAAGTAGAGGTTTCAGAGAAGTTCAGCTTGCATCCTAATGTGAAATATGCAGCTTTTTTATCTTGAAAAACAGATGTATTGATCATTATACCTTATTATATATAATTAAGCAGATACAAAGGTAATGAAAATTCTGTTTTGTACGCACACAAAGAGGCCGAAAATCATCATTTTTAAGCAGATTTCTCAACACTCAAAAACATTAACATTTGTTCACACTCTGTATATCGTTGATTTTCAATGCGTTTCAAAAGCGTTACAAAAAAGTCAAAAAAAAAACCTAAAAAGTTGTACGTTGTATTAAAAAAATGTATACCTTTGCAATGTTTTAATAAACAAATGATTGTTTTACAGATTTAAAAAGCAAAGAAAATGAAGAAATTAGTTTTGATGTTCGTAGCTATCGCAGCTATCTCTTTCGCATCTTGTGGTAACAAAACAGCTGCTACTGACGCAACTGCTGACACAACAGACACAACTGCAGTTGACACAACTGCTGCTGACACTGTTGCAGCTGACACAACTGTTGCTGAGTAATTATAGCTCGAACAACGAAAAGAGAAAATTAGCCACTGGCCTCAGGCCGGTGGCTTTTTTGTTTATACACTCTACTCTACCTTACATCACAAATCGATATATAACTATTTCTGAACTTTATATGAAAACAACATTATTCGCCGTGACTCTCGCAATGATGTCATTTAGCACAAATGCACAAAAAGCTAATATTAACAATCTACCATCTCAGCATAGCAACTCTACTAACACAACCACAACAATACACTTTACAGCCGAGCCTATCAGCGAAGCGGTTTTCAAGCGTATGCAAGGCAAGTCTTACAAAGCCAACTGCACGATACCACGCTCAGAACTTCGATACATCCGAGTTCTGCATTACGGATTTGACGGTAAGGTAAAGTCTGGCGAATTAGTGTGCCATCGAGACATTGCTAACGACCTCATAGAAATATTCAAGGAGCTATACAAGGCGCGCTACCCCATCGAACGCATACAGCTAATCGACGATTATAACGCTGACGACGAAACTTCTATGCTTCACAACAACACTTCATGCTTCAACTATCGTCGTGTTGCTGGCTCAAAGACGCTTTCTTATCATAGTCGAGGTAAAGCCATCGACATAAACCCGTTATATAATCCTTGCGTAAAGCGCCGCAAGGACGGCAGCATGACTGTAGAACCGAAAGCGGGACGTACGTATGCCAATCGCACTAAAACATTCAAGTATAAGATTGATCACAACGATTTGGCATACAAACTCTTTAAGATGCACGGCTTCACTTGGGGAGGTGACTGGAGATCACTGAAAGACTATCAACACTTTGAAAAGAAATAGCCTGTTTAGGTTTTACTTATATGAGAGTCTGCAGAAAAATAAAGAAGGTAAAAAAATCTACCATATCTTCCAGCAGCGGCACAGCCAATTGGCTTTGAAGTAGTTAAGGGCTGGCAGATGCAGTTAGTATCTACCAGGATTTGAAAGTATCTACCAGGATCATGGGGTACAGTAGTCTCTGCTGCACCAACCAAGCTTCGGTTGGTGCACGTATTGATCAGTTGGTGCACTTGAGACAAGTGCACCCCCTTAAAGTGCACCCTTATAGTGCACCAACTGAAGGGAACTTCTTAAACAAGAGTGTGTCGGGAGTGTCAAAACTATAAAATAGTGGCGGAGGAATAACTCTCCTACGGATACAAAAAAAGGTCTCCAAAGTCGTTTGACTCTGAAGACCTCAAGTAAAGAAGGCAGCCACCTACTCTCCCGCATTGCATTGCAGTACCATCGGCGC
>ENA-UOJA01000587-UOJA01000587.1-human-gut-metagenome-genome-assembly--contig:-C19-NODE-587-length-34481-cov-19.969238_pt1 | contig 34481 bp, 26 predicted proteins | sample MGYA00242337_ERZ723884 | MGnify/ENA metagenome assembly ERZ723884
TGACCCTGCAAGGGGCAATTGCCCCTTGACCCCTCCGCGCGATTGAGTTGGTCGCGCTTTCATGCTCCTTCCGCGTGCAGCTTTTTGGTGCTTCGCCTAAGCCCTTGTTTGCTTCCCCAACTTTCCGTGAAGAACCAATAAAAAACAGGCTATGACCCATTCGCCATAGCCTGTTTTGCCTGTGCCCCTTATTCCGCTGCCAGCTTCATCAGCGCCGCGGCATAAATCTTCATTGCCTTGACCATCTGCGATACGCGGATGTACTCGTTCGCCTGATGCGCCAAGTCCTCATCCTCCGGGAATGCCGCGCCGTACGCAACGCCCTGCTTGAGCACCTTCGCGTACGTTCCGCCGCCAGTGGCGTGCGGCGCGGCGGGTTCACCCGTCACCTCGGTGTAGGAGTCCAGCAGCGAGCGCACCAGCTTGCTGTCTGCCGGAACGTGATGCGGTTCCTTGATTTCCAGCGAATCGACGCTAAAGCCAGGCAGGTGCGCGCGAATCGCGTTCGTCAGCGCGGACAAATCTGCCGCAATGGGGCAGCGCAGGTCGAGCGACGCCGTCACCTTGCCGTCCTTGACATGTAGGATGCCCATGTTGCACGTCAGCGCGCCGGAAATCTCGTCCGAGCACGCGCAGCCCAGCGACGCGCCGTCGTGCTCCATGCCGACCGCGTCCGCCAGCGTCTTCAGCGCGCCGGTCACGCCCATCTCGCGCAGGAGCACCAGCATCATGCCGATGGCGTTGCGGCGTCCTTCGGGATACGCGCTGTGTCCGGGGATGCCCTCCGCCGTCACCCACACGCCATCCGCGGTCACCTCCGCCGTGTAGGGAAGCCCGGTCTTTTCGGCATATGCCGCCACCTTGTCGGCAACCTCCTGCCCGCCCGCGATAAGCGCCTTGGATTCGCCGGGAATGACATTCACGCGCTCACCCGTCCACAGCTGCTTGACCTGCAGGCCGTCCTCCGCGAGTTTGCCCGTGAAGAAGCCGTGAATCATGCCCTTTTCGGTGTTGATGATAGGGAAGGAAGCGTCCGGGGAGAAGCCGACTTCCGGCATTTCCGTGTGCGCGCAGTAATACGCCATGTCTTCCCAGCCGGATTCCTCGTCGCAGCCGAGAATCAGGCGGATGGACTTCTTCAGCGGAATCCCCGCCGCCTTGATGGCGTTCATGGCATACAGCGCCGCCAGCGCCGGCCCCTTGTCGTCGCTCGTGCCGCGCGCGAAAATCTGGTCGCCCACGCGCGTCGCGGTGAACGGCGGGGTCGCCCAGTTGTCGCCCGCCGGAACGACGTCGAGGTGTCCCAGCACGGCAATGGCTTCTTCCGATTCGCCCGGCAGGGTGATGTCGCACGCATAGCCGTCGAAATCACGGGTTTCATAGCCGAACGCCTTTGCGTCCGCCATGGCCACATCCAGCATCCGGCGCACATCCTTGCCAAACGGCGCACCGGGCGTGGCTTCGCCCTTCACCGACGGCACTTCCACCCAGCGGCACAGCTGAGCGGCATAGTCCTCCGCGTGCGCATCCAGATAAGCAAATACTTTTTCGTACATGGGAAAATTCCTCCTTATGCTGAAATCATGGGGTCGAGAATGATATTTCGCGGTTGCAGGCGAAAATTCCTGCTTGATGGAAGATAAAAAAGTTAAGAAGGGCTAACCGTACGATTAGCCCTTTCTCTTCTTTTAGTCGCCGTAGTCCGGGAGCGGGGGGAAATCCCGCCCTGACAGCTGCATCAATTCACCCACCGTCACCGGGCGCAATCCCTTTACGTTAATCCAATTATCCAGCGCCTTATCCAGCACCTCCGCTGTATGATACCCATTGATATGGAACTGCACCACGCACCCGCTCGTCACCCGGTCGCTCGTCACGCGGTACACCATCTGATACACCTTATCCTTATACGCGTCCGACCAGTCGCACGCGTCGATTGCAAACAGGCAGTCCTCTACGCCTTCCGCGCGGGCAATGGCGGTGACGATGCTGTTCGTCGCGCCCAAATGCGCATAGAACAACCGCGGCCGTACGCCAAAAGTCTCTTCGCACAGGTCGTTCAGCTCGCGGATGTTCTCCTGCACACGCGCGTAGGAGACTTCGGTCATGTTGATGAGGTTGTTGCCGTGGCTGCCAAGCTCGTGGCCCGCGTCAATGATGCGCTGGATGCGCTCTGGGTTGCGGCGCACGAAATCGCCCGTGACGTAGAATGTCCCCTTCACGCCGTATTTGTCCAGCGTGTTCAGCATGTCAGTCAGCTGCTTTTCTGATGCGCCGCTGCACACAATCATCACACCGACAGCAGGCTCAGAGGGGGTCAGGCGGGTGACGCGCGGCAGGCTGATGTCCGAGAACGCGGCGAAGGAATCCGTTTCGTTCACTTTCTCGCCGTCCAGCCAGACGGACAGCTTGTTGCCGCCCAGCATATCCTCCGTCACATAGACCGAGAAGGTCAGGTCGTAGCGCGGATTGCGCCAGAACGCACGCTCCAGCACTTCGCCGCGGTGGTTGCGCAGCTCCAGATACTTCTCTGGCACGGTTGCGCTGCTTTTGTTCTTGCACGATACGGTGATTTTGATTTCGCGGTCGAGATACCCGACGTAGAATCCGCTCTTGAACGTGACAATCGGCGCAACGACGGGGGTCGTGTCCTCTTCGTTCTCCTCCGCGAACGCAGCGCCGCCCAGCAGCATCAGCACCATCAGCAGCAAACTCAGCAGTTTCTTCATCTTTACCACTCCTTTTTATCCAACTTTCGTCCGTGGAAACTATGTTTGCAAATGGAAAGTTACCTTAAACCTGCGGGCGCACAACCACCTGAGCGCCTTCCGGCACCAGCGTCGGTTCAACCACAAACCCCGCCGGGACGGACAAAATCCGCAAACTGTCCATGTCCTCCAGAATTCGCTGATTGAACTTCGTCACGCGGCAGCCCTCGATGAACGCGGGGATGATGAGTTCCGTATCCGAACCGATGTACTCAATGACCGAGTAGGTGCTGCCCTTCTCTGCCTGTCCCAGATACGAGCCGACGATAAGCGTATCGCCCTCTGTCATCAGCCCCAGCCCGACGCGCAGGTCACGCGCACGGGCGCTGAAGGGGGCGGGGAGGGTCAGCACGTTCAGCCGGGAACAGCCCGTCAGCGCGTCATGCCCGATTTCGCGCACGGATGCGGGAATGGCGAGTGCCGTCAGGTGTGTGCAGCCGCGCAGGGCTTCGTGGTCGATGCGGGTCAGGGCGTCCGGGAGATTCAAGAATTCCAGCGATGTGCAGTTCATCAGCGCCTGCATGGGCAGAACGGTCAGCGCGTTCGGCAGATGGACGCTATTCAGCGCGGTGCAGCCCGAAAGGACAGCGCCGCCGACGGCTGTCACTGAATCGGGGAACGCGATTTCGCGCAGCGCGGTGCAGGACGCGAACGCGCGGTACTCGATGGTTTCCAGCCCGTCATTCAGCGTGATGCTTGTCAGCGCCGAGCAGCCCTCGAAGGCACTGCCGCCGATGTGGCGGAGCGTTTTAGGGAGCGTGACGGCGGTCAGGTCGGTGCGCATGATGAACGCGCACAGCCCGACGCTCACAACGGGGAGGTCGTCGAGCGTTTCCGGAAGGGTGATTTCGCCGCCTTGTCCGTAGTATTCCATGATTTCCGCGCCGGTGTCGATGGCGCGGTAGGTGTAGTCACCGCATTGCATGGTGTGTACTTCCTCATTATAGTAGTATGGATTTTGAAGCTGATTTTTTCTCCATAATGGGCTTTAGAGCAGCAGCCAGAGGGCAATGAAAACAGACGAAGTCTGCGGTCACCCTCTGAACTCCTTCGCCTTCGCCCTCTGGATGTTACTTGGATTTTATACTATTTCCAAATGAGAATGCGCCAAGATGCGCTGCGAATTTTTCGCTCTGGCTAACGGGAGTGGAATGCAGCGTAGCAGCGCTACGCTAAATGGAACGACCGGACGACAGAGCGGAAAAGGCGCAAGCAGATGGCGCAGGTGAATTTGGAAATAGTATTAGCGGGAGTTTTTTAGTTAGTGCGCAGGGTCGCTTCGCTGCCTGCGACCAAGGTGTCGGGCTTGACTTTTCCTTTGGAATGGTCACACGCCCAACAGTTGGGGCGTTGCCCCAAGCCCCACCAGAGGCGCTGCCTCTGGACTCCGCAAGGGACATTGTCCCTTGACCCTTTTTTTGCGCCCCGGCTTGAGCGCGTTTCCTTTATGGTTAATTTTCGCGGCTGAGTGCCGCCAGAACCGCGTTGCGCATCTGTCGAACCACCCGTGTCGTACCGGAATCAACCGTGTTCTGCATCGACAGAATTGTCATCTGCTGCCCGGGGAAGTTCGCGAAATATGTTCCCAGCCAGCCATCCCAGCCGTATTCGCCCGCGCAAGCTAATCCGGCAATGCGCCCCGGTTCAGCGCAAATGCGCATCAGGTGCCCGTAGCTGTACCCGTCCAGCGAATCCCACATATCGCGGCGAACCGCGTCTTTCAGCTGCGGCTGCGTCATGCAGGCGACTGTTGCGGGCGAGAGAACCCGCCGCCCCTCGTAAGTGCCGCCCGCCAGCAGCATATCGGTAAAGTGGCTGTAATCCTCCAGCGTCGAAACAAGCCCCGCGCCGCCGGATTCAAAGGCGGGTTCGCGGTCGTAAACGCCGACGGCAAGGTGAGTGCTTGTCCACGGCACAAGCCCGCTTTCCGTGCGCTTGTAGACGGTCACAAGGCGATTTCGCTTGCTTTCGGGAACGTAGAAGCCGGTGTCCACCATGTCCAGCGGCTCAAAAAACTCCTTGCGGAGGAACTCGCCGAAGCGCATTCCGCTGACGACCTCCACCACCGCGCCGAGGATGTCCGCGCAGGTGGAGTAGCGCCAGTGCGTGCCCGGCTGGAAGGACAGCGGCTGCTGCCCCAAGCGGTTGCAGAACTCCACCGTTGGCACGCCGCCGCCCGCAAGGATTTCCTGCGTTGCTTCGTCAAATACCTTTGCGGCATACTGCCCCGCCGGGTCGCTGTCGGGGTAGCAGACGCCCGCCGTCATGCCGAGCAGCTCCATCAGCCACGGCGCGCGGGTCGCGGGGCGAATCGTGCCCTGCTTATCGACGACGCGCGCATTTCGGAAGCCCGGCAGATAACGGTCTACGCCGTCCATCAGGTCAATCTGCCCGCGCTCCGCAAGCAGCATCACGGCGGCGGCCGTAATCGGCTTGGATTGGCTGTACAGGCGGAAGATGCTGTCGCGGTGGATCAGCCGCCCCGACGCAATGTCGGACATGCCCGCCTGCGTATAGAGCATTTCCTCTCCGCAGCGCCGCACCAGTACGCTGATGCCTGCGCATTCCTGCGCTTCGACAGCGGAGGCGAGAATATCGGTGACTTGTTCGTGAAGGGTCATGAGAATAACCTCCTTGCATGTTTTTCAGCAATCATTCGTCGCTTTCGATGAAATCCGGCAGCTGATGCAGCGTCACAAAGCTGCTATCCCGATAAATCGCCCGCAGCGACTCCGGCGTGTTCCCCTTGCTGCTGTCCGTCAGCCAGCTGGTGTGCCACACCATGAAGTACGCCCACGGGGCCGCCGCCGCGTCCATCTCCGCGCGGGTCGGAATCTGTCCGCACTCGTGGAACACAATCGGCATCCCTGCCGGGGCAAGCGCGGCACAGCGCCGGTATAAATCCCCCTGCGCGCCGACCTTGTAGCTGTCGCCGCCGAGAATATCCACCACGTCGTCCCCTGGATACCACGGGCGCAAATCCTCCGTCGCGTCAGAGAAGCCCAGCACCCAAATTAGATTCCGCAGACCGTGAACATGCGTGTAGCGGTCGTACATCAGCCGCCACAGGCGCACGAAATTCTCCGCGCCGCCGCGTCCCCACCAGAACCAGCCGCCGTCCATCTCGTGGAAAGGTCGCCAGAGAACGGGAACGCCATCTGACTGCAAGCGCTTGAGGTAGGGGACGGCGTGGTCAAGCCCATCCAGCAGACGGCGGTTCGCTTCCGTGCCGTCCACAAAAGCGGAAGCCCAGTCCAGTTCGCTTTCGCGGCATTCGGGGTAACCGGAGAAGAAATCCGCGCCCGTGTGCCAGCAGATGGTGGGAATGCCGCCGCGCGCCCACCAGTCCTTCGCGCGCTGCGTCACGCCCAGATAGTCGTTATCCATGAAATCCAGCCCTCGAATGGCAGGCTGACGACCGGTGACATCGGTTAGATAGCTGATTTCATGCTCGGTTGATCGGCACCATTGGCTTTCCATCTGCCCGGTCAGGCACTTGCCGGAAAGCGATTGCAGGTATTCATAGACGCGCCGAGCGGCGGGCAGCGGATTTTCCGCGCAGAGGGGACGGAACATAATGCTTCTCCTTTGCTTTGCAGGAATCTGCTTGCAGTATAGCAGGAAATGCCCGCCTTTGCAACGGGTAGAAGGGAAAAAGGGAGGGGAAAAAGCATGGAAAATCAGGCGGCGGCAGTTGTCCAAGAAGAGGGTTTGTGCTATACTTATTATGGGTGTTTATTGGAATGCCCATGAACCAGCGGGCATCCCCGCTATGGGAGTTAATAAATGAAGCTGAAAAAATTGGAGCTGTATGGCTTCAAATCCTTTGCCCAGCGGACGGAAATCGTCTTTGATGAGGGCATAACGGGCATCGTCGGGCCGAATGGGTCGGGCAAGAGCAACATCGGCGACGCGGTGCGCTGGGTGCTGGGCGAGCAGAGCGCGAAAACCCTGCGCGGCGCGAGTATGTCCGACGTGATTTTCAACGGCACGCAGAAGCGCAAGCCGCTTTCGTACTGCGAAGTATCGCTGATGTTTGACAACGATGACCATGCGCTGGCGATGGAAGCTGCCGAGGTTATGGTCACGCGCCGCGTCTACCGCAATGGCGAATCCGAATATTACTTAAACCGCACCGCCTGCCGCTTGAAGGACGTGGTTGACCTCTTCCGCGATACGGGCATCGGCAAAGAGGGATACTCCATCATTGGGCAGGGGCGCATTGACGAAATCCTCTCCCGCAAGAGCGAGGATCGCCGGCAGGTGTTCGAGGAAGCGGCGGGCATCGTTAAGTTCAAGGCGCGCAAGGAAGAAGCGGACAAGAAATTGCAGCGGACGCTGGAAAATCTGGAGCGCGTCGATGATATTCTGGATGAGCTGACGAAGCGCCTGAAGCCGCTGGAAGAACAGAGCCGCAACGCCCGCGTGTATCTGGAGCTGTCCACCGAACTGAAGGATTTGGACTTGAACCTCTTCCTGATTCGCTCCGACCGGGCGCGGGCGCGCTTGTCCGAACTGGAAAGCGAACTGCTGACCGTCCAGACGATTCTGGCGGATACGGAAAGCAACCTGACCGACAAGACCACCCGCCGCGACGAGACGCAGAACCGCATCGATCAGCTGGAAGAAGCCATCACGAAGGCGCGCACCGAACTGATGGAATGCGCCGAGCATGTGCACGAATCGCAGAAGAAGCTCTCCGCCCTGCAAAGCCGCCGCGAGACGCGCAGCGAGAACCGGCAGCGCATCGTCCGCGAGCAGGAGGAAGCACAGGAGCGGCTGGCGGAAATCGAGAAGGATCATGCACGGATTCAGGCGGACGTGGAGAAGCAGCACAGCCTGATTGCCGACGCGGAGCAAATCCTCCGGGCGACGCAGGAAGCCGCCGAGAAGGCGCAGGCGAAGGAAAAGGAAGCGGACGCCGCGCTGGAAGCGCAGAAAGCCGCTGTCATTGACCAAATGAACCGCCTGTCCGATGTGCGCAACGACAAGACGCGCCTGAACACGATGCAGGCGCAGATGGAAACGCGCTTGACGGAAATTGAGGAATCCAGCGGGGCACTGCAGGAGCAGGAAGCTGCCCTGCGGGAAGCCTTGACTGCCGTCGAAAAGCAACTGGAAACAGAAAATCAGCATCAGCAGCAGTGTCAGGAGAAGCTGGCGCAGGCGCGGCAAGCGTCGGATGAGGCGGATGCCGCGTATGCCAATTTGCGCGCGGATGTCGAAAAGCAATCCGCCGATATGCAGGCGGCGGCGAGCCGTCATAACGTCCTGACCGAAATGACGCGCGACATGGAAGGCTACAACATGGCGGTTCGCCGCACGATGACCTACGCCAAGCAGCGCGGCTTGACGGGCGTCAAGGGCGTGCTGGCGCAGCTGATGACCGTTCCGCAGGCGTACGAAACGGCGATTGATATGGCGCTTGGCGCGGCGCAGCAGAACATCGTCACCGACACCGAAGAGACGGCGAAGGAGCTGATTAACTACCTGCGCCAGAATCGGCTGGGGCGCGCGACGTTCCTGCCGACGAGCGCCATCCGCGGCAAAACGCTCTATGGCAATGAGCGCAATGCGTTGAAGCTGCCGGGCTGCCTCGGCGTGGCGAGCGAACTGGTGCAGTGCGCGCCGGAATATCGCGGCATTGTGGAAAATCTGCTGGGGCGCACGGTGATTGCCGACAACCTTGACCACGGCATTCCGATTATGCGCGCGGGCAATCACGCGTTTCGCTTGGTGACGCTGGAGGGCGACGTGATGCACTCCGGCGGCTCGATGACGGGCGGTTCGGCGCAGTCGAAGGTGTCCAATCTGCTCAGCCGCGAGCGTGAACTGAAGGAATTGACCGCGAAGCTGCAAACCGGGCGCGCGGAACTGGACAAGTGCCGTCAGGAACTGACGCAGCGTCAGCAGACGGCGCAGGAGAAGCGGCAGAAGGTCAGCGACGCGGTGAACGCATTGCATCAGCAGGAGATTGCCGTCGCCCGCGAACAGGCGCGCCGCGAAAGCGTATCCGCCGACCTGAACACCCATTTACAGCGGATGCAGGAGACTGAGCAGGCGCGCGTGCAGCTGCATCAGTCGCTGGAGGACATTCGCCAGCAGCTGGAGACCATTGAACATCAGCGCACGGGCGCGCAGGGCGACCAGAGCGCGATGGAGCAAAAGACCATTGAAATGCAGAATGCGCTGGTCAAGGCGCGCGCGGAAGCCAGCGCGGAAAACGACCGCCTGATGGTGCGCACGCTGCAATTGTCCGACCTGCGCCACGGCTTAAGCGACTTGGAGCGCGACGAAGCCCACGCGCAGCAGGATCAGGCGCAAATCCTCCGCGAACAGGAGCGCCGCGAACAGCTGCTGCACGAGATGGACGAACTGGACGCCATCGACGAGAACGACATGAAGCGCGAGGAAGCCGAATCCGCCCGCCGCCAGAAGGAGCAGCTGCGGCAGGAGAGCGCCGCGCAGGCCATCGAGCAGCGACGTTCACAGGCGCAAAGTGACCTGCGCGACATCCTCAGCGACATGGAAAAACTGCACGAAGCCTACAACCGTGACAGCGAGAAGCTGCACAAGACCGAGCTGGCGAAGGCGCGCATCGAGGGCGACCAGAAGAATCTGCAAAACCGCATCTGGGACACCTACAAGCTGACCTACGCCGGGGCAGAGGAGTTCCGCCGCACGCCCTTCGACGAGAAGGAAAGCGACCGCCGCGCCGCCGAGCTGCAAGGGCAGATTCGCGCGCTGGGGACGGTCAACGTCGGGGCGGTGGAGGAATACGCCGAAACCAAGGCGCGCGTGGACGACCTGACCGCTCAGCAGCAGGACTTGAAGCGCGCGGAAATGGACTTGCGCGAACTCATTGAGCGGCTGCTGATTCAGATGCGTTCTACATTCGTCGAGAACTTCTCGAAGATGCAGGGGTATTTCGCCGAGACGTTCACGCGCCTGTTCGGCGGCGGTCACGCGGAACTGAAGTTGATGGATCCCGACGACCCGCTGAACTGCGGCATCGAGGTCAACGCCCAGCCGCCGGGAAAGAAATTGCAGCTCTTATCGCTGCTCTCCGGCGGGGAACGCGCGCTGACGGCCATTGCGATTCTGTTCGCGATGCTGAAATTGAAGCCCACGCCGTTCTGCATTCTGGACGAGATTGAAGCTGCGCTGGATGACGCAAATATCGGGTATTACGCGGATTATTTGAAGGAATACTCGAAGGGTACGCAGTTTATCGTCGTGACACACCGCAAGGGGACGATGGAGCGCTGCAACAGCCTGTTCGGGGTGGCGATGGAGGAACAGGGCGTGAGCCGGATGGTGTCGGTGTCGCTGCAGGACTATCAGGAGTAAGGGAAAACTGAAAGGGGTATCACGGCGGACAAATCCGCCTGATGAAAAAGGAGGCTTTTTGCATGAGTGAGAACGAAAACAATCAGTATCGACTGCTGTCGCCGTGGGCGTATGTGGGCTATGGCATCCTGTTCACGCTTCCGGTCATTGGCTGGATTCTCGCCATCGTCTTTGCGCTGAATGACGACAACCTGAACCGCCGCAACTTTGCGCGCGGTTACTGGTGCGGCGTGCTGGTGGCGGTCATCGTGGCGGTTATCCTGTCGATTGTCGGGATGGTGATGGGCGTGTCGATCATGGATGGGTTCAGCAGCTATCAGTATAACTACCGATATTGATGAGGAAATTATCAGAAGCAAGGCTGCCTGCCGGGTGCGGGCAGTCTTTTTTGCTGCGCGGACGGCGCAAGCAGCGGAATCCTCTTGTGAAGTTCCACAACAAGTTGGGATGCTTTTGTTATGAATGCCAAAATTATATTATTCAGAAAGAAAATGCTTGACTTTTTTTGAGGGGAGGGTAAAATGAAAGTAAGGAATCACGAGGGAGGGAAATGACGTGGAAATTCAAAGAAAAGGGCTGAATCGGGCATTTATCGTGCTGGCGGTGGTGCTTCGGCTGCTGGGCTTGATTCACGGGGCTCTTCAGCGTTGACCGCTTCTACCTCGGCTACACGGCATTGGGCGTGTTGAAGCTGCTTACCGCGGGCGGCCTTGGCATTTGGGCACTGATTGACTTCATCCGAATCGGCGTTGATTCGCTCCGCCCGGCGGATGGTTCGCCGTGGGTGGAGGAAACGCGCGACGAGAACATCCGCAGCATCGCCGCGAATATGCAGACCATCGCCGAAAAGCTGGAGAAGCTGCAAGCGCAGAATGTTCCGGCAGAAGCGCAGAAGCCGCAGACGGACGGCGAAAATCAGGAGACACACAAGGTGTCGCTGAAAAAATAACTTCCTAATGGCAATAACCGCAGGGCTGTCAGGCGCAGAACGCTTGGCAGCCTTTCGCGTGGGGAAAAATCCGCTTGCAAACTGCGCGAAAAACCAGTACAATAGAATCGTATCCCTGAATATCAGCATGAACGAGGTGCTTTTGATGCCTTTGTGGAAACGAACGCTGGCGGCGCTCCTGCTGGCGGTGATGATGATACTGCCCTTCGCGTCGGCGGAGGACGCGGGGGAGGCCGTGCCGGATGACAACGTGGAGTGGACGGAGGGCGCGGCGAACATCACGCGCGATTTGACCCTGAATGATGAGGGCGACGACGTGTCCGCCCTGCAAACCGCGCTGACGGATTTATGCTATTACAGCGGCGACGTAACCGGGCGCTATGGCGAGGCGACCAAAACCGCGGTGGAGGATTTCCAGCGAGATTTTGCCCTTGCGGTGACGGGCATGGCGGACAAAGCGACGCAGGAAGCCATCTATGCGGCGGATTATCGCCCGCTGCGGCTGGGATGCGTGGGCGAGGACGTGCGGCAGGCGCAGATTCGCCTGATGGCGCTGGGCTACTACACGGGCAAGATTTCCGGGCGCTATCTGCCCGCGACACAGGAAGCCATCCGCCTGTTCCAGACGGCGAACGCCCTGCCGATTACGGGCGAAGCGGATGTGCAGACGCTGGAACGCCTGTTCAGCGGTGATGCCATCAGCCGGGATTCGTCCGCCGCGGCGACGTCCACCCCGTCGCCCACGCCCGGAATGCACCTCTCGGATGAAACCACCACCCCGACGCCCGCGCCGACGGTGGCGTTCGTCAAGAAACTGCAATACAACAAGTCCAAGGGCGAAGAAGTCAAGCTCGTGCAGACCCGCCTGACGGAACTGGGGTACTATTCCGGCAACATCAGCGGCAATTTTCTGGGGCATACGCGCAACGCGGTGAAGGCATTCCAGCAGCAGAACGCGCTGAGCGTGGATGGCATCGTGGGCGAAAACACATGGAACGCGCTGTTCAACGACCCGGATGTGCGTGCCGCGACCGATGATCCGAAGCCTACGCCCGAACCGACGCCTGTGCCGTTTGCCATCACGGTGGACGTCAACAATCAGGTGACGACCGTCTACGGGCGCGACGAAAACGGCGATTACACCGTTGTTGTGCGGCAGATGCTCTGCTCCACCGGCACGCGCAAGAATCCGTCGGATATCGGCACATTCACACTCAACGGGCGTACGGCGCGCTGGTGCTACTTCCCGGAGTGGGGCAGCCACGCGCAGTACTGGACGCGCATCAACTCGTCCATTGCGTTCCATTCCGTCATTTACAACACGGTCAACACCATGGATTTATCGGTCAAGTCCTACAAGAACCTCGGCAAGCGCGCGTCGCACGGGTGCATTCGCCTGACCGTTGCGGATGCGAAGTGGATTTACAACAACTGCGGGGCAGGGACGGTCGTCACGATTCGCAACGATATGCCCGCTGACCCGGAACTCCGCGCCGCGCTGAAGCTGCCCTCGCTGAATACGAAGAACATGCTGCCCTACGTCACGCCGCAGCCGACCGCCGAGCCGGATTATCGCGCCGGGACGATGCCGCCGCAGCCTTTCCGGACGCTGAAAGTGAACAGCTCCGGCGAGGATGTGTACTGGATGCAGCGGAAGCTGACGGATCTTGGCTACTATTCGGGCAAGTGCTCCGGCACATTCCTGGCAGGCACGCAGAACGCGGTGAAGGCGTTCCAGAAGGCGAACAGTTTGTCTGCAACGGGGACGGCGGATGTCAAGACGCTGAATCTGCTGTATGCGGAGGAACTGTCAGCGACGCCCACGCCGGAGGTCGCGGCGGATGACCGCACGCCGGAGCCGCTGCCAACGCCGGCGGCAGGGCAGTGAGATTCCCTGCGGGCGCGAATTTGAAAATAGTATAAAAATAGAACGCGCTCGTCAGCGGAAAGGCTGGCGGGCGCGTTTGCATTTGCGCACAATTGACGATGCTTGAAAATTGTGCTATAATCCCCGGCTTGGCGCGGAAATCGGCCGTTTTCTTGCTGTCGTGAACGCCGGGGGCTGGTCGTCATTTTGCGTACGGCTGACCGCAGTATGTGCAGCGTGGCGCGCTGCCGCGTCGGCCGCTGTTCTTCGCGCCGCAGCCAGGGCAGATCCACTGCACGAATGTGCCCTCCGGCGTGTACAGCGCAACCGTGCGCGTCGCAGCGTTAATCTGCAGGTTTTGCAGGTATCCCGTGCCGATGAGCGATCTAAGCTGCTCAAGGGCTCTGCTGGAGGAGAGAACCGTGCCCAGCTGGTCAAAGGTCAGGCTTTCTTCGGGCAGCGGGAGCAGCGCGCCTGCGATGCGGCGCGCGCAGGCTCTGCGGTATGCATGGCGAAGAATGCGAAAGACAGGCGTTATGAGCGCAGCGAATAGGAAAATACCCATCACGCCGGACAGCGTTTTCCCCTGCGAAAACATCGTTATCGTCGCGGAGACGGTCGCCGCCGCAAAAATGGCACAGACCAGCACAACGGGAATATCCGTTTTTTTCTTGACGAATGCCTTTGCGCTCAAGTATGGATTGGTGATGTTTGTCATTGCGCGTCTACCGCCGCCTGACAGGTTTCAAATGCTTCGTAGGGATCGCCGCCGTTGAGTAGCGCCACGATGCCGTCGCCGTAATCTTCCATATAGCTGTGCGGCATGGCGAACAGGTAGAACAGCTCGTTCTCACCGGGGAGAACATCCTCCACCAGGTTGCAGGAGCGGCAGGAGATATAGAATTCGTCTCCATCCAGATCGAGGCGGAACTGTGCATAGTAGATCTCGTTGTTGACCAGCGTGGTGAACACGACCATCTTTTCAAAGACCTCCCGGGTTCCGTGAATCGGCGCGTCCACGGACACGGACAGCATATCATCGTAGATATAAACGGTTATAAAGGCGTATTCCATCGAGTTATCGACGGAAAAGGGCACGGTGAAGGTATAGTCGTCATATTCATAGGGAAATCCATTTTCTTCCAGAAAATTCTTCACCAGACTGGCCATTTGATCCTCTTTGCTCGTCGGAACAGAATCAGCGAAGGCCACGGAAAACATCAGCAGTGCGGTCAACAGGAAAACGATTATTTTCTTCATGGGGGAAAATCCTCCTCTTTTTGTTTGATCAATGAAAAAGAAATGACGGTCGCTCGTTCCGCGTAGCACAGCGCAGTGCTTCATTCGGAAACGGCATTATTTTGCGGATTCTTCCGGCGCAAAATGGATCAGCATAGAGCCGAAATAGTCCATATCGCAGCCTTTTTCCGTGGGCACGATGTACAGCGCCTGTGTGTAATAGTTGATGACAATGCCGTCGACCTCACCCGCTTCCGTGGGCGCCTTGCCAAAGACCCATGTGAGACCGGGAATATCCGCGCCTGCTATGACCAATTTGACGGTGCCGTCCTCATGGAAGAGAAGGGAATACTCATAATTGCCCAGCTGCGCGGCGGTCATGTTGTAGCCGCTTACATCTGCGTCGGTCATGACGTACTTCTTTTCCAGCATAATCTCGGCGCCGACGGCGGGTTCGGGCGTGACGGCGGGATTGAATTCCGCAGTTGGTTCGGCGGGCGCTTCGGGGGCATCGCCGGTACGCTCGTACCACAGCGTGAGGTCGCTCATTTCAAGGCTGAGCGTTCCATCCTCGCGCAGCGTGACGGCAGCCTCGCCGTTCAGGATGGAGATGAGCAGCGTGAAATTGTCCATGCGGCAGGACAGACCGTCCAGCGTCGTACCATGCAGGGTCAGGTCGCAGGTAGTTCCGTAAATAACCAGCGTATCCCCCGCCATTTCAGCGGCTTCAGCGGGCAGTGTGATGCCGTCCGCTGTGACGCGCGCAAGCGTCCAGAAGCCCCTGAAATCGTCGATAATGGCGCTTTCGTTGATGCTTGGGACGGCCGTGCTTGAGGCTTCCGGCTTCTCGCGGCTGAACGCCATGGTCGCGCCGTCCATGGAAACCGTGAGGAACGCGTCCTGCAGCGTGAACGATATGCCGTCCGCCATGAGTACGCCGTCCTGCATGGCGCAATGGATGCTGTCCACGTCGCCGTTCGTGTTCATTTCAGCCATGCCGTCCGCGCCGAGGGTGAAGGTCACATCCAGCCCCATGTCAGCCAGCGGATAGGGTGTACCCCCTATCTCCATGCGCACGCCGTACCACACACCCAGATATTCATCGGGAATGCCAGCGTTCTGCGCGACAGGTTCGGGAATGGGGGTGGGTTCAGGCGCAACTTCGGGTTCAGCCGCGACTAACGTGCCGGACTGCGCGGGCGCGGCGGTTTCCACGCTCGCATCCAGCTTCAGGGTGGGGAGCAGCGCGGGCAAATCGGGCAGCGTGGGCTTCGCGTGGGCGCATGGCTCGGTGATTACGGTAACCTCGCTGCGGTTTTCGCTCCAGCTCTGGCAATTCTGAGCGTGCCTGAGGTTTTCTTCGCTCATGCCTTCGGGCACGCGCACGGTCAGCTTGGGCGCGACGTTCATCATCAGTCCCATGGGGGACGCGGTCAAATCGCAGCCGTCGAAGCAGATTTCGGCAAGGTTCGGGCAGTTGACGATGCAGTTTTCGCCGAAGTCCTTCATCTTGCTGGTGAAGTGCAGGCTGGTCAGGTTCTTGCATTCAGTAAACGCGCCGTATTCCACACGCTCCGCATCGGCGACGAAGGAACTGAGACCGGCAAAATTGAACGCCTGCTGGCCGATCCTTATGAGATGCTCGCCAAAGTACAGGTTGCCCAGCGGTCCCGCGCTGTCGAAGGCGTAATTGTCGATTTCGCGCACGCCGTTGACGAAGATTACGTTGTTCAGGCTCCGGCAGAGCATAAACTGATTGCCGCCGGTGCTCTCCAGGGGCGCGTAGCAGACGAAGGTCTCCAGCTGCTGGCAGTAGGCGAGCATCATGCCTGGCAGCTCTTTGATTGTTTCGGGCAGCACCAGCGTGCGCAGGCGCACCCACTCGGTACGGTCACTCGTCACGGAGGAATCTGTATAGTCATGGCACGCATCAAAGGCGTTGTAGTTTTTGAAGCCTACCACGGTTACGCCGTTGATTTCGCGCGGCACGACCACATCCACGTCGGTTCCGATGTAGGCGGCGATCAGACCGGTATCCGGATCAAACTCAAAGTTCTCGGCGGGAGTCGGCTCGAAGGGCATCTTTACGAATTTGCTTACTTCGCCCTCGCGCAGCATGGGGTCGTACCACGGGCGCTGGAGCGTCTCGTTCCACGCGGCAAGCTGCTCATCGGTCGCGTCGGCGGGCAGACGCAGATCGGCGCTTGTGCCCTCGACGGCGGAAAGCGGGAAACTGCCGGCGGTGGGGATGACCATCTTCGTCAGCTTTGTGTTCGCGAAGGCTCTCTCGCCCACGGAAGCGGCCGCGTTCAGGCGCACGCGCTCCAGCGCGGAGCCTTCAAACGCACCTGCGCCAATGGCGGTCACGTTCTGTATTTCGGCGCTTGTCAGCGCGGTGTTGGCAAACGCGCCCGCGCCGATGGCGGTCACGTTCTGCATTTCGGCACTTGTCAGCGCGGTATTGGCAAACGCGCTGTCGCCGATTTCGGTCACGCCCGCGCCCAGCGTGAGCACGGTCACGCCGCTGCCCTCAAACATATGCGCCGGGATTGCGCCGAATTCGACGGTCACGTCGCTTAACGCGGGCAGATTTGCAAACACGCCTGCGGGGATGATCGCCGGATCGCACTGAATCACCAGCTTTTTCAGCCCTGTCAGACCGTCGAGCGCGCCTTCGCCGATGGTGGTCAGCGAGTCGGGCAGGGTCAGTGCTTCCAGCTGCGTGCAGCCCGCGAACGCCCGCGCACCGATGGTGGTCACGGAGTCGAACAGATCCACGTTCCGGAGGGAACTGTTCATGAAGGCCTCCGCGCCGATGGTGGTGAATTCGTCGTTGTGGGCGACGGAGAAGTATTCGATGGTCTGGCTGCCCTTGAACACGCCGTCGCCCAGACCGACCACCGCCTCCTTTGAAACGGTGAGATGGGGGTGAATGCGCGTCTTTGTGCCGGTGTATTCGGTCAACACGCGGTTTTCGTACCGATACGCGCCCTTCTCAGGCGATTGGGCAGTCGGGTCCTGCGCGCGCCACACACGGCAGGGAAGCCCCAGCGCGTCCACATACGCCTGCCACTGCTGCATCTCCTGACGAGTGCCGTGCGCGTTCAGGTCAATGTCGTACAGATAATCGCAGCCCGCGAAGACGTCCTCGCCCAGCGTGGGCGCGGTCAGGCTTTCCAGAACGATGTACTGAATGTTGTAGTCGCCCTTGAAGGCGCGGGAGCCAATCGACTCAAGCGTCGAGGGCAGATAGAGATTGCCACCCATGTTGCTGCAGGATTCAAACGCGCTTTCGCCGATGGTTTTAAGCCCCTCGGGCAGCGTCAGAAAGCCTTTGATGCCGGCAAAATAGAAGGCGTATGCGCCGATATGCTCCAGCCCCTCAGGCAGCTCCAGAATGCTGCTCTTGTAGGCGTTGTAAAACGCGCTGTCGCCGATGAACTTCAGCGTGGAGGGGAAGTGAACGCGGGCCAGCGTTTCGCAGTTATAAAACGCACGATCGCCGATGGTTTCCAGTCCTTCAGGCAGTTCCAGCAGCGCCAGATAGGTGTGCTGCGCGAACGCCTCGGGACCGATGGCCTTTACCGGCGCGCCGCCGATGGTTTCGGGGATGGACAGATAGGTGGCGTAGCCGTTGTAGGAGGTAATCGTGCCGGTGGAAGCGTCGAAATCGAACTCCGATTCCACATAGCCGTTGTTCTCCACAATCACGGCGTTTTTGCCGCTGGGCTGGACGCTTACTTCACTGCCGGCATTTTCAAACGCCGCTATATAGGCATCCAGCTGGTCGTCCGGGACGTAAGCCGTCGCGTCCTCAGGCAGAAGGCTGAAGCAGTCAATGTCGATTGCAGGGCATACACCCTCAAAGGTAATCTTGCGCAGCGAGTCGCAGTATCTGAATGAAGTGTCGCCGATATAGCGCACGCCTGCGGGAATGGTAACTTCCGTCAGCGCCGTGCAGCTGAAGAAGTTCATGCGGTTGATGACCACAAGGCTTTGGGGCAGGGAAACGCGGGTCAGGTTGTCGCATGTGCTGATGGCGTTGCTTCGAAGCTCCAGCACGGTTTCGGGCAATGTCAGCGAGGTGATGGTTTCCCCGCGGAACACGCTGACACCGATCACATCCACCGTGAAACCGTCCAATTCGCTGGGCACAACCACGTCGCCGCCCGCGCCGTTATAGCCGCGGAGTATGCCGTAGTTCGCGTCATAATTCCAGTCGGCAGCTTCGCCCGACGCCGTGACGCAGGTCACCAGCATCAGCAGGAAAAGAATCAGGCATAGCTTTCTTTTCATGAATTGATTCCTCCATTTCTTCATCATTGTATTAGAAGACAAACGTGTTAAATCCGTATTCCTCCATCAGTCCCTCAAAAAATGTTTGATTGCCGAAGCCTTTTCGCAGCACCCCTTGGGATCGTCTTTTCATGGCGGTCGCTCCTTTCTCACAGCGCATCCAGCGCGGCAGTCAGATAGGCGTGGGTAACGGAAGCATAGAGGAAAGCATCAATCAATCGATCCTGCCGGACAGTCATCACCCGGTGCGCCAATTCCGGATCGACGTTTTCATCACACAGCAGCACGAATTTGCAGCTCGGCATTACCTTGCGTACGCACGCGATCAGATTCAGTCGATTTTCCAGCGTGTAGGCGGGAAGACGGCTGACCTCCATCAGCAGAATATCCGCCTGCATGGCCCGGCAGAGTGAGAAGGTATCGCTGGTTTTTCCGGGCAGAACCTGCTCCACGCGGAATTCGCCTGTTTCCGCAAGCGTCCGTGCGACGGCCTCTGATAAAAGCATGTTTTGCATACTGACAACGATGCTTCTCATAGAACTCCCCCCTTATACGTTAAGAATAGCAGAAATGAAAGTGCTGCACATCAACCAAATGGCTATTTTTCTCACTGCAAAACAAAAAAGCCGCCCGCAGGCAGCTCTTTCACCATGTTATTCAGTTTTTCCGGTTCAGGATTACCAGTCCGATTTCCCGCGCCCGCACGGCCAGCTCGGTACGATTTCTGAAGCCGGTCTTTTCCAGCATGTTGAGGATGTGCGTCTTGACGGTTGCCACGGACATGTGCAGTCGCTCGGCAATCTCCTGATTGGTGTCGCCGCCGGTCATTTCGCGCAGCACCTCCAGCTCGCGGCTGGTGAATTGATAGCTGCTGGCAAGCCCTAATTGCAGCTCCGGCGTTGCGTCCGGATAGACGGATTCGCCCGCCATCGTGCGCGTCATCACGTCCAGCAGGCTTTCGCGCTGCTCCTCCTTGTACCAGAAACTCTCCACACCGATTTCCCGCGCGCGGCTCAGGTAGGAGCATTCCGGCATGGAGGTCACGATGATGATTTTCATCTGCGGGAAGGTACGCTTGATTCGCTCCGCTGCGTCCAGCCCACTCTCGCCGCCGCGCGTGACCACGTCCATGAGAATCAGATCCACGGGAAAGCGCAGGCAGTATACGTCCGCCAGCGCGGCATTGTCGATGGACAGCGCCACCTCGAAGCGCTCCGACGCCTGAATCCGCAGTTCAAACAGCTCGCGGGGCATGGTCTGATCCTCGACAATCATGACTTTGTATTTCATGGAATCCCCTGCCTCCCCTCGAAAAATGTCAGCGTCAGTTCAAAACGCGGGGCGTGAGCAACCTCCATCGCGCCGCCAGCGGCTTCCACCCGTGCGCGCAGCGCGGTCAGACCGCTGCCTTCGACGATGGGGCCGTCCGGCGTGCTGCCGTCGTTGAGATAACGAACGCGCCAGCCGGACGCGGTTTTCCCGCCGATAATCTCCAGCCGTGTGCCGCCCGCGTGGCGTACCAGATTCGTCAGGCATTCATGGGCGGCGATTTCTACAAGCTGCGCGCTCTCCGTGTCCTCCGCCGGAAATACGCCGCGGCGCTCGATGGTCACGCCGATGGCGCGCGCGGCGCGGGCAAGCTGATCAAATGTGTCGACACGCTGTTCATCCGAATATTTTCCCAGCAGCAGCCGAACGTTCTGCCGCCACGCGGCGCAGACGCTTTCCGCATCGCCCTGCGCGCCGGAGAGAAACTGCCGGGTCTGCAGGAGCGCGCGGCCAATCTGGTCGTGAACGCGGGTCTTGGCGCGCAGAATCTCCTTTTCCCGCGTCGCTTCCTGTACGTCCTGCCCATATTGCCGAAGCCGCCGGTTCATGCCTTTCAGGCGAAGATTGTCCTTTTCCACTTCCCGCTGGAGCCGCGCTTCCTCGGTGATATTCGTGCCGGTGATTTGGTAAATGCTTTTTCCTGCCATCTCCATCTGTACGCGCTCAAAGCTCCATGTCTGACCAGTCTTCAGCGTGACGATAGGCTGCGATTCAATCGCTTTCCAGAAAACGTTCGCGTTGAGCAGCGCTTCTCCCGTGAGCAGATGACTCAGTTCGTCCATTTTGAGGTTCTTCAGGCAGGGCAGCCCGTTTTCCCACGCAAAACACAGCGCGCTTGGCAAATGGTCACAACTTTCCTTGATGGAAACCGGCGAAAGCTGCCGCCTGCTTTTGCGCCGCAATAGAAACAGTGAAGAAAGGCTGAGCACCGTGAGGAGCAGCGCCGCAGCCGTCCACGGCGCAGGCGAGAGCGCCGCGCTTTCCGGCAGCCGGGAAAGCAACATTGCCAGTGCTGCAAAATCCAGCGAAACGATGGTCAGGCAAATTGCAAACACAAAGGGCCGATGGCAGCGCACGGCGCTCATGCAGCCGAACAGACCGGCAACCGTTCCGCTTAGCAGCAATGTGCACATCAAACCGGCGTAAAGAGGAGTCATGCGCGCTCACCTCCCAGGTCAAAAGCGAGCGTTGCACACAGCGCGCCGTCCGCATCGTCAATGGTTATCTTCCCCAGAACCTTGTATTTGTCCACATTCGGCAAACCTGCCGCGTCTTCCATCATCAGGCGAATGGAAAAACGCCTGCCGCATTCCACGCGCACCATCAGCGCGCTGAGCGAGGGCAGCGCGGCCTCCAGACAATCCTCGAAGAAGTCGTAAGCGCTCTGCGCGTGGCAGCTGCATACGCTGGCTGTTCCTTCCTGATGGAGCGCGCAGACAGCGCCGTACTGCGTCAAATAAGTCAGCGATTCCCGGAGGCAGTGGGTCAGCTCGTCCGCGCGGACGACCGCTTTCTTATCGCAAATCAGCGCAAGATTGACCCGCCGCTTGACATACGCGCCCAGCTGACAGATCTGCTTTAATTTTTGAATATCCAGTTTTTGACCGCTTTCTTCGCCCAGAAGCTGGTTGATTTGAAGCAGCTGAGGCTGCACGAGCGCAATCATCTCGTCCATGAGCCGATTTTTTTCTTCAATCTGCGCGCGCTGACGCTTCAGCTCGTTTTCCGCCTGAATCAGCTCGTTTTCCTCCGAAAGCCGGGTGTTGATTTCGGCAAGCTGCGCCTGAATCCGATTGATTTTCGAAATATCCTCCACCCAGTACACGCGCCCGTCCTGCACCGGCGCGCTTTGCAGCCGCGTGTCCGCGTTCAGCAGAATCGCCTCGCGCGCCGCTGCGTTCAGTTGACAGGCGGTGAGCTCCGGCGCATTTTTCGCGCGGTAGATGGGGACGCCCTGCTCGTCCACAATCTGCGCGGCAACAGTGGATTCGGAAAAGAAATAGCGGTAATGGTCGTTGGTTGGCAGCAGCCCCACCTGCAGGCAGCTCTCCCAGAACGCCGCAAACGTCAGGCAGCAGCATTCCGGTATCTTGTGGAACGTGTAGATGTTAGCAAAACTCAGCGCGCACAACGCAAATCCGCCCAGAAATACACAGAGTGGCACCCATGCGTATCGCCTGCTTTCAGACACGCGGCACTTGCAATAGATAACAGCCCCGGTTGCCAGCAGCAGAACGACAATCCACGCCATGACGAGATAGTACACCCAGCCGTGAATATAGTCGGCTGATAGCGTTGCAGCGCCCGGCGCGGCACGGAAGGCCATCTGGTGCAGATCGTTGGTCAGCACGCCGCCAATCAGGCATATCGCCGGAAGAAACAGCAGATACCACCGGAGCGAAAACGTGTCGCCATCGCGCCGCCCAAGCTGCAGCGCGGCGAACAGGCTGAACAGTGGCGCAAGAATCTGCGGCACATAATACAGATACCACAGATAGCGTGTAACGGCATCGTCGCTGAAAAAGCGATATTTGACCGTACGCAGGAACAGCCACAGCACGGTCATGGCGCATCCAAGCAGCAGCCAGCGCCGATCACAGCGGTGCAGAATCCTGCGAGATATGGAAAAGCCCCAGCCCATGGCCAGACCGATGTAAATCAGGTTGGTCAGCAGAAAGAAAGCGGCAGAGGGCAGCGGAGCGCCCACGCGATCCGCCTGGCGAAAAAAACCGGCAAGAACGAACAGACCAAGCGCAAGGCAGAGCTTCGCAATGGATTTTCGTTTTGCGGCAGCCATATATCCACCTCCTGCCCGTATTTGAAAGAACAAATATTATACTATTTCCAGATTCACCTGCGCCATCTGCTTGCGAATTTTCATCTGGAAATAGTATTATACCATACAAGCGACTGAAAAACCAGTGTTTTCAAGACAAACGAACGGGCAGGAGTCTTTCGCAGACTGTCCCGCACTGGTTTATCCGCATGGTATGCCTTGTTCCTCCGCAGAGATGGGCAGTGTCAGCTCGATCACGGTTCCGTCTTTGCCGCTCTCCGTGATGCGCACGCTGCCGCCGTGGAGATGAGCGATTTCCCAGACCAGCGATAAGCCCAGCCCCACGCCGCCCTTTTCCCGGCTGCGGGACTTGTCCACCCGGAAGAAAGGCTGAAACACGCTTTCTCTGAAGTTTTCCGGGATGCCGCAGCCCGTATCCCTGACCTCGATCACCGCGCTGCTGCCCCGGCGCGACGCGGCGACGCGTACGCTGCCGCCCGGATGATTGTATTTTACGCCGTTCTCTACCAGGTTGAAAATCGATCGATATACAAGCACGTCGCTGCCGGTAATCCAAAGATCTTCGCCGGATTGAGAGAGCGCCACGCCGCTCTTTTCCGCCAGCGGCGACAGATCTGCCAGCACCTCCTCAATCATGGGGGCAAGCTGGATTTTGTCCGTGCGCGGCACAGCCTTCAAGTCGCTCATATCCAGCAGCGTCCGCACCATTTTGGATAGCCGCTCGGTCTGCTCCCGCAGCATGGAAATCGTTTCTGCGGTTTCCGGACGATTATCTCCGTGGTCTGTGGCCATGTACAGATCCAGCCGCGCCTGCATCAGCGCCAGGGGCGTGCGCAGCTCATGGGCGGCGTTGCCCACAAACTGCTGCTGTGCGTCGAACGCCTGATTCAACCGCAGCAGCATCTGATTGATGGCACGGCTCAGCCGGCTGAACTCCACGGCCTCATCCTCACTGAGGGTGATTTCCGTCAAACTCTGCAGCTGCACGCGTTCTGCCTTTGCGGTAAAGCGCTTCAGCGGCTTCAGCGCCTTTCCACTGACGAAATACGCCACTGCGCCGCCCAGCGCCGTCACCGCCAGGGCGATGTACCAGCCGCGAATGCAGAAACTGTGCTTCGCGCCGCTCAGCTCCAACACGAACTCTCCATTGAAGCGCTCCGACAGATCCTTCCACTGCTCGTCAGGAATGTCGACGCGGACGGCCTGCGGATCCTCCTGCACATAGTGCATCACATAATTGCCGATGGAGTCCATATAGGCATGACCAGAGGAGCACAAAAGCGTTTTCATGGTCACGCAGGCAGTCGCCAGCAGCAGAATGGTCAGCAGTGTGATTCGCCATTGCAGAGAAAGGCGTTTCAAAAGTCGTTTCATGGCTCACGGCCTCCCATCAGATAACCCTCGCCGATGCGGTTCAGAATCGGGTCATAGCCCAGCGCCGCTTTCAGCTTTTTGCGCAGGGATGAGATGTGCACCCGGATGGAGTTGCTGAAGCTGTTCACGCTGCCGTCCCACACATGCTCCATCAGCTCCTCCTGGCTTACCGGCCGTCCCTGGTTAAGGAGCAGGTATTCCAATATGCCGTTTTCCTTGCGGGTCAGCGCGACGACCTCGCCCCTTATCTGTGCCGTCCGTTTTACCGTATCGAAGGACAACTCCCCGCAGCGCAGCACCGCGTCGTGCTGCACAAAGCTGCGCCGGGTCAGACTGCGCACCCGCGCCTCCAGCTCCTCCAGATGAAAGGGCTTGACCAGATAGTCGTTGGCGCCGCAGTCCAGTCCTTCCACCTTGTCGCTGATTCGGCTGCGGGCGGAGAGAATCAGCACACGGGTTTCCCGGTCCTGCTCCCGCAGCGTTTTCAGCAGATCCATGCCATCCCGTCCAGGCAGGTTCAAATCCAGCAGAAGCAGGTCGTACTTCTCCGTCAGCAGCCAGTCCAGCGCGGAATCGCCGTCATAGCAGGCATCCACCTCGTAGCCCTTTTGCTTCAGACTTTTGACCAGCGTGTCGCACAGTGCCCGCTCGTCCTCCACAATCAAAATCCGCATACTGCGCCTCCTTTGCGCTCGTGTGATCATGTCCAGTATAGCATATCGGCATAAAATGCGCATAAAATTTTCTGTTTTAACGTAGATTTTACCCCCGCTATCGTATAATGAGCCTGCGAGAAGACAAAAGGAGGGAAGCTTCATGAATCTCATTTCATCGGCTGCGGGCAGGCGCGTCGTGAGGCTGGGCGTGCTGATACTGGGCGCGGCGATGCTGATTTACGGCGCGCAGCGGGGCGAGGCCGCCACGGTGCTGTCCAAGGCCGTCCGAATCTGCTTGGAGTGCGTGGGCATTGGATAAGAAGAAAAAAATTTCGAAGGCTCCGCCCGTTTCCGGCTTTCTCGCCCGGTTTCGGGGATTTGCGCAGGCCTGCGCCGTGCTGCTGACAAATCCGCACCTGCCCAATCTGCTTAAGGGGCAGATTTACCGGGGAAAGGGCAAGACCGTCTGCGTGCCGGGGCTCAACTGCTACTCCTGCCCTGCCGCAACAGGCGCGTGCCCCATCGGGGCGGTGCAGTCGGTAATCGGCTCATCCAAATTCAAGTTTTCCTATTATGTAACAGGCACGCTGATTCTGCTGGGGGTACTGCTGGGGCGGTTTGTGTGCGGCTTTCTGTGCCCTTTTGGGTGGTTTCAGGAGCTGATTCATAAGATTCCATTGCCCAAGAAGAAGCTGTCCACGAAGAAGCTCAGACCGCTGCGGTATCTCAAGTACCTGATTCTGCTGCTGACGGTGACGCTGCCGCTGATTTTCACCAACGAGGTGGGGATGGGCAATCCCTTCTTCTGCAAGTACCTGTGCCCGCAGGGCGTACTGGAAGGCGCGATTCCGCTGTCCCTCGCCAGTGAGAGCGTCCGAAGCGCGCTGGGCAGCCTGTTTACATGGAAGAGCGTCGTGCTGGGCGCAGTGGTCGTCTTGAGCCTGCTGTTCTATCGCCCGTTCTGCAAGTGGCTATGCCCGCTGGGAGCGTTCTACGCGCTGTTTAACCGGGTATCGCTGACGGGAATGCAGGTGGACGCGCACAAATGCGTTCACTGCGGCAGGTGCGAGAAAGCCTGCAAGATGGACGTGGACGTGACGAAGACACCGGATCATCCCGAATGCATCCGTTGCGGCATGTGCGTCAAGGCGTGTCCCACGGGCGCGGTCAGCTTCCGCTGCGGGCTGAGCCGCGGGGCAAAGGAAAAAGAGAATCCAGCCGGCAAACAAGCCGTGGAGAAATAATCACAGAAAAGAAACGGAGGACATTTTCAATGAAGAAGACCTGGATTGCGCTGCTGCTGGCGCTGTGTATGCTGACCACCATAGGAGCGGCTTCCGCCTGCTGCACTTCCGCCTGCTGCACGAAGCCGTCCGGAACGGACGGGGCACAGACCATGGAGGAAACCTGCACCTGCATCATCGATGGCAAGGCCATGGATGACTGCGCCTGCATGACGGGCATGTGCGATGAAAAGTGCAGCTGCGGGGAAAAATGCGACTGTGCCGAAAAGAAGCTGGAAATGCTGACTGCCGAAATGAACGCCGTGTTCGAGAAAAACATGGACCTGTGGAACCGGTTCTTCGGCATGATGGACAAGCAACCCGACATGGGCATGAGTTACGCCGATTACCTGACGGCGCAGCTGGAACTGAAGAAGGAAAAGTTCACGGAGGATGAGTACAAGCTACTTCAGCAGGACATTGAGACCATCCGTCGGCTGGACGAAGAGATGGAAAGGCTCATGCCGAAAGACGACGTGACGGCGGGCTCGGACGTGGCGCTGGAGAGCGGCGTGGTGACGGCAGGCGGCGGCATCGTCATGGGCGGCGAAGGGATGATGATGACGGACGGCAGCATGGATGACAAGGACATGCGTGTGGAAGATGATTCGTCCGAGAAGTTCCCTGCTTTCCAGGGCATGGATTTAGACGGCAATCCCGTGAGCAATGAGTTGTTTAAGGAGAATTCCGTCACGGTGATCAACTTCTGGTTCTCTGCCTGCGCTCCCTGCATCGGGGAACTGGGCGAGCTGAACGCACTTAACGAAGAACTCAAGCTGAAGGGCGGCGCGGTGATCGGCATCAACGCGGACACCATCGGCGGCGACGAAAGCATGATCATGGAAGCCAAGAACATTCTGGAAAAGAAGGGCGCCATGTATCAGAACATTTACTTCCCTGCGGACAGCGAGGCAGGAAAGCTGACCTACAGCATCACGGCGTTCCCCACCACCGTGGTGGTGGACCGCAACGGCAACATGGTGGGCAAGCTTCTGGGCGGCATCAACAGCGAGAAGCAGATGAAGGCGCTGCAGACCATGATTGACGAGGTGCTTGCCCGAGACGCGGCGATGCTGGACAAGGACATGCTGATGAAGCCGGACGGCAAGTAATCGCCGAAGCGGCGCAGGCAGCATCCTGTGCGAAAGCAATTTCCTGCTTGTGGGGAACTATCTCCTCTAAGGCACCACCGCACAAATGAGGTGGTCGGCTGACGAATGGATTTTCCGCCAGATGCAAATTTCAAAGGTTTACTGGATGTAAATCAAGGAATTCTCAAGCTGTAGATGGCGGAAAAGATATCGCCCGACGCGTCGCCGAATTGGGCGGTGTGCCTTAACGTAGATTTTAACCTCCATATTGTATAATGAGCCTGCGAGAAGAAACAAAGGAGGGAACCTTCGTGAATCTCATTTCATCAACCTGCTGGGTCTGCTGCTGAAGGTCAAGACGATGGTGGAGCAGAAAGAATAAGAAGTAAGAATGATGATTTTCGCCGTCGGGGGAGACTCCGGTGGCGAATTTTTTTGTGCAAAGAGAGTTGACATCTGCTCAGTATGTTGTATAATGGAAATACAGAAAGGAGATGACATTTGTGGAAACTCGAAAAAACCATCACAATTGTATTTGCAAAAATTGGGGGGGGGTACTGACCCTCCAGCTTTCCATAGGACAATAACGCTATCCTCGGATGCAGCATGAAATGAGGAAATAAGAATGTCCGATATGGGTACGAAAAAAGCGAGTGAACTCTGGGGATACACGCAGCCAACGATTCGCAAATGGTGCGCGGAGGGAAAAATCCCGGGTGCTACGCAAGATAAGCAGGGATCAACGTGGCATATTCCCGCTGATGCAGAATGCCCGAAGCCGCGAAAGACTGGTAAAAACAAAAAAGAATAATGCAACGTTCATAATATGGGAGAGAAAAGAATGAAAAAACTGCTGGGGTTTGCCATTAGCTTGGTGCTGCTCCTGATGACGATTAGTGCAAGTGCTGAACAGCTTACGCTAAGCGATTACACGGTGACAGACATTACGCAAGCGCTTTTTGAGTCCTGCTCGCTTGATGAGCTGATTGAGATTAAAAAGGCGCTTGACGAGGAGATTACTGCACGACAGAAACAGTGGGCGCTTGAACACGCAAACCGTCAAGTGACCTTTGAGCAAAGTGAAATCATCCTGTTTAAGGGAAAATCCATGAAGGTATCGCCCATTGTCACCAGAGTGACAGACGACGCACCGGAAAGAACAAACTTTGTTTGGTCGACGGATAATGCGGATGTTGCACGCTATAATGGCGAATCCGGCATTGTTGCGGTGGGTAAAGGAACGACAACGATTAGATGCGTAGCCAAGGATGATGAGGCTGTCATTGGCGAAATTACCGTTACGGTTGTTCTGCCTGTAAATGAAGTAAAAATTGCTGGCGCTACGGATAAACTGCTCCTTGGCGCTGCACCGGAAAAGTCGTGCATAGACCTTCAAGCGACTATTCTGCCAGAAGATGCCTATGTGAAGGGTGTTACGTGGACATCAAGCAACGATGCTGTTGCAACGGTTGATGAAAATGGGCATGTGCAGGCAATTCAGCCGGGGAATGTGACGATTACAGCAACCTCTCTGGATGACTCTTCGTACAGCAGGAAAAAAGCTTCTTATCGTTTGACGATTACGCAGGCAGTAACAGGAATTGAACTTAGCGAAAGCAATGTTACGGTTGGCGCAGGACGCTCCGTCAATGTGAAAGCAACGGTGTCTCCTGCAAATGCGACCAATAAGCGAATTGTTTGGAGCACGTCGGATAAGAATATTGCAATTTATTCTGAAGGCAGAATTGTTGCGAAGAACCCCGGCACTTGCACCATCACGGCGACGGCGGATGATGGAAGCGGTGTGACTGCTTCGTGTAATGTCACGGTTGTTAGACTGATTACGGGAATTTCTTTCAAGGAAACGACGCTCGCAATGAATGCGGGAGAAAAAAAGGAACTCACAGTACAAATCCAGCCGACAGATGCCACCAACAAGCGAGTTACTTGGGAATCTTCTGATACGTCTGTTGCGACGGTAAGCTCCAGTGGTATGGTTACGGCAAAGAAAGCCGGCAATTGCACCATTTCTGCAACCACGACAGATGGAACGGCAAAAAAGGCAACTGTCAGGCTGAATGTTGCGCCGAGCGTGCAGGAACTTCTGAACGGGGGCACATGGTACTATAATGGCGGTTCGAATACAGCTGTCAATAGCATTACGTTTACAAAATCAACAGCGACTGTGAAAATGTATACTTTTGATGGAAATGGCAGACATGACGGTGGCAAAACTTCGGGTGAATACACGGTTAGCAGTACCGAAGTGACTGTTACGCTCACGGGCGGCAAAAAATTACGGATTCCGTATACGGTCAAGAATGGTGCTTTGTCGCTTGGAAAGGGCACCTATTTCACGCTTGCGGAAGTTGAAGCTGGGCTGCAGGGCTATTGGCGACTGCGCTATGCTGAAAAAAGCATTTGGGGAGGAATGGGCGAGTACGAGTATAATGTTTATATCAATAGAGGAAAGTTCACATATGAAAATGCATGTAATGATGCTACAGGTCGGTATGAATATTGGTACTATGGTCCGTACTATGGCAATTATAAATTGACTTTTAGCGGTTTTGGAATGGAAGATAACAGTAGCTTTATTGCATTCTTCTGGAACATAATTGATGGAAAACCTACACTCCTGCGCTACGATCATGTTTTCACGAAGAAGAATGCGAATGGACTGCCGGGACAAAATGGCTACCACTTCTGATTCACGTCGGAATAGCGTGAATTAGCACCTTGTCGGAAGAGAACACGGGCATGTCGTTCTCTTCCGACTTTTTGCAGGAGGAAAACGATGATGGAAAAATGGTGCTTGCTTATCGCAATCATGCTGATGCTGGCTCTTTCATGCGACAGTATCTGCATGGCAGATGCCGAAAATGGCACTGCATACGATGCCATATGCGAGGAAGAAAAAGTTGAAATCGATGATGCAATCAGACGTATGGAAGCCAATGGAAATACGGAATTTCTGCAAATGCTGAATGAGCTGAAAGCGTGTGAAGGCTTATATATTCAGGACAAAACAGAGAACAGCAGCGAAAAGACCTATACAGCAGAAGTTGACGTGTACTTGAAATACGGTGTGCCGTTCTGTCAGGTCACTTACAAAAACTTTCGAGGCGAACTTGGCGAAGCGGAAATTTCTTATGATACGAATGGGAAATACCTGTTCTTAACGAAGCCCATCGGTACTTTTATCGGCAGTGAATATGAATTTTCGATTCTAATCAGCGAAGATAGAATGAACATTCAATGGGGAACAGGCAATAACTATTCGCTCACACGAAGTGAAGGGGCTGAATCTGAACTTGAAAATCCGGTTATTCCGTTTGAAGAAACAGAAAATTATCGTTTAATTATGGATAAAATTGATTCAGTGTTTTCAGAATATGACCACGACTGCGTTTACAATGCGGAAACGCATGAGTTATTTATCTATGTCGCCATGAAGAATAATTTCCGAAGCAAACTGCTGAACGGAATGGTAACAACGAAAAACTGGGAATCGTTTCTTTCGCAGCTGGAGGATGTAACGAGTACGCTGAGCACCGTGGTTGAGTTGAGCACGCGCGAAGGACTGTACTCTCTTCATGAAGGAAAATGCTCGATTACGGTTGTTAACAATCTCAACATAACAAATACTTATACGAAGAGTGGAATATCGTGCATTGTTAGAAATGGCGTTGTCGTATATGATGCACTGAATGATGCGGATCAATAAAGAAGCACAATCCCCCCGCGCCGCCAGCATCCATCGGCGGCATCCCCCATTTGACATTTCCCGCAAAAGCAGTATAATAAAATAGAGATTCGCATCTATCGCGCCGAATCCCGCCATCAACACGCAAAAACGAGGAACAGCATCATGCCAATCCGCATTCCGAACGACCTGCCCGCCGCCAGCGCGCTGCGGAGCGAAAACATATTCGTCATGACCGACACGCGCGCGAAAACGCAGGACATTCGCCCGCTGAAAATCCTCCTGCTGAACCTGATGCCCACCAAAATCGCCACCGAAACGCAGCTGGCGCGCCTGCTGGGCAACACGCCGATTCAGGTGGAGATGGAGCTGCTGATGGTGAAGTCCCACGTCGCGAAAAACACGTCCGAGGAGCACATGCTCGCGTTCTACGAGACGTTCGATCAGGTGTGCGGCAAGACGTATGACGGCATGGTCATCACCGGCGCGCCGGTGGAGCGGATGGCGTTTGAGGACGTGGAATACTGGGACGAACTGTGCGCCATCTTCGAGTGGACGAAAACGCACGTTACGTCTACGTTACATATCTGCTGGGGCGCACAGGCGGGGCTGTATTACCACTGGGGCGTGCCGAAATACATGATGGAAAAGAAGCTGTCCGGTGTGTACCGTCACCGCGTCGTGCATAAAAACAGCATCCTCTTCCGCGGCTTTGACGATACGTTCATGGTGCCGCACAGCCGCTACACGACCGTCCGCCGGGAGGATATATTGGCGCATCCGGAGATGAAAATCCTCGCCGAAAGCGACGAGGCGGGCGTGTATGCCATTTCCACCCACGGCGGACGGCAGATTTTCATCACCGGTCACAGCGAATACGACGCGGACACGCTGGAGAAGGAGTACTTGCGCGACAAAGCCGCCGGTCTCCACCCCGATGTGCCCTGCAACTACTATCCCGATGACGACGATACCCGCGCGCCGATTTGCTCGTGGCGCTCGTCGGCGAATCTGCTGTACTGCAACTGGCTGAACTACTTCGTCTATCAGGCGACGCCGTACGATTTGAACCGCGTCGGCATTGTCGTTATGGATGATTTCAAGGAACAGCACGACAACACGTTATGACGGGGCATCTACTGCAGAAAAGGAGGCTGAAACAGCCATGAAAGCACGGAAAATCCTCAAAAAAGTCGGAATCCTGCTGGCGATTGTGCTGATTGTGTCTGCCGCGAATTTCATCATCTTCGGCGCGCAGACACGGATGTTCCAGCTGCCCTTTGAGCTGGCGACACGGAGCGGCGGACATGTGATTGCGTCCTATGATTCCCCGGACGGTCAGTACCGCGCGGACGTTTATCAGTATGACGAGACGTCGATGTCCCGCGTCGGGCTGCGCGTCCGCATCGAACCCAAGGACGGCAAAAGCGCCGGGTGGAATGTCGCGTACCTGTACAATTACGAGCTGTACAACTTCGGCGACAACTACCACGAACTGCACTGGGTGGACAACGATACCATCAGCATCAACAACATTGTGCTGGATATTCACCACATGACGTATTCGGACTAATACTATTTCCAGATTCACCTGCGCCATCTGCTTGTGCCTTTTCCCTTCTGGCGTCCGCTCATTCCACTTAGCGTAGCGCTGCTACGCTGCGTTTCATTCACGTTAGCCAGAATGAAAAATTCGCGGCGCATCTTGGCGCATTCTTATCTGGAAATAGTATAATGCAGAACATAGAACCGCCGCACCTCCAAACAAACGGAAGTGCGGCGGATTTTCTTTACCCTTCCTGCGCGCGAATCTTTTCCAGATAATCTTCGTAGCCGCAGTAGTAGTCGGCAATCGTGCCGTCGGGCTTGATTTCAATGATGCGGTCGGCGATGGTCGTGATAAACTGGTGGTCCTGCGACGTGAAAATCACGTTGCCGGGGAAGTTGATCAGCGCGTTGTTGACCGCCGTGATGGATTCCAAATCGAGGTGGTTGGTGGGCTGGTCGAGCATGAGGAAGTTCGCGCCGGAGAGCATCATGCGGGAGAGCATGACGCGCACCTTCTCGCCGCCGGAAAGCACGCTGACGGGCTTGTACACGTCGTCGCCGGAGAAGAGCATCCGGCCGAGAAAGCCGCGCATGTACGTTTCCAGCTGTTCGGGCGAATATTGGGCGAACCACTGCATCATGTTGAGGTTGCAGCCGTCGAAATACTTGCTGTTGTCCTTGGGGAAGTAGTTGGTGGAGATGGTGACGCCCCACTTGAAGCTGCCGCTGTCGGGCTTGATTTCCTCCGCGAGGATGCGGAAGAGGGCAGTCTGCGCCTGTTCGTTCGAGCCAACAAGGGCGATTTTCTGCCCCTTGGTGACGATGAAGGACACGTCCTTGAGCAGCTGCACGCCGTCCTGCGTGTAGTTGAGGTTCGACACTTGCAGGATGTCCTTGCCCGCCTCGCGTTCAGGCGTGAAGCACACCCACGGATAGCGGCGGGAGGAAGCGGGGATCTGCTCAATGGTCAGCTGATCGAGCAGCTTGCGGCGGCTGGTCGCCTGCTTCGCCTTGGACTTATTGGACGAGAAGCGCTGGATGAAGGCTTGCAGTTCCTTGATTTTGTCCTCGCGGCGCTTCTTCTGGTCGTTCATCAGGCTCTGCATCATCTTGGAGGATTCATACCAGAAGTCGTAGTTGCCGACGTAGAGCTTGACCTGATTGAAGTCGATATCGACGATATGTGTGCAGATATTGTTCAGGAACCAGCGGTCATGGGACACGACGATCAGCGTGCCGGGGAAATTCATCAGGAAATCCTCCAGCCACGCGACGGAGCGGTTGTCAAGGTTGTTCGTCGGTTCGTCCAGCAGCAGGATGTCCGGATTGCCGAACAGCGCCTGCGCCAGCAGCACCTTGAACTTCTCGCCGCCCTTCAGGTCGCCCATGAGCATCGTGTGCATCTCGACGGGCAGCCCCAGACCGGTCAGCAGCGTCGCGGCGTCGGACTCGGCGTTCCAGCCGTCCATCTCCGCGAATTCGCCTTCCAGCTCGGCAGCGCGTTCGCCGTCCGCATCAGAAAAATCAGGCTTCGCGTACAGCTCGTCCTTTTCCTTCATGATGTCGTACAGGCGCTGATTGCCCATGATTACCGTGTCCAGCACAGGATAGGCATCGTACTTGAACTGATCCTGCTTCAAGGTGGACAGGCGCTGCCCCGCGGGAATCGTCACCGTGCCGGTCGTGGGCTCCAGCTCGCCGGACAAAATGCGCAGGAACGTCGATTTGCCCGCGCCGTTCGCGCCGATAACGCCATAGCAGTTGCCCGGCATGAATTTCAAATCCGCACCCGAAAACAGCTTCTGACCCCCGAAGGTCAGGGAAACATTGCTTACCGTGATCATGGGTTTTCTCCTTACATTTCCGTGGTCGTTCCATTATATACAGACGTACCTTTCTACTATACCATATTCATCCCGGAAATGGAAGGGGGTAGGCGAAAATTCCATGGGAGTTCATGCGTTCGAGGGCGGTTGGCGCGGCTATGTGGTCGCGCCCATCTGGCACGACAATGTGCGAGGGGGAGGAAAGAGCAGCTTGGGGGCGCGTCTGAGGACGCGCAAAGTTACTGGCAGGGACGCTTCGCTGCTTGCGCCTTTGTTGACTTTTCTCTTTGGATTGGGCGCCCGTGGAACTGTTGGGGCGCTGCCCCAAGCCCCGCAAGGGACGCTGTCCCTTGACCCTGCAAGGGGGAATCCCCCCTTGACCCCTCCGCGCGATTGAGTTGG
>ENA-UOJA01000594-UOJA01000594.1-human-gut-metagenome-genome-assembly--contig:-C19-NODE-594-length-34335-cov-5.329172_pt1 | contig 34335 bp, 28 predicted proteins | sample MGYA00242337_ERZ723884 | MGnify/ENA metagenome assembly ERZ723884
CTTTAAAAATTCTCCGGCGGGATATTCTGTAGAAACAAAATCCAAACGAACCCCTGTCTCTACCCATAGAAGGAATGGAGATTGGGGTTTTATATGGTATTTAATAGAGTTTAGAAGCATGTTCAGAGTACACCTCATATTAAATACACCTGGTATTCAGCGAAAACAAACTGCATCTTTCGTAAGTTTCTCCTTTCAATGTGCGTATACATTTGCTTCTAAACTCTATTAAATACCATATAAACTATGTAAAAAGTAACCAAAAATCAAATGAGAGGAGGCAGCAACTATGCCAAAAGTAAAAGCAAACTCATCAAAAGGACCTAAAAAGATGAGACCTGCTTTAACACCAGAAGCAAGGGAGAACCAACTAATCTCTTTAGCGGTTGATCTGGCCGAGCGGCAGTTGATAGAAGGTACTGCTTCTTCTCAGGTCATTACACATTTTCTCAAACTCGGTACAACGAAAGCTGAACTGGAGAAGGAGAAGCTGAAAAAAGAAAATAAACTGCTAGAAGCTAAAACAAGCGCAATAGAAGATTCGAAAGAATACAAGGTGCTTGTTGAGGATGCTATTAAAGCCATTAGAGGGTATCAAGGATTGGGCGAACCGGAGGACTATGAAGATGACTAGAACGTATTCTGAAGTGATCATGCTCCCAACTTTTGTAGAACGATATCGATATTTAAAAATCGGCGGTCGAGTTGGGAGCGAGACATTTGGCTATGATCGATATTTGAATCAGATCCTTTATCGCACAGCAGAATGGAAGCGCTTTCGTAATGAGATAATTCTACGAGATAATGGCTGTGATTTGGCCTGTGAAGGTTATGAGATTGTCGGTAAAATTCTTATCCATCACATTAATCCGATTACGGTAGAAGACGTTCTTCAACGAGATCCAAAAGTATTTGATCCGGAGAATGCTATTTCGACAATACTTAATACTCACAATGCTATTCACTATGGAGATGAAAGCTTACTTATAACAGAACCAATAGAACGAAAACCAAACGACACTTGTCCTTGGAAACGATAGAGAAGGAGGTGTGAGAATATTGGAAAGTGAAAGTATACTTACATCGGTTAAAAAGATGCTCGGTATCACAGATGATTATACGCACTTTGATTCTGACATTACCATACATATCAATTCGGTATTCATGATACTTAGTCAGTTAGGTGTTGGTCCAGTTAACGGATTTACAATTACCGATAAATCAGATACGTGGAGCGACTTTATCCCAGCCGATAACAAGAACTTCGAGTCCGTAAAAACTTACGTGTATCTAAAAGTTAAGCTTCTTTTCGATCCTCCAATGAGTTCGGCTGTTATGGAAGCTATGAAGCAAATGATTAGCGAGCTTGAATGGAGACTTAATGTAGAAGCAGAACAATCTGGAAAGGAGGTAATTCAAAATGAATAATAATGAACTATACCATCATGGCGTTAAAGGCATGAAATGGGGAGTAAGAAGATACCAAAACAAGGATGGTACTCTTACTGAAAAAGGACAGAAAAGATACGAAAGAGATCAGCGAGAAAATGCCGGAAAAAAGAAAGGCAATAAAGTTGGAGCAGCAGATCCTAACCGATGGGTTAAAGAGGACTTAACTAGAAGTAAAACGCTAGCAAACGAATCTAGCACAATGGCCAATAAGTTAAAAGGGATGACAGACAAATCAATCAAAAACACCCCTAAAACTAAAATGGATCTGAGTAACATGACTGATAAAGAAATGCGTGATCAGATCAATCGTGCCTTCCTTGAGAAGCAGTATAACGATATGTTTGCTCCTCAGAAATCAACAAAAGGTCGAGAGTATGCTAGTAAAGTCTTAGAAGTAGGCGGAGATGTTTTGGCTGTCACAAGCTCTGCCTTGGCAATAGCATTGGCCATTAAGGAACTGCGAGGATAACGGTTATGGAAGAACTTTATCATCACGGCGTTAAAGGTCAAAAGTGGGGTGTTAGGAGATATCAGTATGCTGACGGAACACTAACACCATCTGGTAAGAAACGATATCAGAATTCTTCAGATACTCATATCACAAAGAAAACAACTACGTTAATGACTATGAAAGTGTCTGAATTAAAAAACACTGTCAAAACTCAAGTTACAGGTAAGCAGTATGTTGATACATATCTGAAACAAGGTACTACATTTGCTCGAATACAAACATCTAAGAATTTCGAGAACTATGCATTCTACGCTACATATAAAAAGAAAGATATGGATAAGTATCTCGGATTATTTGGTAAGAATCTTACGAGTAGAGCTGCATCAGATGCAAAACGTGCTGAGAAACAGGCCGAGGCAACCGGCAGTGAGGAAGATTTCAACATTGCAAAATCTCTAAGAGATAAAAGCAATAATATGAAAGTTTATCAGTTGAAACTGGAAACCGTGAAGAAATTGAAAGTTCCGTCGGATGAGAACGCTGGTTACATAACTGCAAACTTATTGAAAGAGCCAGAGTTTAAGAAGAATGTAGAGGCTTCGATAGCTGACTCTAAAGAGAAGATGCGACGACCTACTCAACAGGTTCTATTTAAACAAGCTCAAAATGCTTTGGAGAAAGATCCAAGTAAACTTAGAAATTCTGAGAAGGTGGCTATCTATAAGGCTCTGAATCTATCTCTTGTAAACCATAATCCGCAAGAAATTGCTGCTCAAAATCGTTTTTACTCAGAGTTAAAGAAGAAAGGTTATAATGCTTTACTTGATTATAACGATAAGGAATATTCAAGCTATCATGCTAAGCGACCTATGATTGTATTTGATACAGATTCAGTGAAACTTCAGTCTGTAACTGAAGCGAATCCTAAAATTGTAGACAAGCTGTACCGAAAATACAATTCGGAAAGAATCGTTAAGGAAATCGGAGCTAATACAGTTGGTTTCGTATCTAAGCTCGGAACGAAGAGTGTGTCGGAGTGTGATTCTTATGTAAACCGTAAACTTGATAAGTATCTGAGTTAAGAGGTAGGTGAGTCAAAATGGAGTATGCAATTTCAAGAATAACTTCTACAGACGAACTCTACCATTACGGTGTAAAAGGAATGAAGTGGGGAATAAGACGTTACCAAAATAAAGACGGTTCTCTCACTAATGCTGGAAAGAATAAATACCAAAATGAATCCGATAAGAGCGCAAATAGATCGAGTCACAGATCGAGGATTGAATCTAAGTATATTAGCAAAGGCATGAGTCCTAAACAGGCTAAGATGGCGGCTGATAGACGTATCAAAACTGAGAAAATTATAGCCATAACAGCCGGTATCACAGTTGCTTCGATAGCTGCATATGCGACAAATAAGTACATTAAAGATTACTGTGATAAAACTATAAAGTCTGGAAAGTTGTTACAACGAGTAGAGATGAAGGATACCGGCGGAAAGTTATACGATAATTTCTTCGCTTCATACAAGAAAACCGATAACATAAAATATGCAGGTAAACTTGGTAGAGAACGATATCAACAGACTGGAAAAGCATATGTGATGTCTTTATTAGTTAAAGATGATGTCAAAGTTGCTTCTAAGAATAATGCGAAGAAAGTATTCAAAGATCTTTATAAGAATGATAAAAAGTTCGCAGAGTATGTACATAATCTACCAAGCTCTATAAGTTCGAATGAAAAGCCTATAAGATTTGCTAAATTCGGAACGTATACAGATAGTGAGTTATCAAAACTGTATGAAAATTTCAATTCTAAATTAGCTGGAAATCATGATTCATATTCATCCAAAACATTTTATAGTGCTATGAAATCAAAAGGATATAATGCTATTCAAGACATTAACGATATGAAGTTTAATGGCTATAAGACAAAAAATCCTCTCATAGTATTTGATGCGAAAGGAAAGATTTCTGTAACTAATTTTAGAGAATTAACAGTTGATGAGATTTCAAAGAATCTTGATCAAGCTAAGAAAATACAGAAAGCTGAAGACTACGTCAACAAAATAATAACTGGCTCAAAAAAGGGAGCTACGTATGCTTTGGGAGCAACTGTTCCAGTAGGAGTATCATATGCTTTTAACACAAAAGCGATAAATAATTATCGTAAACAACATCCGAACACGAAACTATCAGATAGAGAAATTATTGGGATGCTGTCTGGTAACACATAATTATCTGAGTTAAGAGGAAGGTGAGTCAAAATGGAGTACCATGATTACGAAATATACCACCATGGAATAAAAGGTCAAAAGTGGGGAGTTAGACGTTCTAATAAATCGGGTTATAAATCTACGGGAATTCGTTCAGCATTGGCTAGACGCTCTAACGAAAAAGTTGATGCCGGTTTTAAAAATTGGGGCGAAAATACAAAGAAAAGAGACGACGCTATCAAACTAGGAAAGACTGCAAATGCTGCAAAAATCGCATACGAAAAAGATAAGGGTAATAAACAGCTGAAATCTCAATATAAAACTGCTGATAAAGAGTATAAGAAAGCTCTTAAGCAAAACACAACATATCGCAAAGGTGTTGTACGTCAAGAAGTTGGTAGAGATGCTTCAAGAAAGTATTTGAGCGAAGCTAAGAAAGTTAAGAAACAGTTAGCAGATGATCCAACCAATAAGCAGCTTCAAAAACAATATAATTCTCTTATGAGCAAACACGATGTTGAGAGGGCCAACGCAAGAAGAGCTGTTGAAGTTTCTAATAAAAGATCTCGAAAGAAGGCCGCTATTAAACGGACAATGACTATGAGCGTAAAAGCGGCAGCGGGTACTGCGGCTATCGCTGGAGGCACTTACGCTGTGAATCGTTATTTAAGTAATCACCAAGTTACACTAAACGGTCAAAGTGTTCGTTTTAGTTCACAGAATATTAGAAACGTTGTTGATATGGCGAATAAGGCTAGGAACTTTATGGGCTATATGTATTAATTACCCCCCCCCCATAAAAGAGGGAGAAGGAGGAGAAAAAATCAAAATGGGATATTATGATGATGAATTAATGCACTACGGTGTAAAAGGTATGAAATGGGGAGTTCGTAGAGCTAGACCACAGACAGCCGTTGATTCTGCAAGAGCAAATTATAAAACAGCAAAGAAAGAATATAACAAGTCTTTTAATAAGGCTTATAACAGAGCGGTAGCCGCATACAGTCCAGTTAAGAAACACCGACAGGCTAATGACAAAAGATGGGAAGATGCTGCCAATAAAGCTGAGAAATTAAAAGAAGCAAAGACCGAGTATAAGAAAGCGAAAGTAGAAGCCAAAAAATCAGCAGTAAAAGATTATTCCAAAAAGTTTGATGCGGCATCGAAAGCTAGTGATGTTGCTGATGCAAAATGGAATCAGGTTAAAGAACAGCGCAAGAAACTTGGTAAAAACGCAGTTTCAAGATTTATAGCTTCTGCACAGAATAAAACAGCAGAGGCTAAGGCTTATAATAAAATGTTTGATGATGCTTCAAGGTCATCTGATAAGGCAGATGCTATGTGGAGAGAATCTCAAGAAGCATACAAAAAGACAGGTAAAACTTACGTAGATAGAATATTCAACAATGTTCGCTATAATCGGTAAAGCGTGCTAGATAGAGCACAAGAGAACAATGAGATAGGAGAAAAACATCATGAGCCTTTCAAACACAGCGACCCCGAAATATTACGGCCGCTTTAGAGAGGCGGTCATGCGAGGAGAAATCCCAATATGCAAAGAAATCTCAATGGAGATGAATCGAATAGATGATCTTATAGATAACCCTGGAATTTGGTATGACGACCAAGCGATCCAGGGTTTTATTAATTATTGTGAGAATGAACTTACATTAACTGATGGTGAAGATCTTCATTTACTCGATTCGTTTAAACTTTGGGCCGAGCAAATATTCGGATGGTATTACTTCGTTGAAAGAAGTGTTTATGACTACGATGAAGGACGATACGTTAACAAGCGAATTAAGAAACGACTAGTTAACAAACAGTATCTGATTGTAGCCAGAGGTGCTGCTAAATCAATGTATGCAGCATGTATTCAATCTTACTTCCTCAACGTTGACACAAGCACTACTCATCAGATTACGACTTCTCCGACCATGAAACAGTCAGAAGAGGTGCTAGCTCCGATTCGAACTGCAATTACAAGAGCAAGAGGTCCACTATTCAAATTTCTAACAGAAGGTTCTCTCCAAAATACTACAGGTTCTAGAGCAAATCGCCAGAAACTAGCTAGTACTAAAAAAGGTATCGAGAACTTCTTAACAGGATCTCTACTTGAAATCAGGCCGATGAGTATCGATAAGCTTCAGGGTTTGAATAGTAGGATAAATACAGTCGATGAGTGGCTTTCTGGTGATGTTAGAGAGGATGTTATCGGCGCTTTAGAGCAGGGCGCTTCAAAGAACGATGACTATTTGATCGTGGCTATTAGCTCAGAAGGTACAGTCCGAAACGGTAGCGGTGACACAATCAAAATGGAATTGTCCAAGATTCTTAGAGATGAGTACACAAATCCTCACGTATCAATCTGGTGGTACAAACTAGATGATGTGGAGGAAGTTGCGAATCCTGAGATGTGGCTTAAAGCAAACCCAAACATTGGAAAGACAGTTACTCCAGAAGTTTATCAGTTGGACGTAGAAAGAGCGGAACAAAACCCAGCAGTACGAAATGATATTCTTGCAAAAAGATTCGGAATCCCGTTAGAAGGTTATACCTATTACTTTACTTATGAAGAGACAATACCTCATAGACGTAGAGATTTTTGGAGTATGCCTTGCGCTATGGGAGCGGACTTGTCGCAGGGAGATGACTTTTGTAGCTTTAGTTTTATGTTCCCGCTAAGAGACGGATCTTTCGGTATAAGAAGTCGAAACTATATTTCCTCATTAACGTTAAAGAAACTACCGGCTGCTATGAGATCTAAATATGATCAATTCATGAAAGAAGGAAGTTTGATAGTTCTTGAGGGAACGATTCTGGATATGATGGAAGTTTACGATGATTTAGATCGATTTATCATCGATTATGATCTTGATGTTCGATGCTTCGGCTATGATCCATATGGCGCTAAGGAGTTCGTTAACCGATGGGAAACAGAAAACGGCCCATTCGGTATCGAAAAAGTTCCACAGGGCGCCAAAACGGAATCTATTCCACTAGGAGAATTAAAGAAACTTTCGGAAGAACGGATGCTCATATTTGATGAAGAGATCATGTCATTTGCTATGGGTAACTGTATCACACTTGAAGATAGTAATGGTAACAGGAAACTTTATAAACGAAAACGAGAGCATAAGATTGACGTTGTGGCTGCAACTCTTGATGCATTCGTAGCTTATAAACTTAATAAGGATGCTTTCGAATAAGCGAGGTGATTAAATGATTGATGAAAACTACACACCGGATAGTAGATTTGAAGAATACATGAAAAATACTATCTTACAGAAAGGTACTGAAGGATTGCCGAGGCCTCAGTCCAGAGCTGAAGAATTGCTTTGGGAATTATGTGAGCTCATTGCTAACGGAGGAACTGGTTCAACCACTCCTGGACCTCCTGGAGAAAAAGGAGACCCTGGTGATTCTGCTTATCAAGTAGCACTCACTCATGGCTTTGAAGGAAGCGAGGAAGAATGGCTGGCTAGTCTTAAAGGACCAAAAGGTGATACCGGAGAAACTGGTCCTAAGGGTGAACAAGGCATTCAGGGTCCAAAAGGAGATACTGGATTAACTGGGCCTAAAGGTGAACAGGGTATTCAGGGACCTAAAGGTGATGCCGGAGCAGCTGGACCTCAGGGTGAAACAGGTCCTCAAGGCGAACAGGGTATTCAAGGTCCAAAAGGAGACCCAGGTACTGATGGAAAGACACCTGTCAGAGGTACTGATTATTGGACTGAAGCGGATATAGCTGAAATACATTCATACATAGATGCTAAAATTGCTGAAAGTCTTAATCCATCAACATAGGTAGCAAAATGATTACTAAAACGGAGGTGAGAGTTATGGGATGTAAAGGTAAAGGTGGAAAGAAAAGCAAAGGCGGACGTAAGTAGATAAACCGTAACTGTACAGGAGGTAAAAATTCAAAATGGAGATAAATTTTGGTTCGAGGCTGAAACATGCTTTCAATGCCTTTATGAACAGAGATCCGACATTAGACTATCAAAACATTGGTCCAGGATATTCGGTTAGGCCGGACAGACCGCGACTGACAAGAGGTAACGAAAGGACAATAGTAACTTCTATATATAATAGAATTGCTATAGACGTTGCTTCTATAACAATTAATCACTGTCGTGTTGATGATAATGATAGATTTATAGAAGCTATTCAATCCCCCTTAAATAAATGTCTGAATCTTGAGGCGAATCTAGATCAGACTGGAAGGGCATTCATGCAGGACGTAGTCATGTCCATGTTTGATGAGGGATGTGTGGCGATTGTACCTGTAGAAACATCTCTCGATCCTAAGAAAAGTTCCTCGTATGATATTTTCTCGATGCGAACCGGTAAGATTCTCGAATGGTATCCACAACATATAAAAGTCCGTGTCTATAATGAGAGGACAGGTGAACGAGAAGATATCAAGCTTGCTAAAAATACAGTTGCTATTATCGAAAATCCATTATATGCGGTTATTAACGAACATAACTCAACGATGCAGAGGCTTATACGAAAACTCTCACTTCTTGATAGTATGGATGAACGTACCAGCGCTGGAAAATTAGATATGATTATTCAGTTGCCATACGTTATAAAATCTAAAGCTCGAAGAGAAGAAGCTGATAGAAGACGTAAAGAGCTCGAAGATCAGTTAAGCGGTTCTACATATGGAATAGGATATATCGACGGAACTGAACGAATTGTACAGTTGAATCGCCCGCTAGAAAATAATCTCATGAAGCAGGTTGAATATTTAACCGCACAATTATACAGCCAACTTGGTATTACGCAGGCGATATTGGACGGGTCTGCCAGTGAACAAGAGATGTTAAATTACCACAGTAGTACAATTGAACCGATTATTTCAGCAATCGTAGATGAAATGAAACGTAAATTCTTAACAAAGACTGCGAGATCTCAGAAACAGACGATCAAGTTCTTTAAAGATCCATTCAAACTCGTTCCTCTTAATACGATTGCTAATGTGGCTGGCACGTTTACAATGAACGAAATCATTACGGCTAACGAAGTGCGTCAGATTATTGGTATGAAACCGTCCGACGATCCGAAGGCAGATCAGTTAGTTAACAGCAATATCAATCAGACGGGAACAACCCCGCCAGAAATGACGGAAGAAGAGCTACCGCCAGAAGAAGAACCTCAACTAGGCGATATTCCGGTTTCTGATCTATGATTGTGAAAACTTAAAAAAATTTTATTAAAGGAGAAAAATAATTATGGCTAAAAGAGAAACAGTTAATGCAACGTATGATGAAAAATATGTAAAAGCAGTTATTTTATACGCAAATTCTTCAAAAGCACTGTTCTACGATAAAGAAGCTAAAGTAGATAAGGTGGCTAAAGCTGACCTGAATGACTTGTTCTTGAAGGGTGTTGTTGTGCTTATGACTGACACATATTACACTCCTGTATGTCTTAAATCTACAGGTCTTGTTGCACACGACGGAACACAGGCAGTTACCTTCACCGCAGCGTAGAAGATTTATAACGATCATATAAAGGAGGCAGAAAATCAAAATGGCTAATTCATATGATTTTTCTGGCTGGGCAACTAAAGCTAACATGTTGTGCTCAGACGGTAGAACCATCATGAAAGACGCATTTAAAGAATGTGATGGATTGACGGTACCGCTTGTTTGGAATCATCAACATAATAGTGTAGACGAAGTGCTCGGTCATGCCTTGCTGGAAAACAGGGACGAAGGTGTATATGCATATTGTACATTTAACGATACTGAATCAGGACAGAATGCCAAATTGCTTGTCCGACACGGAGATGTAAACAGATTATCTATATATGCCAATAGACTCAAACAGCAGGGAAGCAATGTAGTTCACGGGATTATTCGTGAGCTTAGTTTGGTTTTAGCAGGTGCTAATCCGGGCGCAGTAATAGAATCGGTCATGATGCATGGTGAAGATTCTTACGAAGAGGGGTATATCAGCTCTGGCGAATATATCGAAAATGTGGAGCCATTGTTCCACGCAGATACTGCTGAGAAAGGAGAAGAAAAAATGGCAGAAGAAACAAAGAAAACAAACGCCGACGATTCTAGCAAAGAAGAAACAGTCGCTGATGTATTCAACACACTTTCTGAAAAACAGAAAACCGTTGTATACGCTATGATCGGCCAGGCTTTGGAAGACGCTGGTGTTAAAACCGAAGAAGATGATTCCAAGAAGGAAGACACTAAAGATCAGGCTGCAAAAGAGAATAAAGAAGAAGTAAAGCACGCCGAGGAAGAAGGTAAAGAAGACAAAGAAGAAACAGTCGCTGATGTATTCAACACACTTTCTGAAAAACAGAAAACCGTTGTATACGCTATGATCGGCCAGGCTTTGGAAGACGCTGGCGTTGAAACTGATGAAGATGATGAAGAAAATGAAGGAGGAAACAACTCTATGAAACACAACGTATTCGACAACGAAACAACTATGGTGGATGACGTACTTTCCCACTCTGAAATGACTGCGATTTTCGAAGATGCGAAACGCTCAGGTTCTCTTAAAGAGGCGGTACTTGCTCACGGTATCGAAGACATTAACCTCTTATTCCCAGATGCTAAGAATATTAACAACGAACCTGAATTCATCAAACGTAATGATGATTGGGTATCAAAAGTACTGGGCGGAGTACATCACACACCATTCTCCCGTATCAAAACGATCTTTGCTGATATTACAGCAGCAGAGGCTAGAGCAAAAGGATACCAGAAAGGTAAGCTCAAAATCGAGGAAGTATTCAAGCTTCTCAAACGTGTAACAAATCCAACAACTGTATACAAGAAACAGGCATTGGATCGTGATGACATGCTTGATATTACAGATTTCGATATCCTCCCATGGCTTAAGAGAGAAGTTCGCATGATGCTTGACGAGGAACTTGCTCGTGCATTCCTTGTTGGTGATGGAAGAGATCCGGTTGACGAGGCTAATGATAAAATCAACGAGGACTGCATCAGACCTATCTGGAAGATGGAAGATCTTTTCACAGTTAAAGCAGCTATTAATGTAAGCGATTCCGCTACTGCTGAAGAGAGAGCTAAAGCATTCATCAAAGCTTGTATCAAAACTAGAAAGAACTACAAAGGATCTGGTAACCCAGACATGTTCATGTCAGAAGACATGCTTACAGATTGCTTGCTTATCGAAGATACAAACGGACGTGTTATCTATGACAGTGTACAGAAACTTGCAGCAGCTCTTCGTGTAAGAGAAATCGTTCCAGTTCCAGTAATGGAAGGTCTTACAAGAACTGATGATGAAAGCAATACATATGAACTTGCTGGTATCTATGTAAATCTTAAGGACTACAACGTAGGCACAGACAAAGGTGGAGAAATCAACTTCTTCGACGATTTCGACATCGATTACAACAAACAGAAATACCTTATGGAGACTCGTTGCTCCGGTACACTTGTTAAACCGTATTCAGCAGTAGCTCTTGAATTCGTGAAAGCATCTGCTTAATAATTCAAGCGCTTAGAAATTCAAAATGGAGTGATAGAACATGAATAAATGGTGTGGGAAGATCGGATTCACTTACACTGGTGAGGTTGAGCCCGGTGTATGGGTAGAGGATGAAGTTGTTGAACGTCCGTATTTTGGCGATATCATGAGCAATCGGTGGAAGCGGCAGAATTCTGGCAATGTTAACGATGATATTAATATTTCAAACCAGATTAGTATAGTGGCCGATCCCTACGCCAGAGATCATGTATCTGCCATGACTTGGATTGAATTCTCAGGCGAAAAGTGGAAAGTAACTGATGTGGAAGTTCAGTATCCAAGATTGATACTTAGCATAGGAGGTGTTTGGAATGGGTAGTCGTTTAGATTTACAGGAAAAACTCGAACAGCTTCTTGGTGTCAAACACGTTTATTACCAGCCTCCAGCATCTCTAAACATTGAGTACCCGGCGATCGTGTATTCAAAAAGTAAAATCGATACTGACAAAGCTAACAATTCGGCTTATTCAAAACGAATTAGATATGACATTACCGTGATTGATAAAAGGCCGGATAATCCAGTAATTGATAAGCTTTTGGAACTTCCGTATTGTTCATATGACAGACCATATAAAGCTGACAATCTAAATCATGATGTACTAACACTTTATTATTAGCTTGCTAAAGTAGGGAAGTCACGCATACTCCATATAGACGGGTAAGTGTACGAGGATAGCGGGCGTGGCGCAAGTTAATTTATATGACTAATAAAAAGGAGGAAAAATCAAAATGGCAAAACTTATTTGGGATGCAACCGGTGAACGTTTGTATGAAACCGGTGTATCAAAAAGTGTAGTTTATCCACAGGAAACTGGTGGAACTTATCCAAAAGGAGCGGCGTGGAACGGTTTGACAGCCGTAACAGAATCTCCTTCCGGAGCAGAACCAACACCACTTTATGCTGACAATATTAAATATTTAAACCTTATGTCGGCTGAGGAATTTGGATTTAGTATCGAGGCGTATACATATCCAGACGAATTCGCGGAATGCAATGGTGAGGGCGAACTTGTTCCAGGCGTTAAAATTGGACAGCAGAAGCGTAAGACTTTCGGTTTATCTTACCAGTCAATTGTCGGAAATGATGTCGAAGGAGATGCTTACGGCTATAAACTTCATTTGGTATATGGCGCTTTGGCAGCTCCTTCTGAGATGGCTCACAATACTATTAATGATAGTCCTGAAGCAACAACAATGTCATGGGAATGTAGTACAACGCCAGTATCTGTAGCAGGATTCAAACCAACTTCACATATCATAATCGATTCTACTACTGTGGATCCTGATAAACTTGCAGCCCTTGAAAGTAAGTTGTATGGATCTGAGTCTGAAGAAGCTAAATTGCCACTTCCGGACGAAGTAGCGCAGATTTTAGGTACCAGCGACGCTTCTTAATGTGAAAGATTGATCATAAGGCCCCTCTTTAAATGTGGGGTCTTTTTTTTTTATTTGAAAGGAGAAAGAATATGTTAAAAAAGAACATTAAATACACAGATTACAATGGAGTAGAAAGAGAAGAACCTCACTATTTCAACTTATCGAAAGCAGAAATCATGGAAATGGAAATGAGTACAGTTGGTGGCTTCGCTGAAATGATTGAGAAAATTATTGCAGCACAGGATACACCTACTCTTATTAAGATTTTTAAAGATCTTATTCTTAAAGCTTACGGAGAAAAGAGCGCGGATGGAAAACAGTTTATGAAAATCGACGAGAATGGTCATCCATTATCTAATAAGTTCGTTCAGTCAGAAGCGTATTCAGTTCTTTTTATGGAACTTGCTACAGACGCAGAAGCAGCATCACAGTTTGTAAATGGGATCATGCCAGCTGAGTTCGCTAAGAAAGTTGAACAGCCAGCTCTTATTCCAGGTGAATAATGACTATGAAAACAATGGAGGGATGACGATTGCTTAAAATTACAATACCTGCTAGAAAAGCTGATGATTTATGGGACGAAGAAAACCAAGTGTTCATACCTATACCAGCACAGAAAGAGCAGATATTGTGTTTAGAGCATTCGCTTGTCTCTCTTTCAAAATGGGAATCAAAATGGTGCAAAGCTTTCTTTTCTAAACGAGAAAAGACTTATGAAGAAACCATTGATTATATAAGATGTATGACGATCACTCCTAACGTTGATCCGGACGTGTATTATAACATCTCGGATGAAAATATTGCTGAAATAAGCAAGTATATAGAAGCTCCGATGACCGCTACTGTTTTTTCTGAAGATACTACTAGAAAAAATAATCGCGAAACAATTACTTCTGAGCTTATTTATTATTGGATGATTGAATCGAAAATACCGTTTGAATGTCAGAAATGGCATATTAATCGACTACTTACTCTTATTCGAGTATGTAACATTAAAAATGCTCCACCGAAGAAAAGAAGTAGAAGTGAAATCATGAGACAACAGGCTGCTCTGAACGCAGCAAGAAGAAAAAAACTTAATACGAAAGGATAGGTATAGTTATGACATTAAGAGTTATCGATGTTAGCGAGCACCAGGGCGTAATTAACTGGGAATCTGTAAAAGGTCACATTGACGGTGTAATTCTACGATGTGGATACGGCGATAATATCACATCTCAGGATGATAGACAGTGGAAACGAAACGCAGACGAGTGTACAAGACTTGGAATCCCGTTTGGTACTTATATCTATAGCTATGCGACAAGTGAAGCTCAGGCAAGAAGCGAAGCAGAACATGTTCTTAGACTTGTAAAAGGATACAAATTATCTTATCCGATATATCTTGATTTGGAGCAGGCAGGAACAGAATCTGGGGCAGTTAAGCGAGCTAACATTTTTGGAGATATTATCGAAAAAGCAGGATATTGGTGCGGTATCTATGCCAATACGAATTGGTGGATAAACTATCTCTCAGGTCTTGACCGATTTGTTAAATGGGTTGCTCAGTATAACAGCGAATGTACATACAAAGGTAAATACGATATATGGCAGTATACATCGTCAGGAAGTGTGCCTGGAATTTCTGGACCAGTCGATATGAATCATTGCTATAGAAATTATCCATCTGAAATTATTGGAGGAGCGGTTAAACCGAGTAAACCATCAACTCCTACCGTAACAACTCCTTCAGGATCTACACTCGATCTTGCTGTAGGCGTTATGCAGAATAAATACGGAGATGGAAATAATCGTAAAACTGCTCTCGGAAGCAGATATAACGAAGTGCAAGGATTCATTGATCATATTTTTAATGCGTCTGCACAGACACTAGCAGGAGAAGTGAAAGCTGGAAAATACGGAAACGGAGATGTGCGAAAGGCCGTTCTTGGAAGTAGATATAACGAAGTTCAGAACATTGTAAACGGATCATCGGCTCAATATTACACCGTAAAAGCTGGAGATACTTTATCTAGCATTGCTTCAAAATACGGAACAACGTATCAGAATATAGCACAGATGAATGGTTTGAGTAATCCGAACCTCATATATCCTGGACAAAAGTTAAGGGTTAAATAAAAGGAGTATAACTTATGATAAGTTTCAGACATAGGGGCGACTTTTCTAAGACCACTCGCTATTTCGAAAAAATAAAGAAAGCTGCTAAAATTGACATATTAAGCAAATATGGTCAAGAAGGGGTAGCCGCCCTTTCGTCTGCTACTCCTACAGAATCCGGCTTAACGGCTAATTCGTGGTCGTATGAAGTCGAACAATCACAGGGTTCGGCAAAGATTACGTTTACAAATTCTAATGTTAATAAAGGCGTTAACATTGCTATTATTTTGCAATACGGACATGGTACTGGAACTGGAGGATGGGTTCAGGGTAGGGATTATATTAACCCAGCAATTCAACCTGTTTTTGATAAAATTGCAGAAGACGCCTGGAGGGAGGTCACTAGTATATGAGTACAACTATTGAGAATAGAGTCCTGGAAATGCGATTCGATAACAAGCAGTTTGAAAGTGGCGTTGCGACCAGTATGTCTACTCTAGACAAACTCAAACAAAAGTTAAATCTGTCTGGTGCTTCCAAAGGGCTCGAAGATATAGGCAGGTCTGCAAAGAACGTTGATATGTCCGGACTTGGTAGCGCTGTAGAGACGGTTAGTGCTAAATTTTCTGCATTACAAGTGATGGGTGTTACTGCTTTAGCTAATATTACTAATTCAGCTGTTAATGCTGGAAAAAGAATGATATCAGCTTTAACTATCGATCCTATTAAAACTGGATTTAATGAATACGAGACTAAGATGAACTCTATTCAAACCATCATGTCAAATACTGCAAGTAAAGGCACAACCATGGCTGATGTTACGAGAGTTATAGATGAGTTGAATACATATGCCGACAAGACCATCTATAACTTTGCAGAAATGACTCGTAATATAGGTACCTTTACGGCTGCCGGAGTTGGCTTGGAAGAATCAGCGTCTGCTATTCAAGGTATTGCTAACTTAGCAGCTGCTTCTGGTTCAAGTTCACAGCAAGCATCAACCGCTATGTATCAGTTGTCCCAGGCTTTAGCGGCAGGTACTGTTAAACTGATGGACTGGAACTCAGTTGTTAACGCAGGTATGGGTGGCGAAAAGTTCCAGGAGGCATTGAAAGCAACAGCCAGAGAACATGGCGTAGCAGTTGATGAAATTATCAAGAAGAATGGTTCATTTAGAGATTCTCTACAAGATGGTTGGCTTAGTGCTGATATTCTTAACGAGACTTTAAATAAATTCACTGTTGATGGAGCTAAAAAATATGCTCAGAGTATGATGGAGTCTGGAAAATGGACTCAGGAGCAGGCTGATGCTCTCATTAAAGAAGCCCAGGCAATTGAAGATGCGGCTACAAAAGTGAAAACATTCACACAGTTATGGGATACTTTAAAGGAAGCTGCTCAGTCTGGTTGGGGTAAAACTTGGGAAATCATATTCGGTGATTTTGAAGAAGCGAAAGATTTCTTCACATACCTTTCTGACACATTTGGAGGATTGATAAATGCTTCATCTGACGCACGTAATAAAGTTCTTCAAGAATGGAAAGATCTCGGAGGACGTAATGACCTCATCGACTCACTTAAGAATGTATTCGAGGGTGTCGGTAGTATTGTAAAACCTATTACGGAAGCGTTTCGCGAGATATTTCCTCCTGTAACAGCGAAACAATTGAAAGCGTTTACAGAAGGCTTAAAAGAACTTACATCTCATTTAAAGATAAGCGATAGTACTGCTCAGAAACTTAAAAGCACCTTTAAGGGTGTTTTTTCTGTTATTGATATTATAGCAGAAGCTTTTAAAGCAGTCGGTAAAGGCGCTTTCGATTTGATAGGACATTTCACCGGACTCGGAGGAGGCATTTTAGGTGCTACCGGTTCGTTTGGAGATTTCTTATCGAATCTTAGGGATTCCGTTGTTGAAGGTGATTTATTTGGTAAAGCTGTTGATAAAATTGTTGGCTTTTTATCAAAATGCATAACCAAGGTTAAAGAGTTTGGAAGTTCATTAAAAGAATCAATGGAATCTTCTCGGACAATCGAAGGATTTATTGGTTTCTTTGAGGGTCTATGGAATGTAATTAAAAAAGTTGGATCTGCAATAGGCGAAGCTTTTGGTGACATAGGAAAAGTTATAGCCGATGCGTTCGGTAAAGGTGATATTTTCGAAGTTATCAATAGTGGTTTGTTTGCTAGTATATTATTAGCAATAAGAAACTTTATAAAGGGTTTGTCCGACCCATTCGAAAAGATAAGTTTCTTAGATCGTGTGAAAGATATTTTAGACGGTGTTAAAGGAAGCTTAGAATCTTGGCAAAAGAACCTTCAAGCTGGAACTTTGCTTAAGATAGCAGGTGCGCTTGGCATTTTAGCAGCAGCACTATTTGTGATTTCTGGTATTGATTCAGATAAACTAGCACAATCATTGGGCTCAATCGGAGTGCTGTTTGGTGAGTTAATCGGCGCAATGGCATTAATGGGTAAATTGAATGACACTTCTCTGAAACCACTGCAAAGCATAGTCGGAAGTTTAGGGAATATAGCCAGAACTATATCTATGATTGGTTTAGGAGCGGCTGTTCTTATTTTGGCTGGCGCTATGAAAACTATCGGAAGTCTCGATTGGGAGGGTGTTAAGAAGGGTCTTGTCGGTATATCAGTTTTGGTCGGTGTTTTGGTAGCAGCAGCTAGACTAATGAATACTGAAAGTAAATCAATAACTAAATTTGCTGGTCAAATGGTCATTCTCTCTGCGGCTGTAGCAGCTTTATCCGGCGTTGCTAAGATTCTTGGTTCAATGAGCTGGGAAGAATTAGCTAAAGGCGGAGCAGGAATATTAGGAATTATAACTATGCTTGTTGGTGCGGCTAAAATAATGGATAGCAATGATAAAGCGATAACCAAATTTGCTGGTCAGATGCTCATTATGTCAGTAGCAATCGGCGTACTTGCGGCGGTTGGTAAAAGTATATCTTCTATGAGCTGGGGAGAATTAGCCAAAGGTGGAGCTGGAATATTAGGTTTAGTCATCATGCTAGTGGCGGCAGCTAAAATTATGGATAGCGGGAATGCGTCTATAACCAAGTTTGGTGGACAAATGTTATTAATGTCTGCTTCGCTAGCTGTGTTGGTTCCAGTTTTAAAATCGTTAGGCTCCTTGAGTGTGGAAACACTAGCCAAAGGATTAATAACTATTGGAATAGCTCTAGGTGAGTTATCATTTGGTTTAAAAGCCATGAACGGTTCTCTCGGTGGATCGGCTGCATTACTTGTAGCAGCAGGTGCATTAGCAGTTATAGCTCCTGTTATAAAAACATTAGGTTCGATGAGTGTTGGAAGTATTGCTAAGAGCTTGATAACGTTAGCAGCATCATTTGCAGTCATTGGTGTTGCTGGAGCCTTATTAACACCATTAATACCAGCAATCCTAGGGTTAGCAGGGGCCTTTGCGTTATTTGGAATTGCTACACTTGGTATCGGTGCCGGAATGGCTGCAATAGCTGCTGGATTCACTGCTCTTGCTACGGCTGGTGCAGCTGGTGCGACCGCTTTTGTGGCTGCTCTGACAGTTATTGTGACAGGTGTACTTAATCTTATCCCAGAGATTGCTCAAATAATAGGTCAGGGAATTGTCGAGATTGCTAAAATTATAGGTGATTATGCTCCACAATTGGGAGAAAGTTTCTTGAAATTGATACTCGGAGTATTGCAGTCTCTTGAAACGTATGCACCAAAAATTGTGGACTCATTACTTAATTTCTTCATTGGCGTTCTTAACAGTCTGACAGATCATGTGCCAGAATTGATTCAGGTAGCCATGAAATTTATAGGCGCTATATTCCAAGGAATCGTAGATGCTTTAGGTAGTATCGATACTGGTAACCTACTTAAAGGCGTACTTGCTGTCGGTATAATGACGGCACTGATGTATGCGCTTTCTGGTGTGGTAGCGCTTATACCAAGTGCTATGGCTGGAATGCTCGGTGTTGGAGCAGTTATTGCCGAAATGGCAGTTGTTTTAGCAGCTGTAGGTGCTTTAGCCCAAATACCTGGTTTAGAATGGCTCATCGGCGAAGGCGGAAATTTACTCCAGAAAATTGGAACAGCTATTGGACAATTTATTGGTGGAATCGCCGGTGGAATCATGGAAGGAGTTACGTCTTCATTACCACAAGTTGCTTCGGATTTATCTATGTTCATGCAAAATCTGCAACCATTTATTGCTGGGGCACAAACAATAGATCCGTCAATGATGGAAGGTGTGCAAGCATTAGCGAAAGCAATATTGTTGTTAACAGCAGCTGATATTGTGAGTGGGATAGCTTCATTCCTTACTGGAGGAAGTTCACTTAGCGATTTTGCAAAACAATTAGTTCCCCTAGGCGAAGGAATGAAAAAATTTGGAGATTCTGTCGCGGGCGTTGATACAGCATCTATAACAGCTTCAGCCTCTGCGGCAAAAGCACTCGTTGAAGTGGCTAATGCGATTCCTGCTGATGGAGGATTATGGGGATTACTTGCCGGAGATAAGGACCTCGGAAGTTTTGGGGAAAAATTAGTTCCGTTTGGAAAAGGGATGAAATCATATGCGACAGCAGTAGCAGGCATTGATACGGCATCCATAACAGCTTCGGCTTCGGCAGCAAAAGCTATCGTTCAGGTAGCAGATGCAATACCAGCAGAAGGTGGTTTATGGCAACTAATAGCTGGAGAAAAAGATTTGGGAAGTTTTGGTCAGCGGTTAGTTCCATTTGGACTTGGCATGAAACTGTATTCTAGTGCAGTAGCAGGACTTAATTCCGAATCAATTGTTGCTTCGGCAGCTGCGGCAAAGGCTATTGTCGAAGTAGCTAATGCAATCCCTCCTGAAGGCGGTTTCTGGCAATTGTTATCTGGAGAGAAAGATTTAGCTAGCTTCGGTATGAAATTAGTTCCGTTTGGTCTTGGGATGAAAAGATACGCGGCAACAGTAACCGGAATAGATATGACTTCTATAACAGCTTCGGCCTCTGCGGCAAAAGCTCTTGTGTCAGTAGCGAATGCAATCCCTCCAGATGGGGGATTCTGGCAATTGCTATCTGGAGAGAAAGATTTAGCTAGTTTTGGAACGAAACTTGTTCCATTCGGCTTTGGGATGAAGGCATACGCGGCGACAGTTGCTGGAATAGACTCAACGTCCATTATTGCTTCGGCAACGGCAGCAAAAGCTCTTGTTAGTGTTGCGAATTCCATACCAGCAGAAGGTGGGTTCTGGAGCTTAGTAGACGGTGAGAAAGATCTTGGAAGTTTTGGTACAAAATTGATACCATTTGGACATAGTATGAAGAAGTATGCGGAAGCTGTAGCTGGTGTAGATTCGTCATCAATCATAATGTCAGCCGTAGCGGCTCAAGCCCTAATTGGAGTGGCGAAAGCAATACCTCCGGAAGGCGGATTCTGGAGTTTGATAGACGGAGATAAAAACCTTGGCAGTTTTGGGATGAAATTAGTACCTTTCGGCCGAGGCATGAAATCTTATGCAGAAGCTGTAACAGGTATAGATACGGCTTCGATTGCTGCTTCTGTGCCAGCGGCAATGGCTCTTATCAGTGTTGCTAACGCTATACCAGCAGAAGGTGGATTCTGGAGCTTAGTAGACGGTGAGAAAGATCTTGGAAGCTTTGGAATGAAGTTAGTACCATTCGGTATAGGAATGAAAATGTACGCTACAGCAGTGGCAGGTATCGATACTGCGTCTATTGCTGCTTCGGTTGCGGCTGCTCATGCTATTATCAGCGTAGCCAATGCTATACCTGCAGAAGGCGGCTTCTGGAGCTTAGTAGATGGTGAAAAAGATCTTGGCAGCTTTGGGATGAAATTAGTACCTTTCGGTAAGGGTATGAAATCATATTCCGAAGCAGTGTCAGGTTTGGATGCAGCCCCAATTATTGCTTCAGCGGCTGCGGCGAAAGCTATTGTCCAGGTGGCAAACGCTATTCCTAAAGAAGGTGGTATTTCTAGCTGGTTTTCAGGTGACCAGGATTTAGAAAGTTTCGGACAAAAACTAGTTCCATTTGGTAAAGGAATGAAATCCTATTCAAATGCTGTAGCTGGACTTGATGTTGCTTCAATCACAGCGTCAGTTCCTGCGGCTAAAGCAATGGTGAATGTAGCAAAAGCTATACCAAGCGATCTTGGTGCAACAATTGCTGGCATCGATGTATCTGGTTTGGGTTCAAAGTTAACATCATTTGGACTAGCGATGAGAAATTATTCGACTTCAGTAGTTGGTGTCGATGCATCTGCTATATCATCATCAGTGTCTGCGGCTAAGAGTTTGGTAAGTTTGATCAATAGTACAGCAGGTATAAATGCAGGAGGCGTAAGCTCATTCGTAAACGCTATTAACACTTTAGGAAAGGCTCAAGTAAGCAATTTCGTTAATGCTTTTTCTAGCGCTACTCCTCAAATGGCTTCGGCTGGTACTAATCTTATGAGGTCCCTCATAAACGGTATTAGATCAATGCAAGGATCGTTAACGTCGACAGCGACAAGTATGATAAACGCTATGTCCAATATTTTGAGAGGAAGAACTTCCGTATTTCAAACGATAGGAACTATGCTAATGTCTAGATTTGTAGCTGGCATTAGAAGTCAAAATGGCAATGTAATATCGGCTGCGACTGCCTCAATCAGCATGGCTGCTAACAGCATACGAGGTTATTATGGAAGTTTCTATAGCGCCGGTATATATCTAGGCAGTGGACTTGTTATAGGTATACAATCTATGCGATCAGCTGCATATAGTGCTGGTTATGCATTAGGTCAAGCGGCAGCTCAGGGTGAAAAAGACGGACAGAAGTCACAATCTCCTTCTAAGTTGACAATCCAGGCTGGTAAATGGCTCGGCGAAGGACTTGTAATTGGTATGGAGAAAATGGGAAGGACAGTTTATAAAGCTGGTTATGGATTAGGAGATGGAGCTACAAACTCAATTTCTGAAGCTATAAGTAGAGTTGGACAACTTTTAGACAGTGATATAGACGTGCAGCCTACCATCAGTCCAGTGATCGATTTAACCAATGTCAAATATGGAGTAAATGCGATTAATGGAATGCTTGATACAAGTCAATCTATTGGCGTAATGGCAAACTTCAGATCGATAAACGCTATGATGAATCGAAGAAATCAAAATGGAGAAATGGCCGAAGTTGTTTCTTCAATCAATAAACTGCGAAAGGATCTATCAAATGTCGGCAATACCTATAATAACAACATAGGCGATATCACATACGGTGGTGACAGCGATATTTCCACAGCAGTGGAAGCTTTGGTGAGAGCAGCAAGAATGGAAAGGAGGGTATAAGATGGCAACTACTCATACTGTTGTTCAGGGCGATACCCTCTGGGACATTGCTCAAAGATATCTTGGCGACCCTATGAAATACAAGCAACTGGCCGCAATAAATAATATTTCAAACCCGAATCTTATCTATGTTGGTCAGGTTATTAAGCTAAGTAATGATGGTGGAGGTTCTGGAGGTACATCAAGTAAACCGAACCCTCCTTCTACGGCGACAATAAACCAATTTGGTCTTCAAAGTAACACTGAAAATACACTGTTTGCTGTCTGGTCTTGGAATAGGTCTAATACCGAAAATTACCAGACAATATGGTATTACGATTCAGGAGACAACCATTGGTTTATTGGCAGTGATTCTACTACTAATCATAAAGAAAGTACGTATAGCATTCCTGCCAATGCCAAGAGAGTCAAGTTTAAGGTTAAACCTATTTCAAAGACGTACACGGTCAATAATGCTCAAACTAGTTATTGGACAGCCTCTTGGTCGACCGAGAAAATTTACAATGTTAGCGACAGCCCTCCTAAAAAACCATCAACCCCGACGGTGAAAATTGATAAATATAAGCTGACAGCAGAACTGGATAATATTGATCCAAATACACAGGAAATTCAATTCCAGGTTGTTAAAAACAATACATCAGTATTTAACACGGGTAGTGCAACTGTTATTCTAAATCACGCATCATATTCGCTAGCCATTACTGCGGGGGATGAATTTAAAGTTCGGTGTCGTGCAGTTAAGAATAATAGATATAGCGATTGGTCGGATTATTCAAGTAATGCCAGCACAATACCATCTGCTCCGAAAGGAATAACAACGTGTAGAGCCAACTCGGATACTTCGGTGTATCTTGAGTGGGAGTCTGTGGTATCTGCAAAAACGTACGATATTGAATACACAACCAAAAAAGAGTATTTCGATGGATCAGATAAAACATCCACCGTAACTGGTATAGAGTTTACGCATTACGAAAAAACTGGCCTAGAAACTGGTCAAGAATATTTCTTTAGAGTAAGAGCAGTCAATGATAAAGGTTATTCAGCTTGGACGGAAATGAAATCAGTAGCTATTGGAAAAGATCCGGAAGCACCGACAACGTGGTCGTCCACAACTACGGCCATTACTGGTGAACCTTTGTTATTATATTGGGTTCATAATGCGGAGGATGGTTCAAGCGAAACTTATGCCGAACTTGAATTATATATTGATGGAAGAAAAGAGTCATATACGCTAAAGAAATCTACCGATGAAGAAGAAAAAGACAAAACAAGCTTCTATTCTATCGACACTAGCGGGTATGATGAAGGCGTAAAAATCCAATGGCGCGTAAGAACTGCTGGTATAACAAAGAGATATGGAGATTGGTCTGTTCAAAGAACCATAGATATCTATGCTCCTCCTACTTTGGAATTAAAGGTGACTGATGTAGATGGAGAAATGATTGAGACTCTCACATCTTTTCCATTTTATATTTCTGGTTTAGCGGGTCCAAACACACAAGCACCAATTGGCTATCATGTAACAATAACATCTAACGAGATGTACGAGATGGTTGATCAAATCGGTAATAAACGAACAGTAAATAAAGGTGAGCAAGTATACGCTAAACATTTTGACATTTCAGAAGCACTGTTGATAGAAATATCAGCAAATAATATAGACTTAGAAAATAACGTGAGTTACACAATTTCATGTCTTGTAACCATGAATTCTGGTCTGACTACATCATCTACATCAACCTTTACAGTATCATGGAATGACGTAGAGTATGAACCAAATGCTGAAATTAGTATCGATCGCAATATACTAGCTACTTATATAAGGCCGTACTGCGAAAGATATGTATTAACCAACTATAAGGTAACACATGATACGTCGGATTATGTCATCACAAATGAATCGATAGGTTCCGTGTGGGGTGAGGCTGTTGATGGAGGATTTACTGATGATGGAATACAGGTTTACCAGGGTATGACGGCGGACGGCGAAGAATTATATTTCTGTACAGTTAATGAAAAAAGCTTGGTGGAAGACATCACGCTATCTGTCTACAGAAGAGAATTCGATGGAACTTTTACAGAATTGGCTACAGGATTAGTTAATTCGGAAAACACATTTATTACAGATCCACATCCTGCTTTGGATTATGCACGATATCGAATTGTTGCTATAACGACAACGACTGGTGCTGTTAGTTACTATGACGTTCCCGGTTGTCCAGTAGGTGAGAAAGCAGTGATAATTCAGTGGGATGAGGATTGGTCAAGTTTTGATGTTTCCAGTGAAGATATAATGGAACAACCTCCATGGTCTGGATCTATGTTAAAGCTTCCTTATAATATAGACGTTTCTGATAAACACAATTCTGATGTTTCATTAATTGAATATATCGGTCGAAAGCATCCGGTAAGTTATTATGGAACACAGCTTGGAGAAACATCTAGTTGGAAGGTAGATATAGATAAGGAAGATATTGAGACTTTGTATGCTTTACGTCGATTGGCTATTTGGATGGGAGACGTATATGTCAGAGAGCCATCTGGTAGCGGTTATTGGGCAAATATATCGGTCTCATTTAGTCAAACTCATTGCGAAACAACAATTCCAGTAACACTTGAAATAGCAAGAGTCGAAGGGGGTATATAGTTTGGTTGATTGGTTTTCATCGATGGAGCAAACATTCGAATACTATATAGTGAATCCCGAAACATGGAAAGATGCAAGGATGCTTAATAATGTGAAAACATGTACAATCACTCGGGATTCTACAGCCGAAACACTCGGATCGGCCACTATCGACATTGCTGATTCTATCGGAGAATGTTATATACGGATATACTTGGTAACTATTCAAAATGGAATAACAGAGAAGCATCCTCTTGGGACATACTTGGTACAAACTCCATCTTCGAAATTTGATGGGAAGACGAGAAGTATTACTATGGATGCGTACACCCCTTTATTGGAGCTCAAGGAAAATCCACCTCCTCTTGGGTACTCTATATTAAAGGGAGATAATATCATGGATATCGCCTACAGAATAATTAGGGAAAATGCGAGAGCCCCAGTATTAAAAACTGAATCTACAGAAACGTTATTTCGTGATTTTGTAGCCGAAACAAATGATACATGGCTTTCGTTTTTAACCGACTTACTGGCGAACGCGAAATACGTATTTGACTTGGATGAATTGGGTCGTATTCTTTTCTCACCGAAACAGGATACGGCCTCTTTACAACCAGTTCAGACATTCGATGACAGCAATAGCTCGATTCTTCATCCTGAAGTAACTGTGGATCATGACTTGTATAAAATTCCAAACGTGGTAGAAGTCGTCTACTCTAACGGTAGGGATTACTATTACTCACGAGTAGTTAATGATGATAGCAATAGCCCAACGTCAACTGTGAGTCGCGGACGAGAAATCATTCATCGAGTGACAGATCCAAAATTATCCGGTAATCCAACTGAAGGTCAAATTGAAAAATACGCAGAGCAACTTTTAAGGGAATTATCAACCTTAGAATACACGATCACGTATACACATGGATACTATCCGGTTCGTATCGGAGACTGTGTACGACTTAATTACGAAAGAGCTAAACTAACAAATGTTAAAGCAAAAGTAATTAGTCAGTCTATAAAATGTGAACCTGGTTGTCCTGTTACAGAAAAAGCCATCTATACTACTAAATTATGGAGGTGATATTCCATGAGTTTATCTAGTGTTTTAATATCAGAATTCGCCAAGGTCACAAACGATAAGACTGACGATAAGACAGAAGAATCCTATTACGGCACCATAGTTAACTACAATGGTGATAAGTACGTAAAGCTTGACGGCTCTGAATTATTAACTCCTATAGAATCAACCACTGTTGTAGAAGACGGAGAGAGGGTTATCGTTAGGATCAAGAATCGAACAGCTACTGTAACAGGTAATATCTCGTCTCCAGCGGCAAGTGATAAGAAGGTTCAAGAAATCGGAAACCAGATATCTGAATTCGAAATAATTGTCGCGGATAAAGTAAGCACCAAAGAGTTTGATGCACAGGTCGGTCGAATTGATGAATTAGTATCGGACAACATACTCGTAAAAGATACGTTAACGGCAAACAAAGCAGAGATTGAAAATTTGAAAGCCGAGAATGTAACTATCACTGGCAAGTTAGAAGCTAACGACGCCGAGATTGATGATTTGAAAGCAAATAAACTTGATGCAGAGATTGCTGATATCAAATACGCAACTATTGAAAATCTCGAATCGACTAATGCAAATATTCATAATTTGGAAGCTACTTATGGTGAATTTAAAGATTTAACTACCGATAAGTTTGAAGCCACAGATGCGACAATTAAGAGTTTAGAAACGGAGAAATTATCAGCAACCGAAGCTGAACTCAAGTATGCAAACATAGATTTCTCGAATATTGGCAAGGCTGCGATAGAGCATTTCTACGCTACTTCTGGTTTGATCAAAGACGTTATAGTTGGCGACGGTACGATTACAGGAGAGTTAGTCGGTGTCACTATTAAAGGCGATTTAATTGAGGGTAATACCATCGTAGCTGACAAGTTGGTTATCAAAGGTAGTGATGGTCTTTATTACAAGTTAAACACTAACGGAATGACAACGGAAACTGAGCAGACTGAATATAACAGCTTAAATGGTAGTGTGATCCAGGCTAAATCGATCACGGCTACTAAAATTGCAGTAGACGATTTGGTCGCTTTCGATGCTACAATCGGTGGTTTTAACATAACTGATAACTCTATATATTCAGGAGTTAAAGATAGCCCTCTAAATACTACTAAAGGAGTATATCTGGACAACCAAGGACAGGTATCCTTTGGTGTCTCTAAAAATTATTTAAGATACTACATAGATCAAAATGGAGTGTACAAGTTAGAGATTTCTGCTAATAGCATAACGATGTCTAGTAGTAGTTCAAATATTCAAGATGAGATTACTAATCTTAAAGATGAAATGAATGTCATCAAAGACGAAGTTACGACATTGTTGAGGATCGAATCGTCTCGCGGTACAGTTTTTAAAAACGATCAAGTATCTACAGTATTGTCAGCAGTTATATATAGAGGAAGTAAAAGAATAACTGATATGACTACATTACATGAAGTAATGGGTCCATCTGCATATTTAGAATGTATTTCGCAACGACTTAAAGACGATTCATTTTGATTTATTTCAGCCGACGATGAGCGACTTGGAAACGATGGTTTTACTTTTACACTAAGTCCAAAAGATGTTGATACGAAAGTCACTTTTCAATGTCAGTTGATAGATTAAGAAAAGGAGGAAAAACAAAATGGCAATAAAATCAGCTGATCAAATTACGATCATAGACGTTACGGATGCGTATTCGGTTATGTTAACGAGCGAAGCTTATACGTTTATCGGCGGAACCAATGGAACGGCCACTGGTCTGACTTGCACTACAGAAGCTGTAGCATTCTGCGGAACGAATCAGTGCTCGTCAGTAAGTGTTACAGCAGCATCCATTGTTTGCCCGGAAGGGATTAGTGCGACTGTAGCAAATAGTGGAACATCTGCTGTAAAAGTAACATTTACAACAACAGCTGCAATCACGGAAGCTTGTGAGGCAACAATACCTGTAGTAGTAGATGGAATCACCGTAAATAAAAAGTTTTCGTTCGCAGTGGCAATGAAAGGACAGACTGGTGCAACCGGACAGATAGGGGCTGCTGGAAAAGGTATTACAGGAGTTGAAACCTACTATCTGGCTTCGTCATCTGCTTCTGGTGTTACTATTTCTACTACTGGATGGACCACAACAATGCAGTCCACTACAACGACTAACAAATATTTATGGAGTTATCAGAAGATTCTGTATACTACAGGTTCCCCAACAACCACTACTCCTGTCATTATCGGAACACACGGAGCAACTGGTGCTACTGGTCAGACTGGAGCTACTGGACCTACTGGTAATGGTATATCTAAGGTTGAGACTTTCTACCTTACAACATCTTCATCAAGTGGTGTTACTACTTCTACTAGTGGTTGGTCAACGACTCCGACAGCAACTACGACAACCAATAAGTATATTTGGTCATATCAGAAGACTACTTATACGAATGGCCAGACAGCTTCTTCTACCCCGGCAATTATCGGAACACATGGTGCAACTGGCGCCCAGGGTAGTGCCGGAGCTGATGCTATTACAATCACTATTACCTCCTCAAACGGAACCATATTTAAGAATAATTCCGGATCTACTGTGTTAACGGCTCATGTATTTAAAGGTGCTATTGAACAGTCAATTACAGATGCCGGAGTATGTGGCTCTCTCGGAAGTATTAAATGGTACAAGCAGGGATCAACTACTGCGATTAAAACGAGTAAGACGTTGAGCGTATCAGCGGCTGAAGTCACTAATTCTGTGGTTTATACCGCTCAGCTAGAGCAGTAAGGAGTTTAATATGATCAAAGGGAAGGCCGAGATAACAGTATCCCATATAGTTGATATAGAATCTGTAACTAGATATTATCTATTGCAATCTTCTACTATCAACATCCCGGCCAAGCCCACAAGTAATCCGCCAGGTGGTAATTGGACATCGACGGAACCTTCATACAGTACAGGATCTACGAATACGCTATATTTCGTCGATTGCACTGTATTTACAAATGGGAATTTTAGATATTACCATTGTCGATAAAGGAGAAGAAGGAACTGACTTGGTTAATAGTAACAAAATAGAGATATATTGTCCAACACAGGTGGGTTGTAAAATTCGAAATGTAAAGTTTGAACTCGGAAACAAAGCCACTGATTGGACGCCAGCTCCGGAAGATTTAGCCTCATCTAATGGATTAGAAGCAGCGGAAAATGCAGCTCAAGATGCAGCCGATAAATTAACCGAGCGTATTGAACAAGCTGAATCTAGGATTTCGCAGATAGCTGATTCAATATCTACCATGGTTGTTGACGGTAGTGGAGCTTCGTTAATGGAACAAACGTCCAGTGGATGGATATTTTCTATGGGAGAGACTTTGACCCAATTGCAGAACGCTATTGATGGAATAAAGTCTTTGGAGAACGATATCGATGCTCAAGGCGGAGACATCACTGCATTAGAAAATGCTGTAACCGGTTTGGAAGAGTTAACTAATTATATTCGAATCACAACGGATGGGACTGAACCATGTATTGAGCTTGGAAATGAGAGTTCGTTTAAAGTTCTTATCACCAATACATCTATAAAATTTATGGATGGTACGACCGTTCCAGCATACGTAACTAACCAATCGCTAAAAATCGGAAAAGCAGAAGTTGAGGATGAATTGACATTTGGAGGATTTGCATTTGCAGAACGAAGTAACGGTAACATGGGTCTCATTTGGAAAGGGAGTGATGCGTAATGGCAACATTAACAACGGCGCAATTTGGTAGTAGTTCATGTCCACAGGTTCAACTTGTGGTAACTCAGTCAAGTAGCACCGCAACTACTGCCACACTTTCTTGGACACTCAAATGGGTAACTCATGGATATACCGTTAATTCAAGTGTTGCAAAAAATTACAGTGTCAAAATAGACGGTAAAATTGTTAAATCTGGAACATTCACCATAGGCGGTAAAAGTTCTCAGACAATTACCAGTGGAACTGTAACTATTACAAAAGGAACATCGGCCAGATCTATCGCTTTGTGGTTTTCTTTTGAAATGAATTTCACATGGAGTGGAACCTACGCTGGAGCTAAGACTGCTAGTGGATCAATCTCAGTTGCGGCTAAAACTTCATATAAGATTAGTTATAACGCAAAGGGAGGTTCTGGTGCTCCATCGCAACAGACAAAATGGCATGGGACAAACATTACGTTATCGTCTACAAAACCTACTAGAACCGGATATACATTTAAAGGCTGGGCCACGTCTTCAACTGGAAGTGTGTCTTATGCTGCCGGGGCAAGTTACACAGCGAATGCGAGTGTTACTCTCTATGCAGTATGGCAGGCTATCACTTACAAAGTTACTTATAACGCTAACGGAGGAAGTGGGGCACCAGCACAGCAAACGAAAACATACGGTGTAACTCTTAAGCTATCGACCACTAAACCTACTAGAACGAACTACAATTTTAAAGGTTGGGCGAAGACCGCGACAGGTGCGGTAGCTTATGCGGCAGGAGCTAACTATACTGCAAATGCTGCCATCACTCTTTATGCTGTTTGGGAACTGGCATATAAACCACCAACCATATCGAGTGTGAAAGTCGCTCGTTGTGATCCAAGCGGTACGGCATTGGAAACCGGAACTTACTGTAAGATTACGTTTAATTGGTCTTGTGATCAAAACACTGGTTCAAATCCAGTAAAAACAATCGTTATTGCATGGCTGAATCAGACAATAAATGTTACGGCAAGTGGCAATAGTGGATCTGTATCTAAAGTTGTCGGAGGATCACTGGATAATGATACGACATATACTTTCACGATTAAAGTTACTGATAATAAGAATGGTGTAAGCCAAGTAAAGAAAACTCTCGGTGCAACAAAATACCCGATAGATTTCAAAATGGGTGGAACAGGAGTTGCCTTCGGTAAACCATCTGTTCTTGACGATGTGGCGGATATTGGTTATAAGACTAAATTTTCTGGTGGTATTTTACAGCCTGTATTATCCACTGGAACCGATTTAAACACTATCCTTACACCAAATGTCTATAGTGGTAATAACGCTAAAGATAATGCCTATACGAATGTACCATTTACATCAGGAACGTTTACATTGCGAGTTGAGTCTGCTGGACCAAGTGGACAGATAAAACAAACCATTACATTATGCGATAAATCCAAAGCAAGGACGTGGGAACGATTCTATTATTCTTCTGCTTGGGGAGATTGGACAAGTATATCTGACTTTCCTGGAACTATCTTATGGTCCGGAGGTTATTATATGACTTCTGGTCATACGGTCAATTTAGCAGAAAAAATTAGTGATCAAGCAAGCGGAGTAGTCCTCGTATTTTCGGAGTATTACGATGGTGCAGTGAAAAACCAATCATTCATATCATGCTTCGTGTCTAAAAGAACCGTAATGGATCACGCTGGTACAGGTCACTCCTTCCAAATGTGTACAAGTAATCTTGCTTACTATGCAACAAAATATCTTTACATTAGTGATAGTAAGATAGTCGGTCATGATAACAATAAATTAGTAAGTACTGGAGCGTGCGGTATAAAGTGTACGAATGATAGATTCGTACTGCGATATGTTATAGGAGTTTAAAGTGAATATTTTAATGTAAAGGAGTGATGTTATTTGGCTGTGATAGCTAAAGCCGAGGTTACTATCTCGGACATTATAGACGGAATAGACGGCAATGGAATTACATCCACAGTTGTAACTTATCAGGCTGGTACGTCAGGCACAAATCATCCAAACGGTACTTGGAGTACGACAATCCCATATGTATCACCTGGACAGTATTTGTGGAGTAGAACAGTCATTACATATACAGAGGGTAATCCATCTACAACGTATTCGGTATCTTTCATTCCTAAGAATGGAACCGACGGGGCAACAGGATCTCAGGGTCCTACTGGTACTGGCATTGATAGCATCACTCAGCAATATTATTTAAGTACCTCCAAAACAACACAGACAGGCGGGTCGTGGGTAACTTCCATGCCTACCTGGTCTAGCGGTAAGTATCTATGGACGAGATATCTCATTACTTATAAGAATCCAACATCCACGGCATATACCAGTCCAGTTTGTGACAGCTCATGGGAAGCTGTAAATGAGATAGAGATTGGTGGAAGGAATTTACAGAAAAATTCTAATTTCGCAAAACAATTTTCAAACTGGTTACATCACGATAAATGGGTAATAGACAACACGTCGATGTGCGAAAATGTTATAAGCGCTAAGTGGAGTGCTAGTAGTTTAACTGAAAATATAACAGGTAATCTGTATTCTGAAATGAATACAATATTAGCAAAACCAGGAATGCCTTATACTGTTTCAGCTTTTTTCTTTACAGAAAATAATTCTGCAATAGATGGAGAACCTCCTTCGATAGGTATATATTTTTATGATAAAAGTGGAACTGAGATTATAAAATCTTCATCAATTAGTATTGAGTTGGAAGATAATATCTGGAAGAAAAGCGTGCATACAGAAATAGCTCCACCTAATGCATGTTATGTAGCAATCGTAATAACTGGTTATAGGAATGGTGTATTCAACGTTGCAAAACCAAAACTCGAACTTGGAAACAAGGCTACGGACTGGACACTAGCACCTGAAGATATTGACTCAGACATTAAAGACGCTCAAGATTCTGCCAATTCTGCTGGTATTAAAGCCGATAACGCCATGAATAATGCTAACGAAGTTAGAACTAGCTTGGAAATATTACAAAGTTCTATAGAGACTCTAGTAATAGATCAAAATGGAAATTCTTTAATGACTCAAACAGGCAGCGGATGGACATTTAATATGGGGGCATATCAGACAATTATCGATAAAGTAACGGGTGATAACATAGATGTTAAAGGCGATGTCGATGAAGTAAGTAACCTTGCGAATAACGCCAGCCAACTCGCAAACGATATTGCCCAAAAGACCGCCTATATCAATATGTCTACAGATGAAACCGGCGCTCCATGTATTGAACTTGGAAAATTAGATAATGAATTCAAGCTTCGTATTACTAATACCTCTATTGATTTTATGCAAGGCCCACAGAAGATTGCTTACATTACAAATCAATCTTTATATATCCAAAGTTCTGTTGTAACAGATGAAATGCAAATAGGAGATGGCACAGGCTTCTTGTGGAAAAAAAGAAGTAACGGAAATATGGGATTAAGATATGTAGGTTAGGAGGAAAATTTATATATGGCAGGTACAGGTAGAGTACAGGTTATATCTAAAACAGCAGTTGATCATAATAAATATGATGTAACGGTTAGTTTTGATATTGCTTTTGATTGGGGTGGTTGGAATTCTAGTGCATCTTATACTATATATTGTAACGGGCAATCGTCATCAGGAAGTGCTTCTTTTTCAATATCTAGTGGAAGCGGGAGCTGGGTATGGGGGCATATTGCAAGTCACACGTTTCGTATCACGATGCCTACTAGCGGTAAAAGTCTTCCTATAAGTTTTAGCGCTGGCATAAACACAGGAGTCAATCCCTCGTATATTGATGCTTATGGCTCATACACATTACCAGCTCTAACGTGGCAGTGGCCGGTATCATATAACGCAAACGGAGGAACAGGTGCTCCTGGTGCACAAACAAAAACTTACAATCAAACATTAAAATTGTCCACTGCTAAACCGACAAGAACTGGGTATACATTTTTAGGATGGAATACGTCAAAGACTGCGACGTCGGCATCGTATTCTCCAGGATCTGATTATATATCAAACGCAGCATTGACCCTTTATGCGGTATGGAAAATCAATACGTGGACAGTTACATATAACGCAAACGGAGGAACAGGTGCACCAAGTTCGCAAACCAAGACTTATGGTCAAACATTGAAATTGTCCACAACCGAGCCTACTAAGAAAGATTATAACTTCCTTGGCTGGGGTACTTCTCCAGATTCAACAACAATAGCATATGAAACTGGTGGAGACTATACGAGTAATACTGCTATAACTCTCTATGCTATTTGGGAATTAGCATATATTCCTCCTCGTATAACAACTGCCCATGTTGATAGGTGCACTGATAAAGGAATATTAGCGGATGATGGCATATGTATAAAAGTGTTTTTTGAATGGACTTCTGATTACCCACTTGAAACCTTTGAAATTAGTTATAAGAAAAATAATTCAACAAACTGGAAGATAGAAGTTGGTGGAAT
>ENA-UOJA01000597-UOJA01000597.1-human-gut-metagenome-genome-assembly--contig:-C19-NODE-597-length-34281-cov-8.349500_pt1 | contig 34281 bp, 31 predicted proteins | sample MGYA00242337_ERZ723884 | MGnify/ENA metagenome assembly ERZ723884
ACAGCTTATTTACTATATCACAGTTGAACTCGTTTGTCAACAACTTTTTTATTTTATTTTTCTTTTTTGTTATCTCTCAGAAGCGACAACTCGTATATATTATCATAAGCATTTGCATCTGTCAACAACTTTTTCAGAAAAAAATTGAACAACTCATTTTTCAAATAAAGCGGAGAAGGAGGGATTTGAACCCTCGCGCCGGTTAACCCGACCTATACCCTTAGCAGGGGCACCTCTTCGGCCACTTGAGTACTTCTCCAAAGTTCTTATTTGACAATATGAGATTGTTCTGCGCCGTAACGCATAGATAATGATACTAAATAGATTTCGTTTTGTCAATGATTATTTGAAAAAAACTGTTATTTTTCTCTTTTTCCCAGGTTATAAAAGGTAAAACTGCCATCTATCAGCACTTTTCCACTGTCATCAGAGATTTCCACGCGGATAACGAACAGGCACAGCCGCCGTGCATCCCGCCATAGATGTTCTCATGCTGTTTTTCAAAGCTGATTCTTCAAATGTCATATTACCATTCTTCGCCCGGATATTTCATATTCCATTCTTTTCGCAGGTTCGTCATTATCTCCATTACGTCTCTCGTATCAGAAAAGCGCATCTGCGTCATGTCACCTGTCTGCACCGCATATTCCATATCCTGCATTTCATATAGAAGTGCGGATGCTGTTTCCCCTGCTGTTATCTCATGACATTTTCCTTTCTCTGCTTCTACGATGACTGCACGTGCGGCACGCGGGTATTCCATGATTTCAATATATCCACGTTCAAAACTGATAACTGCGCGCTTCGGCTGTTTGGAATGAAGCGACAGGGAAATCATCGCCTGCTGCCCTTCTTTATTCATAAAAAGGATTCCAACCTGTTCATCTGCTCCGGTCGGCGCATATTTTACCTGGCTTAAAACATTTTCCGGCTGGCTTTCCATGAAACTGCGCGCAAGAGAGATTGCATAGACACCAATATCTAATAATGCCCCACCTGCAAGGTTTTTATTAAAAAAACGGTTTTCCATGTTGTATTCTTTGTAGCTTCCAAAGTTTAACTGAATCAACTGCACCTTTCCAAGCGGAGGGATTCCCTCTTTTTTGAACTCTTCTGCGTCTGATAAATTCTCATAGGTTCCCGTTTTGCCAAGTTCTGCAAGCTTCCAGAGTTTTTTGTATAAAGGCATATGCCAGATTGTCATTGCTTCGGCAAACACAACTCCATTTTGGGCCGCAAGCTGCTGTGCTTCAAGCAGTTCCCTACTGTTTAAGGTTATGGATTTTTCACAGAGCACGTGTTTTCCATTGGAAAGCGCCTGTCTTAAAAATTCGATATGTGTATTATGCGGCGTCGTGATATAGATAATATCCACATCAGGGTCCGTAAACATCTCGTGAAAATCTTTATATACCTTTGCAACCTGATATTTTTCTGCAAATGCTGCCGCCTTCTCATAGGTACGATTGCCAACCGCATAGAGATGTTTTCCCATCATTTCAAGTGCTGCTGCCATTTCATTTGCGATGACTCCCGTTCCAAGAACCGCCCAGTTTAATTCTCTCTGCATTTTATACACATTCCTTTCGATTTTCGGATTGTTTATCCACAATCATTATTTACTTTTGTGCATATTCTTTGATTGCTGTCTCATAAAGGTTGTTTCCTTCACTGTCCACTACCACGATAACCGGGAAATTTTCCACTTCTATTTTCCGGATTGCCTCTGCTCCTAAATCTTCATAACAGACAATTTCCGATTTGGTGATACATTTGGATAAAAGTGCGCCTGCTCCGCCGACGGCTGCAAAATAAACCGCATGATTGCGCACAATGGCATCTAACACTTCTTTGGAACGTTTTCCTTTTCCAATCATCGCCTTTTCCCCTAAATCTAACAGGGTTGGGGCATAACGGTCCATACGGGTTGCCGTTGTCGGTCCGGCAGATCCGATAGGGCGTCCCTCCCTCGCCGGAGACGGTCCCATATAATAAATCGTACTGTCTTTGATGTCGATTGGAAGGTCTTCTCCCCGCTCCAATGCCTCTATCATTCTCTTATGTGCGGCATCTCTTGCCACGTAAATGGTTCCGGTAATGTATACATAATCGCCGGACTTTAAATCTTTTGTTGTTTCTGCTGTGATGGGTGTTGTTATATGCTTATCCATGCTATCTTCTCCGATTCACGATTCTTTTTCTTCTATAAAGATATGTTTCTACAGTTCCCGTACCACATGACGGTTGACATGACAACAGATATTGACTGCCACAGGAAGCCCTGCAATGTGCGTCGGATAGGTGTTGATGTTGACGGCAAGCGCTGTGGTCGTTCCGCCAAGCCCGCCCGGCCCGATTCCAAGCCCGTTGATTTTCTGTAACATTTCTTCTTCCAGGTCTTTCACATACGGAATCTCTGAATGGGTATCCACCGGTCTTGTGAGAGCCTTTTTGGCCAAAAGTGCACATTTTTCAAAGGTTCCGCCGATTCCGACACCTACAACCATCGGTGGACAGGCATTTGGTCCCGCATCCTTGACTGCTGTTAAAATGGCATTTTTGACGCCCTCGATTCCATCTGCCGGCTTTAACATGAATACACGGCTCATATTCTCGCTTCCAAAGCCCTTCGGTGCCATGGTGATTTTCACTTTATCCCCCGGAACGATGGAATAATGAATGACCGCCGGAGTGTTGTCTTTGGTATTTTCCCGGATTAACGGGTCTTTTACAACAGATTTGCGCAGATATCCTTCGGTATATCCCTGACGGACACCCTCGTTAATGGCATCCTCAATCGCCATCCCTTCAAAATGAACGTCCTGTCCCACTTCTAAAAACAACACCGCCATTCCGGTATCCTGACAGATTGGTATCATTTCCTCATCTGCTATCTTTAAGTTTTCCTGAAGCTGTCCTAAGATTTTCTTTCCAAGCGGTGATTTTTCCGTCTCTGCCGCCTGCTTCATTGCCGCATCCATATCATCTGAAAGGTAATGGTTCGCTTCAATACACATTTCTTTTACATTTTTGATAATCAAATCGGTATCTACTGTACGTATCATGTCTTTTATTCCTTTTCATCTGTTTTCTTTTTATTAAAATAGTTTTTATATTTCTGTAATGTCTCATTCGCTGTGCGGGATGTCATATCCGGGAATGCCTTTACCAGACGCTTGAAGCCAAAGCCCTTTTCACGCATAAGCTGCTGATATTTCTCGGTAAGCTCTGCATACTCACGCTTCTTCTCTTCCAGATAAACAGCACGCCCGCGCTTCTTTGCCTCGGCACGCCCCTTAATTTCCTCTCCGGTGTCTGCAATCTTCTCAATCAATTCTGCATGGTTCTCCTGGAATTCTTCGGACTTTTCCACAACGCCTGTCACATTTTCAAAAATGTTTTCTCCAATTTCATCGGATAGTTTATGAATCTGTGCCGCAACTTCATCCATCAGCTTTAATCGGCGGTTGAACTTTAAGATGGTGGATACGGTAATTGCGCAGTCTGCTGCAAATACTGCCATTAACAGGCTAAGTACAATCACCCCGAAGGTGTGTGGTATTAATGTGATTCCTTTATAGATAATCGGGTGGATAACGTCCATGATAAAGGTGCAGGCAAGTCCCCAGTAGATTGAGAATTTCAGACAGACATAGCCTTTAATATTAAATGGCTTATCACTGTAGTCCCACCATTTGTTGTGAAATACTTTTTCCAGGATAAATCCTGTTATGTACTCGAGCAGTGATGTCAAAAGAAAAGACCCGGCAAACAAAACCAGCAGATTGTCCTTTAACGGTGTCAATACGGCGACAACAATCACCACCCCGCAGCCGTAAATCGGACAGTAGGGTCCGTTTAAGAATCCGCGGTTGACAAATATTCCGCGGTCCACAGCGGCGTAGGACACTTCCGTACACCAGCCGATGAATGCGTAAATGATAAAAATCCATACCAGCTCATAAAAATTCTGCGGCATAAAACCCCTCTTTTCTGCGTACAGACCTGTGCCTGCACCGCTGTTTTTCTTTGTTTATAATAGTACCACACGCATTTTTCTTAGACAAGAGCACTTTTGGTTGACACTGCTGTCCGGATGGGAGTAAGATAGATTCAGAATTTTTACCTGGAGGAATGGATTTATGCACGTAGCACATTAACAGTATGAATTTCAGACAGATTTTCATGGAAAGCCTGCAGCCGCAGGTGTTTTTTGGTACGCATAAATTACATTACGAAAGGTTAAGTTTAAAATGAAACGAACAATTCCATATAAGATTCTCTGCTTTTGCAACGGACTGGTGTTTTTTGCCCCGGTCTCTCTGTTGTTGCGCACAAGCAGAGGTGTTACTTTGTCACAATTTTTCTTATTGCAGGCATTATTGTCTGTTGCTATTTTTGTCTTTGAAATTCCCACCGGAATGTTTTCCGACCGCATCGGACACAAAAAAGGGATTCTTGTTTCCCAGATTCTACTGTTGTGCGCCCGCGCTATTTTCCTGATTGCGGGAAATATTGGTTTCTTCATTCTTGAGGCGGTTTTGGAGGCACTCTCCTGCTGCTTTATCTCCGGCACCGGAGAGGCATATCTCTATGAATTATGCAAAAATGATTCCGATAGCAATTCCTTTGTCCGGGAAAATGCCAAGGCAGGCGCTTACGGCACTGCGGGCTTTATCATCAGCACGGTTGCCTATGCCGGACTGTACCGCCTGGTCGGTTTAAACGGTCTTGTGATTGTGACCGGACTTGCCACTCTTGTCTCCATTGTGGCGGCTGTCTGTATGCCGGAGGTTTCTCCTGCTGCCGCAGCGGACTCCCCTTTACCTCAAAAAGGAACCGGGTTTTTAAGCGGTATCACACCAGCTTTGTTTGGGCTTTTGCTTTTAGACTCTGCGTTATGCCTTGCAAGCCTTGTCGTAAATTTCCTCTATGTGGAGAAATTAGAGTGGGCAGGCATTGCATCCGAATGGATGACACCGATTATTCTCGGTTACTCGGCACTGAATCTTCTCGTTCCTTCCGTGCTGAAACATCTGGAACGAAAACGGGACTATGTGCTTTATTTTGTGTTTTCGCTCATTGCCGCCGGCTTTTTCTTTTTCCTGTCTGCGGTAAACAGTCTGCCTGCCGTCGGTTTCATGATTCTGCTGCCGTTTCTCTTAGAGATTATGAGCATGATTTTGTTTAAACTGGAAAATGAATATATAGATTTCATCGGAAAAGAGGAGAGCAGGGCTTCCCTGCTTTCAGTCATGAGTATGGGGAATAATCTTTTAGAAGTGGCGTTTCTTCTGGCGTCTGCTTACGTCAGCAGTGAGCAGGGGAACGGGATGTTTCTGTTCCTCGGTGTGCTGTTTGTCGTGTTTGCGTTTCTGGGAAATGTGATTCTTAGAAGGATGCGAAGGAAATAAAACAGACGGTTTTTACTCTATAGGAAACACGGGTTTCATGTAACACTGTATTTCCTATGGAGTAATCATGCCTGTTTTTACAGTTCAAGGGTACGTGTATAGAAGTTCAAATCATCTACCGCATCATGAGATATTTTAAACAGAATACACTCCGGGTTCTGTTTTATGATTTCTTTCTCGATGATGTTCCATTTTTCTCTTGTTTTTATGTCAAGTCCTGCATCTATCTCATCTATCAGAATTACAGAGGCTTCTTTACAGTACAATAACAGTTTTATCATTAACAGTTTTTTTCTCTGTCCGTTTGAAAGGTTTTTTCCACTGTCTGTAATACAATCCGTATGGATATCCACATCAAGCTCTTTTAAAAGTTTCTGGTACTCTTCTTTGTGAAACGTTCCACTTCGGATAATTTTTAAATACTCTTCCAACGGTTCATTTAACATGACTTCATCCTGTGCAACAGAAAGGATTTGTTTTCTCAGACTGCTTCCTGAAATGTTTCGGATATCTACCCCGTTGTATCTGATTTCACCCTCTTTTGCAGTTAATAATCCCGACAGCAGCTTTAATACGGTTGATTTTCCACTGCCGTTTTTTCCTGCCACTCTCACAATATCCCCGGCTTGAAATTCTGCGTTTAAATTTTTTATGAGACTGCTTTCTGCATTTTCATACCAAAATGAAAGATTTTTTAATTCGATTTTCTTAATTTTAGAGACTTCCATGCCCTCATCCAACTTTTCTAAAACGTTTATCATCTCTATGTTTTCAAAGGACGGAAGCGTTCTGTGAATGGCATAAATCGAATTTTCAAAGGAGACACTTTTTTCTATGATGATATCTGCAACCATCATAAAGAAAACGATTTGACCGGTGGTATTCTCCGATGCCATCATCAGATAGATTGTAACTCCGATGGAAAATATCTGGTGAAAATGATTGATGAGATTTCTCAGAAAAATCTGTTTTTTATCCACCCGGACGGACGTTTTGATAAATTTCCACAGGCTGTTTTTACATTTGTCAGTAAAATAGTCTCCGACATTGTTTTGTTTATCAAGTTCGATTGCATCTATGTACTCGTTCAATACCTGATTGTCACTTTTCATTGCCGCATTTACTTCTCTTGATGACCGGATAATCTGCTTCCGTGACAAGTAAGATATCAGATAACCGATTCCGGCTCCACTTGCAAGTGCGATACCAAGCTTGTAATTTGATACAACCGCAATACCTAAGAATACAAGCATTATGATAAAGTCCGCAAATGCCTGGATACTTTGCAGCGCTATCGAAGAAAATACATTCAGCGTATCCATGTAGAGAATATTTTTTAATTTATCCCTGCCAATCGTCAGCAGTTTTTCATAATCCGCGGTTTTTATGGAACGGATTAAGTTTTCTCTCATAGATTCGATGATATTTCCGCCGAGCATATCCAGACACATGTACCATGCGATACTGATGAGGTTGTATCCCAAATACGCCAGTGTATACACGCCGATGTAACATATCAGTGTCTTTACCATCTCCGTCTCTCCCGGAACTTTATCTAATACCACCCGGATGGAAAGGGTTATAAATCCCTGGACAAATGCCAGCAGAAAGACTAGGAGCACACTTAACAGGCAGTGCTTCCGGTCTTTCTTTAAAAAGAGTTCTATAAATTTTTTGTATGTGTTCATGTGATTTTTCCTTTATTTTTTCGGATATTTTGCCAGCATCGTCTCTTTTAACTGTTCAAATGCCTCCACCGCCATCTCATCTTCCCCAAAAAACTCATTGTTTTTCACTTTTTCATATGAGACATATGTCGTTTCTCCATTGGTCGGAATTATCTCATTCTTTCTGCTCTCGTAGCAAAATACCGGCGCTATCAATGCGTCATCATACAATTGACAGACCGGCGTGTTCCCGTATAAATCTTCCACTTGTCCTGTTAAAAATACCAGATATTCCACCCCTGTATCCATAATGTTCACAAAACCGCGTCCTAATACAGCAGGGTCCTCTGTCGCATTTAATCTCCAGTGAGCCGAATAGAGATATAGTTCCTCTCCGACATTCATTTTTTCTCCCCGATATACTTCATTGACAGATACTTTCTGGCGGCTCCCTCCAAAAAAATGCTCGATTTCATCAATTGCAGTCACCCGCAGTATCACAGGAACCTCTGGCAATTGATTTTCAAGTTCTTCACAGGTGCCAGCCGCCATTTCTCCCGGAAGTTCTGCCACCTGTACCGTACTGAAATAATCTCCCGCCACAATATTTGTATAACTTTTCTTTTTGATTCCTCCAAAGATTGCTGCAACAAGAATCACAACGACTGTAACTGTCAATCGCATCCGTCTTTTCATGCGTCCTCCCCCTGCTTCCCGATATGTCCGTTTTCAATCCGGTAATCTTTGTCAGATAACAGCCTGATATCTTCTTTGTTATGGCTTGCCAGTAAAATTAACGCACCTCTTTGTTTTTCCTGGAAAATAATGTTTCTGATTTCTTCCACTCCCGCTTCATCTAAGGCATTTGTAGGTTCATCTAACATGATAACATCCGGTTTTTCCATAATTGCCTGCGCAATTGCAAGACGCTGTTTCATTCCAAGAGAATATTTCCGGTAGGTACGTTTGTCATCCGGCTCTAATCCAACACGTACCAGAGCCTTTTCTATTTCTTCTTTTCCGATTTTCTTAGTCAGATTTGCCAGATACGTAAGGTTCTCCATTCCGGTCAAATCCGGATAAAGTCCCGCATTTTCAAGCACAATTCCAAGATTCGGAATCACAGAAAAATCCTTATGCAGCTCTTTTCCCTCCCACATAATCGTTCCACTATCCACAGTCATAAGTCCCGAAAGCGCACGAAACAACATTGTTTTCCCGGAACCGTTTCTTCCTGCAAACCCATAAATGTTTCCACCAGATAACCAGAGTGAAATGTCCTCAAGGATTGTTTTCCCGTGAATCTTTTTTCCAATTTTATCTACAATCAGTTCCATAGCACTATACCCCCGTCTCAGAATCAGAAATTAATAAATTATGTTTTCTTACAATGACAGAACCAACTGCCAGAAGGATTCCGCAGGTAATCACCTCAAATAACAAAGACGCATTTAGGTCCAGTCCATCGTAGGGCTGCAAAAGTACATGGTTAAGGCTCTCTATCCTGCTGCCCTGCCAGCCTAACACAAGACGGGATATCGGATTATATTTTAACATTCCGTACCCATGCCATAAATCTGTTACGCTTAAAAGTGTAATTTCAATCATCTGAACTCCCAATACAACAGCATAAGCGGTACTGCTTCCAAGCCACAGCGCTGCCAGATTGATGATAACCGTTATTTTATAAACCCACACTGCATAAATGATATAATAATAAACAGCAAGGATTATGCCCTCTTTATCCACAACTACCTGATATCTTGCCATACTGATTAGAATTGTAATAAATAAGAGCACTCCTTGAAATATCATGATTTCTCCGCCAACAGAAATCATTTCTCTCCAATACCATTTTCTTCGATTCGGATATCTTGAAAATACATAGATACTTGCCGTACAAAAATGACGATACACCGCTATTCCCATATAACATTCCAATACAAAGAAGGGCATAAGCCGCATTGCAAAAGAAAGCAGTTCTGTCATTGAAAAGGAAAGTGCAAATTCCCCTCTTGAACCGCCAAGTTGTAAGATAAGTTCGGAAAGCGTGATTGTTCCGCTGTAGGGATTCACTTACATGTTGCTTAAAAAAAATGCTCCAAAGACAGCAATCAGAAGAATGCTGCGATTTTGATATTTTCTCATAGGCAGTCCTTTCTGCTGCTTATAAGCGTTGCTGCCACAGAAAAAATGAGGATTGCCAGAAGTCCTGTTACAAAGACAACGATATTCTTTTCCCGCTCATTAAAAATAAGGAGCATATCATACCAACGAAAACTTGCACCTTCACTTGGGGAAAGCATCGCGCTTAAATTCAACAGCAGAAAGACTGGCAAAAACAGAAAAACATTGTATTTTACTCTGACGACAGAAGAAACTGCCACGGTAAATGCCCCTAATATTCCTGACAGGACAGCAAACACCAGTGTTCCCACAATAGCATAGAGATAGGGTGCCCGCAGATAAAAATCGCTGAACATATAATTACGCACTGCCTCTGTAAATGCTTTTTCATAATAACCCCAATTTGAAAGGTCTCCGGTTGCTTCCAACGGAAATGCAACACAGTTAAGCAATATTTCTATTAAAAATGGAATACTAAAAACGATTGTTGTCGTAAAAAAGGCGGCGATTATTTTACTGTATATGTAATTTTTTCTGCCAAGACGGGCAGTCATGTATACATTTTCTCCCGTCTGATATTCCTTTACCAATGCAAACCCAGCCGGACATACCACCAGAAGCGGATATAACTGTATGAGCAATATTGTCATGTCCGCATTATAGTTTGTGCGGTTATAACTTAACAGAAGCAGTTTCATCGGCTGATACATATTTAGGACATCTCTCCCCTGAAATGCCACAACATTGCTTATATAATTAAAAAGTACCATGGCAAGCAGTATGTAAAAAACAATGACTGCATTCTTTTTTCTTAACAGATATCCTGTCTGTGATATCGTTGTCCTCCAAAACATGCGAGTCCCCCTCTGGTATTATAATAAATCCTTTTTTCTGAAGAAAAGGCATGCCAAAACTGCACACAGCATGGAAAAACCAAGCCAGGCTGCGCAGAGTGCGCCGACCGGAGCCGCCCCTTTTAAAATGACCGCTGATAAATTGACGGACATTAACGGTATCATTGCAGCACCGCTTTCCATCTGGCTCTGCACTGCAAAAGAAAGTAACGGTAAGGCAACGGCACAGATTGCCAGAATCGATTCATTCTTAATCAGCACCGCCAATAACATCCCAAATGCCGTAAAAAACAGGACGCCACACACTGCTAACAGAAGTATCTGCAACAGGAAACTCTCTGTCGTAATAATGCTTCCATTGTCACACAATATTGGGTAATACCGGTTTCCAACGCCAAACAGTGCACTACAGATTGCAAAGACGCCAACCGTTGTGATTGTCACAGAGAGAACCGCCATAAACAATGCCGCACCCATTTTACAAAGAATCATTTCTGTACGGGAAAACGGGGTCTGCAACAGAAGCTTTATTCCTCCATGCAAACGCTCTGTGATAAACCCAAATGCTCCAAACAGCATTGCCAGCACCGGAATTAAAAACGGTAGAAACTGTTTTGCATACATCACGAGTACATTCCAGCCATCGCAGGCATTAGACGGTGTTTTCGGTTCCATGTCATAATCGAGGAGATACTGATATAATTTGATACTGTCATTTATTTTTGGAACGTTAGCTGTAATTCTGATATTTTCTACCAGCCAGAGTTCCCCTTCGTCCTGTTTTATGGCAAGCGAAAGTTCCTGTCTCCAGTCCCCGCTCTTTCTTGCATCTGTCATTTTTGACAATAACTCCGACTGTTCTTCCATTTTTTCTTTTAATTCCTCTCTCGAAGTTTCGTCCAATCCCTGATTATTTTCAAAATAAGCCTGCACTTCACTGGATAGCAGTGCTTCTTTCCTCTGATATTCCTCGCAAATCTTTCTGGTATAATCCGTGGAAGAGTGTCTGATTCCAAGGAAACAAAACCAGCCGACACAAACCAGAAATGATACAGCGGCAATTGTAAACAGGAATCGCCGCGTATTTTTTATTTGAAATAAAAATAACTTTTTCATTTTAAAGCACATCCTTTTTTCGGAAAATGGCAGCCGCAAGCCAGAAGAAAGCCGCAGACCACAAAATCAGCAGGATACAAAACACGATTCCGGAAAAGGCCGTTTTCACCACCATCGTATTGGACGATACAAAAGACACCAGACCAGCTGAGTCGTCCTGAAATGAAAAAGTTTTCTGATATACTTTTCCCAAACCTGCCGCAATCCCATCTGTCAATGAAAATGGAAGGTACTGTAAAAATCCATTTACTCCGCCGGATGTCATCAGACTTTTTCGCATGGCAAATACTCCCCCTGCTGCAAGTATGGTTCCAAAAACCAGCGAAAAAATGCCATTCCGGATAAGCACTCCAATCAAAAGGGCAAATGCTGCAAAAAACAGCAGGGCGCAAAATGATACTGCTCCTGCCCGAAGCCACAGCCGCCACTCTGCAATATAGATTTCTTTTCCCACAGAAAAGAAGGATTTCTCTGCCAGTATCGGATACCGGATATCCCCGGTTCCTGCGACAACCGTTCCGCCTAAAAATGCTCCGAATCCAGCCACAAAAAGTGCCACCATTCCAAGCAATGCGCCTGCTATGTATTTATTCCAAAGAAATCTTGTCCTCGAATACGGTAACCCAAGCGGCAGCTTGATGCTTCCCATTCGTATCTCTGTTGCCAGACAATCGGCAAAAAGCAAAAGCATTACAATCGGGAGAATCAAAAACAGATATTCCTGTAAAAATGAGGTCACCGCCTGTGCGCCATCGCAGTAGGATTCTTCCATATACGGCGAATGATAGAATTTTATTCCTTTTTTAACCAGAATGGAACAGATAGCCACATTTTTCTTTGCCCTGTTAAAAGACTCATCGTCTAAAATAATTCCTGCTTTGTTTGATGATACCTCATTATTGCTTTCCTGCAATGTGGCGCTTATAACCGCTGGTACATCCTTGTTTTCATAAGCTGTCACAAGCTCTGAATATGCCGCAGCCTCCTCTTCGTAATATGCCGCCCTATCCGCATCCTTCTCACTTTGTGCATTTTCAATTGCACTTATCACAGATATTTGTGCGTTATAAAGACTCATTTCATTGAGTGAAGAAACCTGATTGTTGTATTTTTTTGCACCGTTCAGCGAAATTCCAAAAGCAAAGGCAAATATCAGAACCAATACCACCAGAAACTTTCTGTCCGCCTGTTTTCTTAATTCCATGAAAAGCAACTTCAATTATGGAACACCTGCCTTTCCTCCTCTGAGAAAAGAGAACGATATTTGTTTTCCAGCTCTTCTTCACTTTCTTCCCCGCTCTCTCCAATCACTTCCCCATGATGTAAGAATACAAATCTCGAAGCAACCTTCTGAAGCTCGGTCAGCAAATGTGAAGAAATTAAGATTGCCATACCCTTCTCTGACGCCTCTTTCATTCTTTCCCGAATCAGAAAGATGCCATCCGGGTCAAGTCTATTTAATGGTTCATCCAATACCAGAAACTGAGGCTGTGCGGCAAAACATAGTGCAATTCCAAGTCTCTGTTTCATTCCGATGGAATATGTTTTTACCCGGCTGTCCAACTGTTTTTCAAAATTGAGCAAATCTGAAAGTTTTTCAATCTCTGTTCTCGGTATTCCGCGCGTATCACAGACCATATGAAGGTGCTGTCTTCCGGTCAGCTGCGGATAAAGTCCTGGTTCTTCCACCAGAAATGCCGCATTTTTCATCGCAGCAGCATGCGCACTCCCCACATCCTGTCCACAGATTGTAATTTTCCCTTCATCCGGAAAATTGTATCCGGCAATCAGCTTCATCAAAGATGTTTTTCCTGCACCGTTTGGCCCTACCAGCCCGACAATCTCACCCGGTGCGATTGACAGACTGACTTTTTGCAGTATTTGTTTCATTCCAATGGTTTTTGATACATTTTCTACTCGTAAGATATCTTCCATAACTTCTCCTTCTCCATTCATTCATCAAAACATACCCATTAGGCATACGAAACTAAAAAAGCAAGGCAGTTGTGGTAACTCCTACAACTGCCTTTATTATAATCTTAGTATGAATATAGTACACTTATTTATTTAAAACTATATGGATATTCGAAGCGTCCGGCACATTTAACGGCAACACCATTATAGGAATTTGTCGTAGAAACTACTTTCGGATCCCCCACATATACTTTTTTGCCCTTTGGTACTGTTACGGTATGATAAACTACGGGAAATCTATATACACCACCATCGTTTCCATTTTTTCACCTCGTTTTGCCTATTATAGCATATATCAACTTATTTTTGTAGAAAAAATCCCGTGCTGAGTTTGAATGTAACTTCAGCACAGGCTTTTTATGAGGCGACTTTTTTCAAAGGATTCTATTCTTACATGGTAATCTGTCCATGTTTTTCGTAGTTTGTCACTTTTGTCACTTTATTCTGTTCATCTACAAACAATACGGTCGGGTGAAGCTCTGCTGCTTCCTCCGGTGTCACCTGGGCATATGCCATCAGAATGATTTTATCGCCGGGCTGCACCATGCGCGCAGCGGCACCGTTTAAGCAGATGACTCCGCTTCCTCTCTCACCGGCAATCGTGTAGGTTTCAAACCGGGAGCCGTTGTTCACATCCACGATATGAACCTTCTCATACTCTAAAATGCCGGACTGCTCTAATAAATCAATGTCTACCGTGATGCTTCCGACGTAGTCCAATGCCGCCTGTGTCACGGTGGCACGATGAATTTTTGCCTTTAACATGGAAATTGTCATTTTATTTTTCTCCGTTCTGCCGTAAAATGGCTCTTTTTTTAAGCTTCCTCTGTCATGAAGTTGTCGATGAGGCGTGTCTTTCCGATATATACCGCAATCGCTGCCAGTACGCCGTGCTCGGTCGTTTCCACCTGCTGCATTGTGGATAAATCCACGATTTTTACATAATCAATTTTGGCAAGCGGCTCTTTTTCGATTTCTGCGGTCATTGCCTCTTTGATTTTCCGGCAGTCTTTTTCTCCCTGCTCAACCATTTTTTTGCCAAGGAAAATAGAGCGGCTTAACACAAGTGCTGCTTTTCTTTCTTCCGGAGAAAGATAGGTATTTCTGGAACTTTTGGCAAGTCCGTCCTCTTCACGGATAATCGGACAGCCCACAATGGTAAGCGGCATATTCAAATCCTTTACCATCCTTTTGATTACTGCAAGCTGCTGCGCATCCTTCTGTCCGAAGTATGCCTTATCCGGTGTCACAATATTGAATAATTTTGCCACGACTGTGCACACGCCGCGGAAATGTACTGGTCTGCTTAATCCACAGAGTTCTTCCGTCAGCACATTCATATCCACATAGGAATAAAAGTTATCCCCATACATCTCTTCCGGTGTCGGATGAAAAATTAAATCAACGCCGTGTGCCTCGCAGACCTTTGCATCGTGCTCTAAGTCTCTTGGATAGCTTGCTAAATCCTCGTTTGGTCCAAACTGCATCGGATTTACAAAAATGCTGACAACCACTTTGTCATTTTCCCCTGCTGCATCCATGAGGCTTGCATGACCTTCATGTAAATATCCCATGGTCGGAACAAACCCTACGGTCTTTCCTTCTTTTTTCCACTCTCTTACCTGTGCTCTTACTTCTTCTATCGTTGATACAATCTTCATTGTCTTTTCCTGCTTTCTTTTAATATAATTTTTCAATCACTTCGTCTGAAATCTGGAAGGTATGCTCTTCTCCCGGAAATGTTCCCGCTTTTGTCTCGTCGATATAAGCTTTAACACCTTCGCGCATTGCCTCGCCCACCTGTGCATACTGTTTTACAAATTTCGGTTTCATATCGCTGTACATGGCAAGCAAATCCTGATATACAAGCACCTGACCGTCGCAGCCTGCTCCGGCACCGATACCAATGGTCGGAATGTGTAATTCTTCTGTGATTTTTGTAGCAAGCTTTGCCGGAACACACTCCATCACTACCATGCAGGCACCTGCTGCCTCAACTGCCTTTGCGTCCTCAATTAATTTCTGTGCTGCTTTTAAATCCTTACCCTGTACCTTAAAGCCGCCAAATGCATTGACAGACTGCGGTGTCAGTCCGATATGGGCAACAACCGGAATCGATGCTTTCACGATTGCTTCAATGTGCGGTGCAAATTCCGCTCCGCCCTCTAATTTTACAGCGTTTGCACGTCCTTCTTTCATCAGGCGTCCCGCATTGACCACGGCATCATACACCGATGTCTGATAAGACATGAACGGCATATCTGTTACTACAAATGCATTTTTTGTGCCTCTTGCTACCGCTGCCGAGTGGTGAATCATATCCTCCATTGTGACAGACAGCGTGTCTTCGTAACCGAGCATTACCATTCCCAGCGAATCTCCTACTAAAATAGTATTAACGCCGGATTCGTCCATGATTTTTGCGGTCGTATAATCATACGCCGTCACCATGACGATTTTATCCTTCTGCTCTTTTTGTTTCTGTAATGTAAGTACGGTGTTTTTCATGTTAATCTAATCCTCTCCAATATCTGTCGACATGAGAAGTGCTCTCATTGCCGCATAGTCTCTATCCGGATTTTTCTGCTCCGCAATTTTCAAAAGCTGCTTTGCATTTTCCAGATATGCCTGTTTCATGCCGCCATCCATTGCATCCAAATGTTTTTGCACGGTATTTTTATCGCCGCGCTCCACCGGACCGGTCAATGAAGAAACACATCCCTGTGTGTGGATGTTTTCCAGATTGCCTTTTGCAAGCCGGTACAGCTCTTCCTCTGCTTCTTTTTCTGTAAATCCACATTCGCGAAACAGTGTTTCTGCCATAAAAAATACCGCCGTCATGTGGTTAGATGCCAACGACGCCGCTGCATGATATTTTGTTTTGTCTTCCGCAGAAATAATCCGGGTCCGATTCCCCATCTGCGTAAACATGGTTTTAATATTGGAAATATTTCGCACATCACCCTCAATGGTAAACATTGCGTCCGCAAGCGTCTGCCAGGAATTTTCCCTGCTGCTGACTGCACAAAGAGGATGAATAGAATAGGCCATACTACCAGTACGCTCTATATCAGAAAAGATACCTGAACTGTGAATCCCGCTGCAATGAGCGATTATTTTTTCATGGGTATACGGTTTTGCCGCCTCCCACACATCGCTGATACAATCATCGGGCACAGTAAAAAAAATCATGTCGCTGCTGCTTATGATTTCTTCTAAACTATTGTATTGTTTCGTGTTGGTGAATTTTGCCGCCGATGCGGCTGACTCCGGGCTCAGACTATAATAACCTCCTACTTTCCTGCCCTTTTCCATAAAATATTTGCCGAGTGACACGCCGACTTTTCCGGCGCCGATAAAACTTATTTGCATGCTTCCCCCTTTACAGAAGCAGCATACGACTGTCCCATTCCATAACGGATATGAGCGGTTTTTCTTTGTTTTATACTCTTTTTCTGATAAAAATATGTTCTGGTATGATTTCCTGTGTGTGGAATATCATCCAGAACATACTATAGCACGTTGCAATTTAGGATTCAATATGGAAATCTTATTCTTCCTCGCCATCTTTCTCGGCGCGCTCTAACAATTCTTTCATAAGTTCGTCATCCGTCTCGGTCGTTTCTGGATTCATAACTGCTTTTCCTGCATTCTCTGCTGCAAGTGCAACATTCTTTGCCTCTTCTTCCTCGGTCAGAAGCTCGGAAGTGTCGGTGTTCTCCATTAAAGTTGCATCCTCGCGGACTTTTGCAATGCTTGCAACTGTCACATTTTCATCCAGGTTAATCAGTTTGACACCAGAGGTAATGCGTCCTAATAATGTAGTATCACTTACCTTAATCCGGATAATGATTCCCTCTGTGGTAATGAGCATCAGCTCGTTATTCTGATTGACAGCCTTCACACCCACAATATTTCCGGTCTTTTCGGTAATCTTGTAGCACTTCACACCCTTACCACCACGGTTCTGGGTCGTAAATTCAGAAATCAGTGTGCACTTTCCAAGACCTTTTTCGGAAACAATCATCAGTGCATCACCCTGTGACTCCATCTGCATTCCGATGACTTCGTCACCGTCTGTCAGATTCATACCGATAACACCCATGGAAACACGTCCTGTTTTTCTTACATCTGTCTCTTTAAAACGGATACACTGACCGTATTTTGTTACCAGGAAAATATCTTCGGTATTGTTGGTCTTCTTTACCTCAATCAATTCATCGTCTTCTCTTAAGTTGATGGCGGCAAGACCTTTTTTGCGCACATTGGCATATTCCATAATCGGCGTTTTCTTTACGATACCTTTTTTGGTTGCCATGAAAAGGTAATGGCCATCGGTAAATTCCTTGATTGGAATCACCGCGGTAATTTTTTCTCCCGGCTGTAACTGTAACAGATTTACAATTGCAGTTCCACGGGAAGTACGGCTTGCCTCCGGAATCTCGTATGCCTTCAGGCGGTATACACGTCCGGTGTTGGTAAAGAACATCATGTAGTGATGGGAGGTCGTCATAAGAAGCTCCTCGATATAGTCTTCCTCAATCGTCTCCATTCCTTTTATTCCCTTACCACCGCGGTTCTGTGCACGGAAATTGTCAATGCTCATCCGCTTGATGTAACCAAGTTTTGTCATTGTAATGACAGTATTCGTTACCGGAATCAAATCCTCCATGGAAATATCATACTCATCAAATCCGATGGAAGTTCTCCTGTCATCGCCGTATTTGTCTGCAATTGCCGCAATTTCTTCGCGGATAACACCAAGCAGCTTCTTCTCGTCTGCCAAAATTGCCTTTAATTCGCTGATTAATTCCTGTAACTGCGCATACTCAGCCTCTAACTTCTCGCGTTCCAAACCTGTCAACGCACGCAGACGCATATCTACAATTGCCTGTGCCTGTGCATCGCTTAAGGAGAAACGATCCATTAAACGCTCTTTTGCTTCCGGTGTATTTTTGCTGCTGCGGATAATCGAGATGACTTCATCGATATTGTCTAACGCAATCAGTAAGCCCTGTAAAATATGGGCGCGTTCCTCTGCCTTGTTTAAATCATACTTTGTTCTTCTTGTTACGACATCCTTCTGATGCTCCAGATAATAGTGGAGCATATCACAGAGATTTAAGACCTTCGGCTGATTATCAACAAGCGCAAGCATGATGACACCAAAAGTATCCTGCAACTGCGTATGCTTAAACAGAAGATTTAACATGACATTTGGGTTTACGTCACGGCGCAGCTCAATACAGATGCGCATACCCTGACGGTCAGACTCATCACGCAAATCGGTGATACCATCTAACTTTTTATCGCGGACAAGCTCCGCAATCTTTTCAATGAGGCGTGCTTTATTTACCATAAACGGAAGCTCCGTTACGACAATGCGGTTCTTTCCATTTTGCATCGGTTCAATATCCGTCACGGCACGCACACGGATTTTGCCGCGTCCGGTACGGTAAGCTTCATTGATTCCTGTCGTACCAAGAATCATACCGCCGGTCGGAAAATCCGGTCCCTTTACGATTGGAAGCAGCTCCTCAATCGTTGTCTGACGATTCTCGTTTACCTGATTATCAATAATTTTTACCACGGCAGCAATCACCTCGCGGAGATTGTGTGGTGGAATATTCGTTGCCATGCCGACTGCAATTCCGGTCGTTCCGTTTACCAAAAGGTTCGGATAACGTGATGGAAGAACGGTCGGTTCCTTCTCTGTCTCATCAAAGTTCGGCTGGAAATCTACGGTATCTTTATTGATATCCGCTAACATTTCCATGGAAATTTTGCTCAGACGTGCCTCTGTATATCGCATTGCTGCGGCACCGTCTCCATCGACGGAACCAAAGTTTCCGTGTCCGTCTACGAGCGGATAACGGGTTGACCACTCCTGCGCCATATTTACCAGAGCACCATAGATGGAACTGTCTCCGTGGGGATGATATTTACCCATGGTATCTCCGACAATACGGGCACACTTACGGTGCGGCTTGTCCGGTCCGTTATTCAATTCAATCATGGAATATAACACACGGCGCTGTACCGGCTTTAGGCCATCTCTTACATCCGGCAGTGCACGCTGGGCGATAACGCTCATCGCATAATCGATGTAGGAGGATTCCATGGTCTCCTTCAAATCGACCTCATTAATCTGGTCAAAAATTTTATCATCCATCTGATTTTCCTCACTTCTTTACAACTACAAATACCTAAATATCCAGATTCTGTACAAATTTGGCATTCTTTTCGATAAATTCACGTCTCGGTTCTACTTTATCTCCCATAAGCGTACTGAAGGTCACGTTAATCTCGGAAGAATTCTCATCGTCAATCATGACTTTCTTTAAGATACGGCGTTCCGGATCCATGGTTGTCTCCCAGAGCTGCTCCGCATCCATCTCACCAAGTCCTTTGTAACGCTGGATTTTATTATTTCCGTCACGTCCGATTTCGGTAAGAATTGCATTTAACTCCTCATCGCTGTACGCATACCAGATATTTTTATTTTTCTCAATCTTAAACAATGGCGGCTGTGCGAGATATACATGTCCGGTGCGGATTAAATCCGGCATGAAACGATACAAAAATGTCAACATCAGCGTACTGATATGCGCGCCGTCGACATCGGCATCTGTCATAATAATAATCTTGTCATAGCGCAGCTTTTCAATATCAAAATCCTCATGGATTCCGGTACCGAATGCAGTAATCATCGCCTTAATCTCTGCATTTCCGTAGATACGGTCAAGTCTTGCTTTTTCTACGTTTAAGATTTTACCGCGGAGCGGAAGGATTGCCTGCGTTGCACGGCTTCGCGCTGTTTTTGCGGAACCGCCGGCGGAATCTCCCTCTACGATAAAAATTTCACAATTTTTCGGGTCTTTATCGGAACAGTCCGCAAGTTTTCCCGGAAGAGAAGTGCCTTCAAGTGCTGTTTTTCTGCGGGTCAGGTCTCTTGCCTTGCGCGCAGCTTCCCTTGCACGCTGTGCAAGCAGGGATTTTTCACAGATACTTTTTGCAATCGTCGGATTCTGCTCCAGGAAATAGGTGAGCTGTTCACTTACAACGGAATCAACGGCTCCACGGGCTTCACTGTTTCCAAGCTTCTGCTTGGTCTGTCCCTCGAACTGCGGTTCCTCAATCTTGATACTGATGATTGCGGTCAGTCCCTCTCTGATATCATCTCCGGTGAGCGCCGGCTCACTGTCCTTTAAAATTTTGTTTGCTCTCGCATAGGTGTTGAAGGTTTTTGTCAGCGCATTACGGAATCCGGCAAGATGCGTACCACCCTCCGGTGTAATGATATTATTGACAAAGCTGTAGGTCGAATCATTGTAGGAATCATTGTGCTGCATTGCCACTTCCACATAAACACCGTCTCTTACTCCCTCGCAGTAGATGACCTCCGGATAGAGAACCTCATTGCTGTTATTTAAGTAAGTGACAAATTCCTTGATTCCTCCGGCATAGTGAAAATCTTCTGTAACAACCGGCTCTTCGCGGTTATCGGTTAAGATAATGCGCAGTCCTTTTGTTAAAAATGCCGTCTCACGCAGACGCTGTTTTAACGTATTGTAGTCATAAACCGTATCTTCAAATATCGTTGCATCCGGCCAGAAGGTAACCTTCGTTCCATGCTTGTCCGGCTCACATCCCCCGATTACTTTAACCGGTTCTTCCGGTTTTCCAATTTTATAACTCTGACCGTATACCTTTCCTTCTTTGTATACTTCGACGGAAAGTTTCGTAGAAAGTGCATTTACAACAGACGCACCTACTCCGTGAAGACCGCCGGATACTTTATATCCGCCACCGCCGAACTTTCCGCCGGCATGAAGTACCGTATATACCACTTCCAGTGCAGATTTTCCTGCCTTGTGATTGATGTCAACCGGTATTCCACGTCCGTCATCTTCTACCGTGATTGAATTATCTTCGTTGATGGTCACTTCGATATTTTTGCAGTATCCGGCAAGTGCTTCGTCTACCGCATTATCCACGATTTCATACACAAGATGGTGAAGTCCTCTTGAGGAGGTACTTCCAATATACATACCAGGTCTTTTGCGGACTGCTTCCAATCCCTCTAAAATCTGAATCTGGTCAGCTCCATATTCGTTTTCTACAGCCATAATTAACCTTACCTTTCAAACACTTCTCCATGAATCACCTCAAACACCTTGTTAATCTGAAAACGGTTTTTGACAAACTCGTCAAGACCGGTACAGGTGATAATGGTCTGTGTATCACTTATATTGTTAAGCAGATAATTCTGCCTGTTACTGTCAAGCTCCGACAATACATCATCGAGTAAAAGCACCGGTGTCTCATGGATTGCCGCTCTTACTAACTCGATTTCTGACAGTTTTAAGGACAAAGCGGAAGTCCGCTGCTGTCCCTGGGAACCAAATTTCCGGATATCCACACCCTGAATGGAAAACAATAAGTCATCCCGATGTGGTCCTACAGATGTCTGACAATATTTCAAATCCCGTTCTTTTGCCCGGAATAGTTCATCTTCAAAAAAAATATCTTCGACATCCGGCTCATAGCTTAACAGAAGTTCTTCTTTTTCCCCGGAAATCCGGTAATGAATCTGATGGACAATCTCACTGATTTCTTCCACAAATTTTTTTCTTCTTGCAATTACACGCCTGCCGGTTTCCACAAGCTGCATATCCCAGATGGGAAGCGTATCACGAAGCTCCGGTCTGAAATTTAAGTCCTTTAGCAGCTTATTTCTCTGGTTTAAAATCTTATTGTAATTCGTCAGATCCGCCAGATAAATTTTATCGAGCTGGCATAACTCCAAATCCAGAAAACGACGGCGTTCCGAAGGTCCATTTTTGATGATATTTAAGTCCTCCGGAGAAAAAAACACCATATTCAAAATTCCAAACAGTTCACTTGCCTTTTTCAGTGGCATTTTATTCACCGCAATTCCCTTGGCACGATTCTGTTTGAGATGAATATCAATCTGGTATTCCTTCTGCTGCTTTAACACGATAGTACGAAGATGTGCTTCCTGTTCCCCGAACCGAATCATCTCTTTATCTTTGCTTCCCTTATGGGATTTGGTCGTACCGCTTACATATGCCGCTTCTAAAATATTGGTTTTTCCCTGTGCGTTATCGCCGAAAAGGATATTCGTCCCCTCGTCCAACGACAGATTAAGCTGCCCGTAATTACGGAAATTCTTTAATTCAATGGATTTGATAATCATTTCACAATCTTAAAGGTCTCTCCATGAAATGCTACCACATCTCCGTCATGAAGTTTCTTTCCACGCTGGAGTTCCACTTCACCGTTTACGGTAACTTCTCCATCCTGGATGGCAAACTTTGCTTCCACTCCGGAGTCCACAAGACCTGCTTTCTTTAGTGCCTGTCCTAATTTGATAAATTCATCCGTCTCACGGATTGCTACTTCTGTCATAGTCCACCTCTATACTGTTGCTGCATTAAAATTAACCGGAAGAATCAGATAAATAAACCTGCCTTCGTCATCCTTGATGAAGCACGGAGCTTTTGGATTTACCATGTAAAGAGAAACTTCCTCATCGTCAATGACGCGGAGTGCATCAATGAAGAACTTCGGATTGAATCCAATCATGATATCCTTTCCTTCTTTTGCGATATTGATATCTTCTTTGAAGGAACCAACAAAGGAATTCATTTTAAGTTCAATCTTATCATCCGTGATGTTCATGATAATCGGTTTTTTATCCCCTTCTTTGATTAAAAGGGTGGCACGGTTGATGGAACTTAACAGCTCTCTCTTGTTTAACTTTACTTTTGTCTCATAATCAGAAGAAAGCATCTGTTCAATTTTGAAGTATTCTCCTTCAATCAAGCGGGAGACAACCGTCGTATTATCAAATTCAAATAAAATATGATTGTCAGTCAGGAAAATATTGACATCTTCATCTGCATTTCCTGGTAAAATCTTGCTGATTTCCTGAAGAGTTTTTCCTGGAACGATAATTTTACGACTGCTGTAGTTTTGTTTCAAATCAATATTGCGGATAGAAACACGGTGTCCGTCGAGAGAAACAACCTTCAGTTCGTTCTCATTGATTTCAAATAATTCACCTGTCATCAGTTTGTTATTATCATTGTCAGCGATAGAGAAAATAGTCTGACGAATTACTTCTTTCAGGGTAAACTGAGAAATACTGATTTGTTCGTCACGTTCAATATAAGGAATATAGGAAAAGTCTTCGCCGGATTTACCAATAATATTAAAATTGGATTTTTCACAGGTAATCGTTGTCTTAAAAGAAGCGTCGGTTTCAATCACAACGTCACTGTCGTCAAGGTTACGGATAATTTCGGAAAAGATTTTTGCATCGAGAGCGATAATACCACGTTCTACGATTTCTCCATCGATGACTGTTTCGATACCGAGTTCCATATCGTTTGCCATCAGTTTAATTTCATTTGCGGAAGCGTCAATTAAAATACATTCCAAGATTGCCATAGTCGTTCTGGTCGGAACTGCTTTCGAAACGATATTGACGCCATGTAATAAATTTGCTTTCGAACAGATTAGTTTCATTTTGTGAATAACTCCTTCCTGTTAATAACGTGGTGGCAGCCACAACCGCCATATATAGAAATATAAAAAGATATTAAAAGTAATCTTCTTAGGGGGCGTTTATAAGTGAATAACTTCCAGAGCCCTTGAAAATGAAGCACTTCAAGAAAATTTGAAGCTGTATAACTATGTGAAAAGGATGCGGATTCGGGTTGGACAAGTTGTGAATAAAAAATTATGTAAACCAGAGGCGTTCTGGAACTTAAGGTTTACATAATATAGTTGTCCAAGGTACTTCCACATCAGACTCACGTGATATCAACAGAATATCAACATCAGTTTGGGTTAATCTTTTTCTTGATGGTTTCAATCAGATTCCTCGTTGTTTCGTTGGAATCGTATTCATCCGCAATTTTTTTGATACCATGAATAATCGTGGAGTGATCCCTTCCACCAAGCAGGGAGCCGATAGAGTCAAGCGGAATATCGGTCATCGTCTTGCAGAGGTACATCGCAATCTGTCTTGGTCTTGCAATGTCGCTGCTGCGGTTCTTTGAAATCATCTGGTCAAGTGAAATCTGGAAGTGCTCGGAAACAACCTCAATGATTAACTGAGGCGTGATTTCTTTCGGCTTGTCCGGCGTGATGATATTCTGAAGTTCTTTCATGGCAATATCCATGGTAATCGCAGTTTTTTCAAGGTTCGAGTAAGCAAGGAGTTTGTTTAAAGCTCCCTCTAACTCACGAATGTTTGATTTAATGTTCGTAGCGATATAGTTTAAGATATCATCACTTAAATCCATATCATCTGCATCGACCTTGCGGCGCAGAATCGCCATTCGGGTTTCGTAGTCGGGAGTGCCGATGTCTGCCATCAGACCCCATTCGAAACGGGAACGGATTCGTTCTTCTAAGGTTTCCATCTCTTTCGGCGGTTTATCGGAAGTTAAGATAATCTGCTTACCGGCAGAGTGAAGCGCATTGAAAGTGTGGAAAAATTCTTCCTGTGTACTTTCTTTTCCTATAATAAACTGTACGTCATCGACCATAAGAACATCGATGGTACGGTATTTTTCACGAAACTTATTCATGGCGGAAGCATTACCGCTACGGATAGATTCGATAACTTCGTTTGTAAATTCCTCGGAGGTAACGTAAAGTACCTTCGCATTCGGGTTCTTTTCTAATATGAAGTGACCGATGGAATGCATCAGGTGGGTTTTACCGAGTCCAGGACCCCCGTAAATATAAAGAGGGTTGTAGGCTTCACCCGGAGATTCCGCAACTGCAAGAGAAGCAGACTGGGCAAAACGGTTGTTGCTGCCGACGACAAAGGTATCGAAGGTATAGTTCGGATTCAGGTTTGTCCTGCCGGCATTGTCCGTAGAAACGACAGACTTCTGCGGTTTATTCTTTCCGAGACTTAATGACTTGGTATCTTCCGGCTGGATAAACTTAATCTCATATTCAATTCCGCTGATTTCTGCAATCGCAACTCTTAAAGGAAGATAATATTTCTTGGAAATATAACTGAGCATTACCTGCTCGGATGGCACAAGTATATATAAGGTATTATCTTCTACACCATAAACCTGTAACGGTTTAATCCAGGTATTGAAAGCCACCTCACTCATTTCATGCTCTGTTTTGACGGTTTGTAAAATTTCGTCCCATTTTTCAAGAATGATATCCATGTCAACGCTCCGATTTCTAAAAGTATAAAAAATCCTACACCTTTTATAGTACAACATTTAGGCGCTTTTATCAATGAAAAATTTAGACAGGGCGGGTTTGAATTGGGATTTCTTTCAAAAATCGAAATATGGGCATAATACGGACTTCACAAGTAGGGAAAAATGGACAGTGTGAATAAAAGAAAAAAGTTATAGACCTGAAAAATAAACGTTTCGCGTGGATTATTCACATGTTATCAGATTTTTATCCACAACTTATCAACATTTTGGGGATAACTTATGTAAACTTGCTTTTTCCACACGTTTTAAAAAAAGTTATCCACAATCTGTTTACCACATATAGGGATGCAGTAGTTTCTTCCTTATATATATAGTGGTAAAATCTGTCCACAAGTTATTAACCTCACGCAAAAGCCCAAAAATCAACAAAATAGTATCTTGACTTCACGCTTTTTTCTGTTATAATCAAGAATGATGTTCTTTATCGTAAGGGAGGTGGAAAGACGATATGAAGATGACATTCCAACCAAAAAAGAGACAGAAATCCAAAGTTCATGGATTTAGAAGCAGAATGAGTACTGCAGGCGGAAGAAAAGTATTGGCTGCAAGAAGATTAAAAGGAAGAAAAAAATTATCAGCTTAGGCCACATTCATTGTGGTCTTTTCTTCTATATGAGAAGATTCAAGGGAATATTACATGAAATATTCAGACTCATTGAAAAAAAACAGAGATTTTCAGAAGGTATACCGGCAGGGAAAATCCTATGCGAACCGTTTTTTTGTAATGTATGTCCTGGCAAACGGGACAGAGGAGAACCGGCTCGGTATATCTGTAAGTAAGAAAGTTGGAAACAGTGTCGTAAGACATCATGTGACCCGGCTTGTCCGGGAAGCGTACAGGCTGCAGGAAGAGATGTTCAATAGTGGTTTGGACATCGTAGTCGTAGCCAGGGCGACAGCGAAGGATATTTCTTACCATCAGGTAGAGAGTGCGCTGACGCATCTTGGCGGTCTTCATAAGATTCTGAAAAATAGTTAGAAAAAGAAGATGGAATCGTTTTGAAAAAAATTTTAATTTTCCTGATTAAATTTTATAGAAAATATCTTTCACCGCTTAAAACAACAAAATGCCCGTATTGCCCAACCTGCTCGACCTATGGTCTTTTGGCTGTGGAAAAATATGGTGCCGTCAAGGGAGGCGCCTTAGCGCTGTGGAGGATAGTCAGATGCAATCCTTTTTCAAAAGGCGGATATGATCCCGTTCCATAATGGAGGTATACTTAAAGTGTCAGAAATGTTATTGACCACATATAACGGTGTGATTTTAGGACCGATTGCAAAGCTGCTCGGATGGATTATGAGCGGTATTTACTATGTGATGGAGTTAATCGGAATTCAGAACGTAGGTTTAACGACAATTCTTTTTACAATTGTCTTTTATCTGTTTCTGTTTCCGCTGACCTATAAACAGCAGAAGTTTTCCAAGCTGAGTCAGAAGATGCAGCCGGAGCTTCAGGCAATTCAGAAAAAATATGCCGGAAAAAAGGACCAGCAGTCCATGATGAACCAGCAGGCAGAGACGCAGGCGGTTTATGAGAAATATGGCGTTTCCATGATTGGAAGCTGCGGACAGCTTTTAATCCAGATGCCGCTTATACTGGCTTTATACCGCGTGTTCATGAATGTGCCGGCTTATATTTCCAGAGTAAAGGCAGAATTTATTCCACTTACAGATGCCATTACCGCAACCGACGGTTATCAGGATAAGATGGCAGCAATTGTGGAGCAGTTTAGGATTGTGGGTTCTACGAAGATTGATTTTACCGCAACCGATACGACCGCACTTTACAATAACGTTATCGATGTATTAAACAAATTAAATTCATCCGGATGGGATGCGTTAAGAGACAGCTTTCCGTCCCTTGGAGATACCATTTCCTCCACTTATGAGAGCGTGTCACATCTGAATACGTTTTTATGCTTCAACATTTCAGATACACCATGGGGAATTATCTCAACCAGCATGGCAAATCATGCGTACCTGTTAGCATTTGCAGCACTTTTGATTCCGGTTATTTCTTATCTGACCCAGGTATTAAACATCAAGCTGATGCCGCAGACTCCTTCTTCTCCGGCTGGAGAGAAAAACGAGCAGGCAGATGCGATGGCAAACCAGATGAAGATGATGAACAAGATTATGCCATTGTTCTCACTGGTTTTCTGTTTTACCGTACCGGTTGGTCTTGGTATTTACTGGATTGCGAGTGCAGTAGCAAGAGCAGTACAGCAGTTCTTCTTAAACAAGCATTTTGATAAGATTGACTTAGATGACATCATCAAGAAGAACCAGGAAAAGGCGAGAAAAAAGCGTGAAAAGATGGGAATTTCCGAAAACCAGATTTATAACGCTGCACGTATGAATACAAAGAATATTGACAGTCCTGCCAAAAAGCAGATGTCTTCCGCAGAGAAAGAGCTTGAACTTGAGAAGGCAAACGCAAAGAAATCAAGTGCAAAAGCAGGAAGTATGGCTGCGAAGGCAAATATGGTCAAGGACTTCAATGAAAGAAATACAAGGAAATAACAAGCAGGAAAGGATATGGGTGGTTTAGTATGGAGTTTATCGAAGTATCAGCCAGAACAGTAGACGATGCAATCACAGAAGCTCTGATTAAGCTTGGGACAACCAGCGACAGAATCGAGTATGAAGTAGTCGAGAAGGGAAGTTCCGGAATCCTTGGAATCGGAAGAAAAGATGCAGTCATTAAGGTGCGCAAGAAATATTCACCGGAAGATGATGCAAGAGAATTCTTAGAGAATGTATTTAAAGCAATGAAATTAGAAGTTGAAATCATCATTGAGAAGGATGAGGAGAGCAACACCTTAAACATTGACTTAAAGGGAGATGATATGGGAGTTCTCATCGGAAAGAGAGGACAGACCTTAGATTCCTTACAGTATCTTACAAATCTTGCAGTAAACCGCCGCGCAGAGAACTTTGTAAAGGTAAAAATTGACACCGAAGATTACCGTAAGAGAAGAAGAGAAACCTTAGAGAATCTTGCAAGAAACATTGCATATAAGGTTAAGAGAACAAAGCGCCCGGTTGCCTTAGAGCCGATGAATCCATTTGAACGCAGAGTGATTCATTCTACGTTACAGAATGATAAATTTGTCACCACACACAGTGAAGGAGAAGAACCTTACAGACATGTGGTTGTCACATTAAAGAAAGATCGCTAAAGGCTGTCGCATTCGAGAAGATGCCACCGCATAGTCCCTTGCAGACTGTGAGGTGGCATTTTTAGGAGGAAAAAAAGATGTTTCAGACAGATACAATTGCAGCAATTGCAACTGCCATGACCCCATCGGGAATCGGAATTATAAGAATCAGTGGAGACGAGGCTGTTTCTATTACAGACCGTATTTTTGAAGCGGCAGGAAAAAAGAAGTTAAAGGATTTGCCAAGCCATACGATTCATTACGGACACATCAAGGACGGAGAGGATGTCATTGATGAAGTGATGATTCTTTTGATGCGTGCACCCAAAAGCTATACCAGAGAAGACACGGTGGAGATTGACTGCCACGGCGGTGTCTATGTCATGAAGCGCATTTTAGAGACAGTCATCAAGTATGGCGCAAGACCGGCAGAGCCGGGAGAGTTCACCAAACGGGCATTTTTAAATGGAAGAATTGATTTATCGCAGGCGGAATCCGTCATTGATGTGATTCATGCAAAAAATGAGTTTGCACTGAAAAGTTCAATGAACCAGTTGTCCGGTGCTTTATCGGATGAGGTAAAGGAGCTTCGCGGACAGGTGCTTCATGAAATTGCATTTATCGAATCTGCATTAGACGACCCGGAACACATCAGTCTCGAGGGTTATCCACAGGAGTTAGAACAGAAGGTGACCTCCATCCACAGCCGGATTGAGACTCTTCTAAAAAACAGTGAGAATGGGCGGATTTTAAAGGAAGGAATTTCAACGGTTATTGTTGGAAAGCCAAATGCCGGAAAATCATCGCTGCTCAATACCTTAGTGGGAGAGGAGCGTGCGATTGTTACAGATATTGCAGGAACCACCCGGGATGTACTTGAAGAGCAGATGAACTTAAACGGAATTATTTTAAATATCATTGATACGGCAGGAATCCGCAGCACGGATGATGTGGTTGAAAAAATCGGTGTGGATAAAGCGCGAAAGTATTTAAAGGATGCAGACCTTGTCATTTATGTTGTCGATACCTCAACACCGCTTGATGAGAACGATTTTGAAATCATCGGACTGTTAAAGGACCGCAAGGCAATCATACTTTTGAACAAGTCCGATTTGTCACCGTTGATAACTAAGACGGAAATGAAAGAAGCGGTGGAAAAACAGAACGGAAGATCCGAGGAACCAATCCGCATGATTTCCATTTCTGCAAAAGAGCAGACCGGAATCGACGAATTACAGCAGGCAGTGCAGGAAATGTTCTTTTCCGGGGAGGTCACATTTAATGACCAGGTGATGATTACGAATATCCGGCAGAAAGCATCTTTACAGGAAGCACTTTCTGGGTTAGAGTTAGTATTGCAAAGCGTCCGCGACGGGATGCCGGAGGATTTTTATTCCATTGACCTGATGAATACGTATGAAGCGTTGGGAAGTATCATCGGAGAGGCAGTGGAAGATGATCTGGTGAATGAGATATTCAGCAAATTCTGTATGGGAAAATAAAAAGAGAGGATGGATACAAAATGGTAAGACATATCTGTATGTTTAAATTAAAGGAAGAGAATAAGGAAGCAAATTTAAAAGAGGCTCTCATACGGTTAGAGGAAGTGAAAAAAATCCCGATGATTTCCGAGGCTTTGGTTGTGACCAATATGGAACAGGCACCGGAGAGCAATTATGACTTTTCTCTTATCTTTGATTTTAAGAGCTTCGACGATTTAGAGGCATATCAGGTACATCCGACCCATGTGGCATTTGGAAAGTTTATCACGGAAGTAAGAGAAAACCGTGCCTGCATTGATTACGAGTTTTAGAAAAAGGTGTGAGAGATAAAAGAATGGATACCAGCAGAAATCGATTGGAAGAAAATTATGATGTGGCAGTTGTCGGAGCCGGACACGCAGGCTGCGAGGCAGCACTTGCCTGTGCAAGACTTGGACTTGAGACCATCATGTTTACCGTAAGTGTTGACAGTATCGCAATGATGCCCTGCAATCCGAATATCGGCGGAAGCTCGAAAGGGCATCTGGTGCGCGAGATTGATGCGCTCGGCGGCGAGATGGGAAAAAATATCGACAAGACGTTTATTCAGTCCAAAATGTTAAACCAGTCAAAGGGACCGGCGGTGCATTCTCTGCGTGCGCAGGCAGACAAGGTAAATTACAGCATGGAGATGCGTAAAACCTTGCAGAATACAGACCATCTGACCATCCGTCAGGCGGAGGTTTCCGAGATTGTCACGGAGGATGATAAAATTACAGGTGTGAAAACATTTTCCGGTGCGACGTACCACTGCAAGGCAGTTGTACTTTGTACGGGAACCTATCTGCGTGCACGCTGTCTCACAGGTGAAATGATTACTTACACCGGACCAAACGGTCTGATGGCGGCGAATCATCTGACGGATTCGTTAAAAGCACATGGAATTGAAATGTTCCGTTTTAAAACAGGAACGCCGGCACGTGTGGACAAGCGTTCCCTGGATTTTTCAAAAATGCAGGAGCAAAAAGGGGATGAGCGTGTTGTGCCGTTCTCCTTTACGACAGATCCGGAGAGCGTACAGATTGACCAGGTTTCCTGTTGGCTGACTTATACAAATGAAAAGACGCATGAGATTATCCGTAATAATCTTGACCGCTCCCCGATTTATGCCGGAATTATCGAGGGAACCGGACCGCGTTACTGTCCGTCCATCGAGGACAAGGTGGTCAAATTTGCCGATAAGGACAGACACCAGATTTTTATTGAGCCGGAAGGCTTAAATACCAATGAGATGTATGTTGGCGGAATGTCTTCTTCCCTGCCGGAGGATGTGCAGCATGAGATGTACCGCACCCTGCCGGGACTTGAGAACGTAAAGATTGTGCGCAATGCTTATGCCATTGAGTACGACTGCATCAATCCAAACCAGCTTTACCCGTCCTTGGAATTTAAGAAAATCAAAGGACTTTTTTCCGGCGGACAGTTTAACGGAAGCAGCGGTTATGAGGAGGCTGCCTGTCAGGGACTTGTTGCGGGAATCAATGCGGCAATGTATCTCCTTGGAAGAGAGCCGTTCGTATTGGACCGTTCGGAAGCTTATATTGGCGTGCTGATTGACGATTTGGTGACAAAGGAAAATCATGAGCCTTATCGTATGATGACATCCCGCGCGGAATATCGTCTGCTCTTGCGCCAGGATAACGCGGATTTGCGTCTGACCAAGAGAGGCTATGAGGTCGGACTTATCTCAAAGGAGCGCTATGACTGGGTTTGTGAGAAGGAGCGTTTGATTGACGAGGAAACAAAACGTGTTGCAAAGGTCAGAGTCGGCGCAAACCAGGAAGTGCAGGCACTTTTGGAGAGCTACGGAAGTATCCCGCTTAACACCGGCGTGACACTGACGGAATTAATCCGCAGACCGGAGCTTGATTATGCAAAGCTCGCACCGATTGACCCGAACCGCCCGAAACTTCCGGATGAAGTGACCGAGCAGGTAAACATTAACATTAAGTATGACGGTTACATTACCCGTGAGATTAAGCAGGTAGAGAAGTTTAAGAAGTTAGAGCAGAAAAAGATACCGGAAGATTTTGATTATGATGAAGTACCGTCTCTTCGCATTGAGGCACGTCAGAAGTTAAAAACCTATCATCCGATTTCAATCGGACAGGCATCCCGAATCTCCGGGGTATCTCCGGCGGACATTTCGGTATTGTTAGTATATATGGAACAGTTGTATTACAAAGAGCGGCAGTAAAAGAAAGGCGAAAATATATGGCGTATCAGCTTGATAAATTTGAAAAAGGACTGGCAGATTTGGGGATTTCGTTAAACGAAACCCAGATAAAGCAGTTCTTAGATTATTATGAGCTTCTTGTGGAAACTAATAAGGTGATGAACCTGACAGCAATTACGGAATTTGATGAGGTGATTGAGAAACATTTTCTGGACAGTCTTTCCCTGTGCAGAATTTATGATTTGAACCGTGAAATCCGTGTGCTGGATTTGGGAACCGGAGCAGGATTTCCGGGTGTTCCGTTAAAAATTGCGTTTCCACAGATTCGTCTGGTGCTTGCAGATTCGCTCAACAAGCGGATTAAGTTTCTGGAAAATGTCGTAGGAGAACTCTCTTTGCAGAATGTTTCCTGTGTTCATGGAAGAGCAGAAGAAATGGGCAGAAATAAAGAATATCGGGAACAATTTGACCTATGCGTGTCCCGTGCCGTGGCAAATTTATCCTCTTTAAGTGAGTACTGTATTCCGTTTGTAAAAGAGGGTGGAGCCTTTATTTCTTATAAATCCGGTGAGATTGAGGAAGAGGCAAATGCTGCAAAAAAGGCAATTTCTGTTTTGGGCGGTGAATTAAGAAAAATCTACAAGTTTGATTTGTATGAGCAGAAACGTTCTTTTGTTATCATTGATAAGAAGAAGAAAACGCCGAAAGCGTATCCAAGAAAAGCAGGGACTCCTACGAAGGAGCCCCTGTAAAGAAAATCTTATTGTTCTGTTAAGAGCATCTGAATCACATCATATAACCGTTGCGGAACTTCCAACTGCGGAAGCAGTTTGGCATTGGAAACAGAAGCGGTTTCAATATGAGAGTTCTGTTTGATATAGGTTTCCGCGTTTGCAGCTGCATAGGAAAGCCCCCGGCTTGTGATAATCGAAAGCGGGCTTTCCATTTTCTTTAATGCATGGGCAATTGCGTTGTCCGTATAATTTCCCTCGATGCTTGCCATCAGATATTTGCCATGGCTGTGTTCCATATGGGATGCCTCAAAGTAGGCATCTATCATTTTGGAGGAGACAAGCTGTGGCTTTGCAAAATATTCGCTTGCAAATCTGCGTTCAATCATTTTCTCGTGTGTGCGCAGATTATAAATAAAAGTACCGACAATCGGGCTCTCCAATAAGAATTTGCGGATGGAGGAAGTCTGATCCGGTGTATGGTTAAATTCTCCAACAGCAGGCGGGTTAATTGCAATCACGCGATTAATCAGGTTTGTATTCATGTTGGAAGCAAGCACAACAAATGAGATGGAGTTGCCACTTGTGATGACATCCGTTTTCTCCCGGATAATATTCTGGATAAAATCGGTAACCAACTGCACATATAAATAATTGGTGTAAGTCAGGTACGGTTTTTCGGAGCGTCCGCAGCCTAAGAGGTCAAGCGTGTATACCGTATGCTGCTTTTCCAGTTTTTTTATCATGCGATTCCATTCATAAGAGGAACTCATCGGGTCGAGTTCGTGAATCAGCAGGACAGGGGAACCGGTTCCGCGCTTCGTATAATAAATCTCTCCGTTTTTCCAGTCATAAAAATTGCCGTTTTCTGATTTTAAAATATTTTTTAACTCCGCAGCCATGTCAACCACACGATTGAGTACGTGCACGGTTCCGGCGGCGAGTGCTGTCAGCAGGAAAAAATGTCTGATATTTTTGGAAATATGATGTTCGTTATTTTTCATGATGATGCCCCTCCCACTTAATTCATAATCAATTGTTCCAATTCACATATCTTACTTTTATTATAGCCACTTTTGACGTCAGATACAAATTAAATTTTTCTGTAGAGAAATTTAATTTGTCAGATGGTAAATTTTGCTTCACTTTCCATTATTTTTAGTATAAAATAAAAATGGTGTTTCATGGAATAATATAAAACATATGTTCGAGAGGAATCTATGATTAATTTT
>ENA-UOJA01000605-UOJA01000605.1-human-gut-metagenome-genome-assembly--contig:-C19-NODE-605-length-33943-cov-21.087996_pt1 | contig 33943 bp, 25 predicted proteins | sample MGYA00242337_ERZ723884 | MGnify/ENA metagenome assembly ERZ723884
ACTCCGCAAGGGGAAATTTTCCCCTTGACCCCTTTCGCGCGATTGAGTTGACTTCGCTTTCATACTCCTTCCGCGTGCTGCGCTTTGGGCGTTTTGCCTACCATTACGCCGCGGGCGTTACCTCTTCCTCCGCCGCATCCGTCACCAGATTCAGCAGAAACTGCGCGGCTTCCACCAGACGCGGGCCGGGGCGCGTCATCGCGTTATTATCGCCCAGCACCACATGGCCTTCCTTCACCGCCGTCACGTCTTCCCAGCCCGCGCGGGAGCAGATTTCCGTCACGCCGTCCATGTCGTTGACCATGTAGTTCGTCGTCGTGATGATGTAATCCGGGTTCGCGGCAATCACCTGTTCTTCGCTCGCGCCGAACCAGCCCTGCTGGTCGTGGAACACGTTCGTCACGCCGCACAGGGTCGCCAGTTCATCCATGAACGTACCCTGACCAGCAGACCAGATGCCGTAGGGCAGGGGGCTGATTTCAAAGTACACCGTCTTGCCGGAGACATTCGCGGCGGCGGCCTTTTCCGCAACATCCGCAAAAGCAGCCTTCATGTCGGCAATCAGGGCAGCGGCTTCGTCGTTCTTGTCAACGAGTTCGCCCAGCAGGGTGATGGCGGTGTAAACGCCCGCAATGTCCTGCGCGCTGCTGACGACGACCTTCACGCCCGCCTGCTCCAAAGCAGCGATCTGCTCTTCGGTCTGGCTCATCGTCGTCATGACGACCACCTGCGGGTTCAGCGCCAGAATTTCCTCGATGTTTGTGTTCGAGCCGGACGCAACGACCGGCACTTCCAGAATGGTTTCCGGGTAATCGACGTAAGTACCGCGGCCGACGATGGTATCCTGCGCACCCAGCGCGCAGAGGATTTCCGCGTCAGAGGGCTGGAGGACGACGATGCGCGTCACGGGCTCATCAATCGTGATTTCATGGCCGGTCATGTCCGTCAGGGTGACGGATTCGGCGAGCGCGGACATGCTCAGCAGCATCGCCAGCGCCAGCAGCAGGGCAAAGAAACGATTGGACTTCATAGGGGTATCCCTCCTGAAATGAAATCAAATGAAGCAGCGGAGGGGAACGAAAATGCCTGCTTTTCCGCGCACTTTTCGGGAAAAACAGGCACTTCAACAGGCGCGGACAATGGCCGCGCTGTGTGCTTCCTCCCATCCCCAGGGGAGGCGTTTTCCCGTTCACAGGCAGGTCTCCCGGCTTGGCTTCCTCCGCAGGAACACCTTCCCAGCGATTTTTTCGCCAGTGGCTGCACCGATTCCTCGGCACACGTTCCCTTGTCTGCTTCACGGTTGCTGGGACAGCGCCGGTCTTGCACCGGCTTCCCATGCTCGCCGAACACGCCCGTGTCCGACGCCGCGCATCGCTGCGCACCTGTGTGGGCTGTTCATTTGTCACGGATATTATACATGCTGACGGCGCACTTGTCAATCTGTTACGCTTCCTTGACACTTTCCCGGCGATTTGCTATAATTCTGATGGAAGAAACCGCACTTGTGGATTTCATCCGTTTTCTTTGCATATCATTTCGCACACAAGGTGCGAGTTACCTTTCCAAGCCTAAATCAAGCATGGATAACCACGTTTCCCCTGTAACGATAAAAATTAAGCAACATGGGAGTGAACGCGCCGAAGGTGTCAAGGGGGCGATCGCGGACTTCGTCCGTTTCCATTGCCCCCTTGTCGCCTCCGCAGAGGCGAAACCCCTGCGACCCAAAAGCACAATATCTGAAAAAGCAATCTTCTCCCAAAAGAAGAAATCAGCGCCCATGTTCGGCGCGCTTTGCCGAACCTTTTCCCCCCCATAGGAGGTGAACACCATGGAACACCGCCCCTTCATCAGCGTCATTATCCCCGTCTGGAACGGGGCAAGGTACTTGGATGCTTGCCTGAACAGCATTCTGCGCCAAAGCTGGCAGCACTTCGAGATCATCATCGTTGATGACGGCAGCCGCGATGCAACGTGGAATATGCTGATGCGCTGGAAGAAACAGGATGCGCGCATCATCCCTTTCCATCAGGAGAACGCCGGCGTGTCCGAAGCCCGCAATACCGCCATGCGCCACGCGTCCGGCGATTATTACCGCTTTGTGGATGTGGACGACCAGCTTCCGCCGGATTCACTGGAACAGCTCGTTCGCTGCGCTGAGAAAAATCAGAGCGATTTGGTGCTGGCGGCGTATACCGAGGTGCTGGGCACGACCCGAACCGTCCGCGATTTGGGCAAATGCACCGATACGGTGGAGAGCGCCGAGTTCCTGCGCCGCTTGGAGCGCCTGAGCAACAGCTTTTATTACGGCGTGCTGTGGAACAAAATTTTCCGCGGCGACATCATCCGCCAGCATGATCTGCGCTTCACCTCCGGCTTGCACTGGGGTGAGGACTTCGTGTTCGTCATGCAGTACCTTGAGCACGCCGAGCGTATGTCCTACATCACCACCCCGGTCTATGATTACTTCCGTAACCCCAACGGCGCGGTTGTTCGCCAGCTGGTGAACTGCTTCCGACACCCCATTGTCTCCATTCAGGCACGCCTGACGGTCTACCGTTCTTACGAGCAGCTTTACCGCGCGCGCGGTCTGTACGAGCAGTACAAGCGCATCCTCTGGCGCTACCTCTTCCGATTTACACTGCGGAATTGATATTGATTTCGGAATAAAAATCGAATTTTGCGGTGAAAAATTCCGAAATGGGAATAAAGTCGGTGCGCTATATTGCTGCTGCGGACAAATTCAGCAGCAGATAGCCCCAAAAGTGGCGGCACCGAAGGGGTCAAGGGGGCGACCGCGGACTTCGTCCGTTTCCATTGCCCCCTTGTCGCGCCCGCAGGCGCGATTCCCCCTGCAACCCAAAAGCACAAGCAGCTTATAATAACAAAAATGAACCCTGAAACTTACAGCGAGTGAGGCATCTTCATGTTCGACGACAGCTGTTATATGGAACCCCTCCATCTGGCGGGGCGGCTCATCATGGAAAACGGCGGCGAAACCTGCCGCGTCGAAGAAACCGTGCTGCGCATGGGCCATGCGTTCGGCTTCCGCGAGGTGGAATGCTTCGCCGTGCCAAGCGGGCTGTTCGTCAGCTACCGCAAGAGCGACGGCACCATCGAGACTGCCGTCAAGCGCATCCGCCGCAAGGGAATAGACTTGACCCGCATCGACGAGGTGAACGCCATCTCCCGCCATTTGGAGCAGGAGAAAATGTCCTGTCAGGAGGTGCTCAGCCAGCTCAAAGCTGTCGAGCGCCGACCTTCCCGCTTATCCCCGCTGCAAATGGCGGGCGCGGCAGCCATGTCCACCGCTGGATGGTCACTGATGTTCGGCGGCGGCGTGTGGGACATGGTGACAGCATTCTTCGTTGGGCTGCTGATTGAGTGGGTGACGCTGCTGATGGATAAATTCCATATGCAGACGCTCGTCGCGACGCTGGCAGGCGGCTTCCTCGCGGCGTTCCTCCCGATGGCGGTCAACCGCCTGACCGGGGCGCTGGTTGTCGAAGCGGCCGTCGCGGGCGCGCTGATGCCCATGCTGCCCGGCTTGGCGATGACGAACGCTGTGCAGGACACCATGCGTGGCGATATGGTATCGGGCATTTCCTCTGCGGTCAGCGCGGCGATGTCGGCGGTGCTGCTTGCTGTCGGCGCACTGGCGGGCACGGCGTTCCTGCGCCTGCTGACGGGAGGTGCGGCATGAGTTACGAACCGCTGGGTCAAGGGCTGTGGTATTTCCTGACGTCGTTTGTTGGTACGCTCGGCTTCGCGATTCTGCTTCATGCGCCCAAACGCGCGTGGCTGCCCGCAAGCCTGATTGGCGCAATGACTTACACGCTCTATTGGTCGCTCAAGCAGCTTTCGCTCGATGAGGCCGCGTCAATGTTCCTCGCGGCGCTGTTCGGGTCGCTGCTGGCGCAGTTCTGCGCAAGGAAAATGCGCATGATTGCGACGATTTTCCTGCTGCTGTCGGTGGTGGCGCTTGTGCCGGGGCTGGGGCTGTACCGCTGCATGGAGCAGCTGGGGCATCAGCAGTATGCCCTCGGCGCGCAGACCGGCATCCTGACGATGGCGGGCATCCTGATGATGGCGCTGGGCATCGGTGTGGGCAGCTTCCTGTTCAAGCTCGTCGTCAGCGGGACGAAGAAAATCATGCCGGGAGGAAGGCAGAAATGAGCATCAGCGTGATGGCGATGGGGCGCATGAAGGAGAAGCCCTATCGGCAGATGGCGGATGAATACCTGAAGCGGCTGTCGCGCTACGGCAAGTTCGAGGAGATTGAGCTGCCGGATTTGCCTGAACCCGCGAACACGTCCGAAGCCATTGAGCGGCAGATTCGCGACAAAGAGGGCGAAATGATGCTCAGCCGCCTGAAACCGTCGGACTATGTGATTGCGCTGACGATTCCCGGCAAGATGCACGATTCGCCCGGTTTGTCGCGCCATTTGGACGAGCTGCTGACGCGCGGCGAGAGCAGCATTGTATTCGTTATCGGCGGTTCACTGGGGCTGGGGGATGCCGTCATCCGCCGTGCGAACGAGGAAATGTCGATGAGCAAAATGACGTTCCCGCATCAGCTGGCGCGCGTGATGCTGCTGGAACAGCTGTATCGTGCCATGAAAATCCGCGCAGGAGAGAGGTATCATAAATGAGCGAGCAGAAAAATCAGCAGAAGCAGCCGCCGAAGCGGGCAACATCTGGCATTTTTGCCATCCTGATGGCATTACTGCTGCTTATCTTGGGACAGCAGGGGATTTTGCCGCTGGGCGACACGGCGGACGCGCCGGATGCCCTGCCGACCGCAACCATCGCCGCGGCGTTGACGGACAGCCCGACCAGCGCCCCGACCGCCGCACCGGCGCGCACCGAAAAGCCGACCGCTGCGCCCAAGCAGACGGCGATTACCGCCCCGCAGGACATTGCGGACTATATCTTCGCCCACGGGACGCTGCCGGACAATTTCCTGACGAAGAGCGAAGCGCGGCAGCTGGGTTGGGATAGCAGCAAGAACTACGTCAGCGACGTCGCACCGGGGTATTCCATCGGCGGTGACAAGTTCGGCAACTACGAGGGCTTGCTGCCGGATGCATCCGGGCGCAAGTGGTACGAAGCGGACGCGAACTACACGGCCGGGCCGCGCGGCGCAGAGCGAATCCTCTACTCGTCGGACGGGCTGGTGTACTACACGAACGACCACTATCAGACGTTTACGGAAATGCACCCGTCGGGAAAATAAAAGGGAATAAAAAGAGCGACCTCTTTCGGCTGATGGCTTCAGCGGGAAAGAGGTCGCCTTTTTGATGGGGGAAAAACAAGAAACATGGAGCCGAAGGTTTCCAAAGGGCGAGCGCAGACGTTCGTCTGTTTTCTTGCCCATTGGTCACCTCTGGGAGTTATTATGTAATACTAATACTATTTCCAGATTCACCTGCGCCATCTGCTTGCGCCTTTTCCCTTCTGGCGTCCGCTCATTCCACTTAGCGTAGCGCTGCTACGCTGCGTTTCATTCACGTTAGCCAGAATGAAAAATTCGCGGCGCATCTTGGCGCATTTTCATCTGGAAATAGTATAAGGCGACACCGCACAACTTGGCGGCGCGTCGGGCGATGTCTTTTCCGCCATCTGTTGCTTGCAGATTTTTCGATTTACATCCAGTAAACCTTCGGAATTTGCATTTGCATCTGACGAAAAATCCATTCGCCAACTGACCACCTCATTTGTGCGGTGTTACCCTAATTCTCATCTAAACCATGTCATTCGCACAGCATCTTTTCCGTCCCGGCTTTGCTTCGTTCCGCTCGCGCGTACTTCCAGTGCGCCTCGCTTCACTCAGTTTTGCCAGAACGAAAAATCTGCTATGCTCGATGCCATGTTAGTATGAGTTCAGACGGGCTGATCATCAGCCTGCACCCGGTACACACAATATCCATAGGGAGGACACTGTTCAGCCGATGCGGCGCCAAGCTGTTCCCAGGTGTCCGGCACGCACAGATGCTGTTCTGTACCCGTATGATTCAGCAAAAACAGGTACTGGATCCCATCCTTTTCCCGCACAGTCGCTTCCACTCCTTCCGGAGTCTTCGGAAGCCTGTGCAGCGAGGATTGCTCCGCAAGCTGCTGCACAAAGCGATCTGCAAGTGCGGAGGACATTTCGGTGCCGACATAATAGACGGTGCCCTTTCCAACCTGCTTTTTGCTTACAGCGGGCGTACCGGCATAAAATTCGCTGTCATAGGTAGCCAGGATTTCAGCATCTGCCACTTCCAGAATATCGCACCACTTTTCGCAGGGATAGACATCGTTACCCCAGCGAACGATGCCCTGGGTATCCAGCAGACAGTCGTATTCCGCCACCCGAACGCCGCACAAATCATCCAACATGGCCGGCAGCTCCTTCTCCGCGAAGGCAAGGTTGGTTGCGTCCTTCACACCGCTGCGCATGTCCAGAATCAGCACGCCGCCCTGCTGCACATACGCATGGAATTTTTCCGACAGCTTTTCTGTCATCAGGAACTGCAGGGGCGCGACAAGCACTCGGTAGGATGACCAGTCGTCCTCTTCCCGGACAAATTCCACCGGGATCTTCTGCCGGTAGAATCCGCTATAGTAGGTCAACAGATGCTCCGGGTACTGCAGATGCGGATGGTGCGGCTGGATTGAAAGCGCATCATACTGATCATAGGAGAACAGCATCGCAACTTCTGGATGTGGAACGCTGCCCTGCAGCCTCTCCAGCAGCGGACCTGCCTCCTGCATGAAGGCCTTCAGCTCGCGGTAATAGCGGCCGGGTCTGCCATTGTGGGGCAGAATGCCATGCCAGTACTGTTCCGTACCCATCACACAGGAGCGCCAGCGGAAAAATACGATTGTATCCGCCCCGTGGGCGATGCTTTGCATTGCCCACAGACCCAATTGCCCCGGCTTGGGCGTGCGGCCCACGGTTTCCCAGCCGGTGATGGCAGACTGCTGCTCCATCACCCAGAAGGGCCGATGCTTCAGGCTGCGGATGAAATCCAGCTCGGCTGCCTGGATATCCCCGCGGAAAACTCCCTGCGGAACAAAGTGCCCGCCCGGATACTGATCCTGCGCGGTAAAGTCCAGCTGATCGCCCAGCTTGAAGTAATCAACCTTCCGGGAGAAGCCCATCATGTTGTGCGTAATGAACTTGTCGGGAGTCTCACTGCGCAGAATGTCCGCCTGCATTTGATGGAAATCCAGCACCAGATCCGAGCAGAAGCGCATCCAGTCCAGCTGCTGGGAAGGATTCTTCCCCGCGGCTGTGATCCTCGGCGCGTGGATTTGCTCAAAGTCCGTGTAAGTCTGGCTCCAGAAGGCCGTGCCCCAGCTTTCGTTCAGGCAGTCAATGCTCCCGTACTTTTTCTGCAGCCATTGCCGGAAGGCGGCTTCGCAGGACGGGCAATAGCACAAATCCTCATGGCTGTTGCCCAACTCATTATCCACCTGCCAGCCCACCACATGCGGGTTCGCAGCAAAGTGCCGGGCATAGGCGGTGACAAAGCGGCGGATATGCGCACGGTACTGCGCATTGGACTGACAATCGTGGTGACGGCCGCCGAAATAATGCCTTTGCAGGTGGGAGTCCAGGGGCTGGATTTCCGGGGTTTCCTCAATGATCCACGCGGGCGGAGCCGCGCTGGGTGTGCCAAGAATGCAGTCGATCCCCTCATTGGCCATCAGTGCGATGACCTCATCCAGTTCTTCAAAATGGAATTCGCCTTCCCGGGGCTCCCACTTGGCCCAGGAAAACTCTGCCATCCTCACGATCGTAATGCCCATTTCACGCATCATGCGTGCATCCGTCTGCCAGCGTTTCCGCGGCCAGTGCTCCGGATAATAGTCAACACCGAAAGTATACCCCATCCGAAATCGCTCCTTCATCATTCATTGCCCCAGAAAATCCTCAACAATCAAGGCGGCATGGCCCTTCCCTGTCTGCTGTAACCGCCACGGAAGATCATTATTCCTCACAGCTTCCGCAGGCCGATCCAGCGTAAGCACCACAAGCGTGTCCAGCGATAGACGATCCTGCTCACCAACGGAGAAGCAAAGCCGTCCATCCACCATTTCATGGTGCAGATCTCTGGCCGTGGGGGAATAAACGGACAGAATCCGTGCATTGATCTCCGGCAGGCAGACGCGATGCGCCGGCCAATCCCATACATGAACATAGATCGTATTGCCCCTGCAGGTCATACCGCCTGTTTCATCATTGCGGAAGGGTCCGCCCCGGGTGCCGTACACAGCTTCACCATGAGCCTTCAGCCAGTCACCTGCCTCGCGCAAACGTGCCACATGATCCGGCGGCATGGTTCCGTCTGGCATGGGACCTACGTTCATCAGCAGATTCCCATCCCCGGTAGCACACTTCAGCAGAGTCTGCAGCAGCTTTCGGCAGGACATAGGTTCTCCCGGCACATAGCCCCAGGCGTTGTTCAGTGCGAAGCAGCTTTCCCAGCTGACATCCGGGTTGTATGTCCCCACACGGCCCTCCGGCGTCTGATAATCCCCCAGAGCTCTCGTGCCGTAGCGGTTATTGGTGATAATATCCGGCTGCAAGGAGCGGATCATACGGTACATGTCTTTCTCATGCCAGAAGTTAGGAACCTGTACGCGGCTGTCCAGCGGGCCGGTAGCTTCCTCCCACAGGTGCAGGTTTCGCCCATGACAGAGCCAGTAATCCTCGCCACCATCAAACCATAGGATATCAATTTTCCCATAGTTCGTCAATAGCTCGCGCACCTGGTCAAAGGTCTGCTTACGCAGCTGGTCCGCGCTTTGCCGGTACATGCGCGGAAAAAAGAAGCCGGGGAAGCGCCAGTCCAACGGGGAATAGTAGAAGCCCACCTTGAGCCCAGCCTCCCGGCAGGCGTCCACATATTCCCGAACAATATCGCGGTGTGCCGCGCTGTGCATGGAGGTAAACTGCTCATAGCTGCCAGGGCTGTCCCACAGGGAAAATCCGTCGTGATGCCGGGTGGTCAGCACCATATACTTCATGCCCGCATCCTTGGCCACCTGTGCCCAGGCATGCGGATCGAATGCCTCGGCCGTAAAGCGATGCATCAGCTTCCGGTACTCATCCTTGTCGATTGCCTCTGACCACATCACCCACTCGCCGCGCTCCAATAGAGAATACAATCCCCAGTGGATGAACATGCCATAGCGCAGATCCTTCCAGTCCTCAATTCTCTTTTCCATGTGCGACACCTCCCGTTCCTTATCCCTTGATAGAGCCCACCAGCACACCCTTGGTAAAAAATTTCTGTGCGAAAGGGTAAATTGCGATCATCGGGATGGCCGCGATGATCATGGCTGCAAGCTCCAGCGTTCTTGCCGAAATGCTGCTGTTGCGGCCATACAGCAGGGCAAAAACCTCTGAACTGAGGGAGGAATTGTCCTTTACAATCTGTTCCAGGGCAGCCTCGCTGCGCACCAGCTTGACGATATAATACTGAAGGGTTTGCAGCTCCGTGTTGGATGTGTAGAACAGGCTGGTGGTATAGTCGTTCCACACACCGACGATGGTGAAGACAGCCAAGGCAGCAATCACCGCCTTGGACAGCGGCAGCACAATCGAGAAGAATATCCGGTATTCGCTGGCGCCATCCAGCTGAGCCGATTCAAACAGCTCATCCGGTATTCCGCGGAAGTTGCTTGTGTAGATGATGACATTGTAGAATCCGCCAAACAGGGAAGGTATAATGTAAACCCAGTAGGTATTGTACAGTCCCATTTTGCTCAAAAGCAGAAAGGAGGCTACAATGCCGCCGCTGATATACATGCTCATAAAACCAAGCGCCGCGTAGCATTTCTTGAACCGAAGATAGGGACGGGAAAAAGCGTAGGCAAACATACTGGTAAAAATCAACTGACAGACCGTGACAATGACGGTTCGTGACGCGGTAATGCCAAGTGCTGTCGGGATGGCAGGATCCTTCACCACCATACGCCAGCTGTCCAGGGAGAACTGCCTGGGCCACAGTTGCACCATGCCAAAGTTGGTCGTATTGGTGCCATCGTTGAGGGAATTGACCACAGCATAATACAGTGGATAAACGGACAGAAGGACAACGAGCGTCATGATCAGCGCATTGCATACGGTAAAGAGATCCATTTTCTTCAGCCTCTTCATACTGCGCCTCCTCTCAAAATAGTCCACTGCTTGTCAGCTTCTTTGATGTCCAGTTGGCCCCGACAAGCAGCAGCAGGGCGAACACGCTTTTCACAAGACCCGCTGCGGTCGCAATACCAAACTGGAACTGCTGCATGCCAATTTGATAGATATAGCTGTCAATCACGTTGCTTCTTTCCATGTTCAGGGGATTTTGCAGAACATAGATCTGGGTAAAGTTGTTGTTTAGCATACCGGAAACGGCGAAGATAATCATGACCATTACCGTAGGAAGAATTGCCGGCAGCGTGACATGGCGCATCTTGTGGTAGCGGTTGCCGCCATCAATATCGACAACCTCATACAGTGTGGGATCCACCCCCGAAATGGCGGCCAGGTAGATGATGGCGCTCCAGCCCAGATCCTTGATCAGGCCTGAAGCAATACATATGGTCCAGAAGCAGTCCGCATCAGCCATCCATTCCTTGGGCTGGCTGATGATATGCATTCCCATCAGCAGCTGATTCATCGCGCCATCCGCAGAAAGCAGGTTTTTGATCAGACCTCCGAAAATCGCCCAGCTCAGAAAATGGGGCAGATAGGCTGCCGTCTGAACAAAGGACTTGCGCCGGGGGGAACGGATTTCATTGAGAAGCAGGGCAAACAGAATGGCAATGGGGATCGAAATGAACTGTCCCAGAAGATTGATACCCAGCGTGTTGCGGATCATCGGGTCAAACTGAGAAGATGAAAACACCTGCCTGAAGTTTCGGAAGTTATTCCACTGGCTGTTAAAGATTCCTTCCCAGCCCATGGTCGCCTTGAAATTGGTAAAGGCAATGATCAGCCCAAACAACGGGATAATATTGAAGACGATCATCATGACGGTTCCGGGAAGCATCATGGTGTGCAGCTCGGTCTGCCGCCTGAACTCGTTACGAATTGCAGGCTTGCGAGGTTTTTTGGAAATGGTAATCTGCATCATGGCCTATGTTCCTCCGGCTCAGAGTACATATTGGTTGTTTCTGTCTGCCGTATCGCCGCAGCAGAGCTTCCGCGGCGATGTGGACGGTAGAAGAAGGGGGTCAGAGAAGCCGTAACTTCCCTGACCCCTCCATAGCGTTGATCAGTTGATAGGCTTTAGTTCGATGCCTCTCTTTTCCGCGTTCTCCTGAACCTTGATATTCAGGTATGCATCATAATCCTTGCGGCCCAGACGGGTCATTTCCGCCAGGAAAGCATCATACTGGTCGTTGAAAGTCTGGTCATCAGGGGCCAGAAGGATCTTAGGCAGCGTAGCCTCCAGATAGTTGTTGGTCTCAATTTCAATGAAGGTCATGTCTTCGTTTTCAGACACATATCCGGCAGGAATGTCAAAGGGAGACGCATCGTAAACCACCACATTGTCTGTCAGGCTGTAGGCCATGGTGGGGGGCATCTTGTCCAGAGAGCGATGTTCGACAGACCGGGGGAAATACCCATCCTGGAAGGCATAGAAGCCCCAGATGCCGGTCACGCCATCCTCAACCTTGCCCATGCCCTCCTCGGTGCGCACAAGGCAGGGACCATCCCAAGTATAGTCGACACCCTCCACGCCATACATGTGCAGGAGCATGCCCTCGCGGCTGCTCATGTAGTCAATGAAGCGGGCGCAGGCTGCGGGATCCTTGGCATTCTTGGAAACCATGGTGTTTAGCCATCCAGTGTACATGCCGGCGCTGTAGGGCAGCACAGGCGTTGCGCCGGAATCGGGGGTAATGGCGCCAGGGCTGACCCAAACGTCGTTGAGATCCGTGCCGGAGCCCAAGGTGGTGAACGGTCCGATATAGCATGCCACACGGCCGCTGTTGGTCAGGCTGACCAAGGTTTCCTCGTCCATGATCAGATGCGTTTCTGTCAGGAAGCCCTTCTGCGCGCAATGGTTGAGGAAGGACGCGCCATCGCGGTATTCGTCGGTGTAGAAAATGCTCTGATACTGACCGTCGTCGGTCAGGGGCATGGCGCCAAAGGTGTTGCGGATGATGCCATCCATCGTCAGCCACACAGTCTGGTCGCCGTTGACCATCATGGTGTAAACAGAGGCGCCGCTGGTATTGGTCAGACCCGCGTCATTGAACTTCTGCAGAACATCCATCAGATCCTGCTCTGTCTTAATCGTGTTCACATCAATCCCCAGCTGATCCAGGTATGCCTTGCGCAGGAAGATGCCGTTGCGGTTATCATACTTGGTAGCCTTGTAGAACTCCTCGGTATCCTCATCGCAATAACCCCAGATGGATTCATACCCCTCGCTGCTCATGTGGCTGGGGTAGCAGTACCATCCACCGTCGCGGTCGATGATGCTCTGCTTCAGGTCGGTAGGGAAATGGGTAAACAGGTGCGACTCCGGTACATAGGTCTTGAGCAGCTCGTCCAAATCCCAGACCAGACCGGCAGCAATCAGTTCGGAGCGCAGGTCGCCATCACTGGTGGTGATGATGTCCGGCAGATTGCGGCTGATCATCAGCAGATTCAGCTTGGTGCTGGCATCCTCAGCGGGCATATTGAAGCTGCACTGAACGCCCGTAGCCTGCGTAATTCCGGCAAAAACCGGTTCTTCCAGATTCCACTTGCTGGGCAGTGCAGCGTAATCCATGAACCATTCCAGCGTGACCGTTCCTTCTGCTACCGCGAATGCGGGCAGGAGCAGTGTGACAAGAGAAAGGAGCAACAACCAGGATGTAACCTTCTTCATGGGATCCTCCTCCACAATTTCATCCATATGGCATATGGATATTTTCTGACCACATTATACAACCACTATGGGCCGAAAACAATATCCGATGATTGGCTCCCAATGATCGGATCATTGGACGATGCAGCCCATCTCATACTTTCTAAACGATTATTAGGGTGTGTTTCTAAAATGAGACAGGTGCAGTTTCGAGCAGATTTTCTTGCAGTTCAAGGATGAAAACCGAAGGTTTACTGGCGGCAAATCGAGGTTTGAAGACGCGGAAGTGCAAGAAAAGATGCCGAAAAAGCTGTCGGGCGAATTTAGAAACACACTATAGAAACAGATTAGTAGCAGTGATTGTCTTCGCAAGAAGCGGAAGGGAGACGATCCATCTGCTTACGGTATTGAGCCGGAGTCATACCGCACATGCGCTTGAACAAGGTGTTGAAATGAGCATATTCATGGTACCCAACCATATGGGCAACCTCCAGCACCGTTTCATCGGTGCTGCGCAGCAGTTTTTTGGCGCAGTCGATCCGCTTTTCCGCAATAATATCGGTATAGGTTTTTCCCGTCTTCTTGCGGATCAGGGTGGACATATAGCTGGCATTGAGATAAAAGCTGGCTGCCAAATCGCTGATGCGGATATCTTCTGCATAGTGGAGATCAATATAATGCATAATGCGCCGCATCAGACGGCTGCTTTCATCAGAAGCGTCATCCCCGTGCTGGGCCGCATGAAGCTCTGACGACAGATCCTCCCATGTGCCGCCACTGCTGACATACTGATACAGATCCAGATTTTCCAGAAAGGAAAGCTCAGAGAGACCGTGGGATGCGCACAGGGAAGCCGCTCGATGGATCAGCAAATCCATCTGGTCAATCTGCATCCGCTGCCTGCTGCAAAGAAGCGAATCCAGCGCCATGGTGGCTCCAGCCACGTTCTTCACGGACACAAACGCATGGATAGACTCCAAGTGTTGAAGTGTATCGTTCTGCAACCACCTGTAATATTGCACAGGCGTCGATATGTGCCAGAACTGTGCCGTCAGGACAGCGAGGATGCTCTGCCGGTACATCGTAAAGAACGCGGCGCTTGTTGGACAGCTTTCGCTGATTCCTACCCGTTCGGGGCTTCCAATCATCAGCCGCTTGTAGACCGCCTGCGAGCCTGAAAAGCTTCCGTCTGAAAAGCAGAATACCGTAATCAGGTTACATCCTGTGAGAAAGGCAATCAGCAGCTCATCCTCCTGCTGATGAACCAGCGCATGCGAAATCACAACAGGCTCGTTATACTGAAATGTCATGGCGCAGGCCTTCTGAAAGGGAACCTGCACACACAAATCTTCCATGCAGTCTGCAATGCTTCGGGTATTCGATTCATCAAAAAAGCTGAAGTAGAAGCTGCAGGAAAGCGCACGGGCCTTCTTTTGCATATTCTCCTGATAGCGGCGCAGCATCTGATCCAGGTCGCCCGGTGTGATCTGCTTGAGCAGAAAGTCAAACACACCCAGCCGCAGCGCCTGTTGGGCATACTTCAAATCGCTGTAGCCTGTGATCAGGATCACTGTGGTGCGCGGCATTTCCAATGCGATGCACCTGGTCAGTTCCAGGCCATCCATTCCGGGCATGCGGATATCGGAAATCAGCAGGTCAGGCTTTTCCCTTCGGCACAGATCCAGAGCTGACAGTCCGTCATAGGCCATTCCGCAGATTTCGCACTGATAATCAGCCCAGCAAATCATCTGGCTTAGCCCGTACAGCGACCACTTTTCATCATCAGCCAGCACTACTCGATACATGCACTTGACTCCTTCCTGATGACGGGCAGCCTGATTTCAACAGCCATCCCCTGCGATTCCTCCGTGAAGAAGCGGAGTGACGCGTCTGAACCATAATGCAGGAACAGCCGCCTGGCGATATTGGTGATACCCACCCCCGACTGATTTGGTGCCTCGCTGACCTCCATATGCTGCATGGCCTCCACCTGGGCGTTCAGCTCCGCTATCTTCTGAGGTGACGCGCCGACGCCGTTGTCCACAATCCGGATGGTCAGCAGGTTGTTGTTTTCATGCGCCCAAACATGCACATAGCCCTTGCCCACCACATGCTCCAGACCATGCAGAACCGCGTTTTCCACAAGCGGCTGCAGCAGCATGCGGATCACCATACACTGGTACAGCCCCGGATCAATATGGTCAAGGATCGTGATACGTCCGTCAAAGCGATAGCCGATGATGGTTGCATAGCTCTGCATATACTGTAGCTCTTCCTCTATTGTCACGAAGTTGCCGCCCTTTACCGCATAGTGGAACATGCTGGACAGTGACTGGCTGATGACCACAATCTCCATGGCGTTATGCATATAGGCGATGCCACGAATGCAGTCAAACGTATTATACAGGAAATGCGGGTTGACCTGATTGCGGTAGGCAATGATTTCCATCTGCTGCTGCGCTGTTTTTTCATGTAGCATTCTGGTCTGGGAAGCCAACACCTCTTCGCTACTCTTTTCAATCTTATCCAGCATTTCATTGAGAACATCCATGACCATGCACATTTCATTGTTGGGTTTGGATTGGGGAGTCAAACGCTGATGAATGTCCGAGTTCTTGGCCATGAACTGCTGTAGATCATTCAGGGGCAGGATGATCTGCTTGTTGAAAAAGTGCTTCAGCCAGAAGAACAGCACCAGCAGCAGGGCGACAATGATCCCTATGATGATGACAACAGGCTTCATGTTGTCTGATATGCTTCTGTTGCTGATGATGCTGTGCAATTGCCAGCCTGTATGCTGGATGACCGACGAAATAGAGTCGCCTGATGCCATACGATGCCGGAAGCTGTCTTCCTCCACCGGCTGATTGGAATAAATCATGTTCCCCTGCTGATCGGTAAAGGCAATCAGGGTGTCCTCTACATGGTCGCTTTGTTCTACCAATTCCTTCAGGAGCCCGGCGCCGATGGTAATCGCGAGATAACCGATTTTTACCTTAATTACGCTGTCTACGCGACTGTCGCGGTAGATCGGATAGACAAGCAGAAGCGCCGTCGCCTTGTCCTGCTCAACCACATGATACTGCGGTGTGGATATCCGATAGCAGTCCTCGGGAAGAGGTTCAACCCCAAAGAGGTTGTTGCCTGAGCTAAGCAAGTAGGTCAGCTCATTATCATACAGGCCGATGCCGATGATCGCAGGGCTGCACGCAAAAGCGACAGCAAAGGATGTTCGCACAGGCTTGTGATAATCCACCAAGGGAAAAGTAACCTCTTTATCGGTCAAAATACTCTGCACTGCACTTGAATAAGCCATCACATAGCATACGTTTTCAAGGTTGGTCAGGGTTTGATCCATGCGTTCCAGCATGCTTTCATTCGACTTGACGACCACCTCATAGGCTGTGTTCCTCGCAATCCTTACCACCATGTACAGCGTGATTCCCAGAAGCGCGTCAATCAACAACGCGATGGCCAGAATCATGCTGAGTCCCTTCTTCAGGAAACTTTTTCCCATTCCTATGCACCCTATCATTTCTTGTTGTCAGTAGAAACCGTTGCAGCTTATACTATGGCGTGTTTCTAAAATGAGACCGGTGCAGTTTCGAGCAAATTTTCTTGCAATTCAAGGATGAAAACCGAAGGTTTACTGGCGGTAAATCGAGGTTTGAAGACGCAGAAGTGCAAGAAAAGATGCCGAAAATGCTGTCGGGCGAATTTAGAAACACACGCTAGATAAGAATTAGTATTATTCCACATTGCTGATGAAATCCCCTTTTTGGATAGGGAACAGCAATATGTCAATGAAAATGACAAAGGCAATACCGCACCAACTCATTTGTGCGGTATTGCCCTCGATTTACCGCCAGTAAACCTTCGAAATTTGCATTTGCATCTGACGAAAAACCCATTCGCCAGCCGACCACATCATTTCTGCGGTGTTACCCTAATGCAAACTGCGACTGATACAAATTCGCATAGAATCCCTGCTTCTTCAGCAGCTCCTCATGCGTTCCCTGCTCAATAATATGCCCATCTTTCATCACCAGAATCACATCCGCTTCCTGAATCGTCGAAAGCCGATGCGCCACGATGAACGACGTGCGCCCGTTCATCAGCCGCGCAAAGGCGGACTGAATCTTGATTTCTGTGCGCGTGTCGATGGAAGACGTTGCTTCGTCCAGAATCAGCATCGGCGGAAGTTCGCCGTTTTCGCCGCCCAGCATCACGCGGGCAATGCAGAGCAGCTGCTTCTGTCCCTGCGAGATGTTGCCGCCGTTTTCGGTGATAACCGTGTCGTAGCCGTCGGGCAGGCGGCGGATGAAGCTGTGCGCGTGGGCGGCCTTCGCGGCGGCGATCACGTCCTCTTCCGATGCGTCGGGGCGGCCGTAGGCGATGTTGTCGCGAATCGTGCCGGCTTTCAGCCAAGTGTCCTGCAAGACCATGCCGAAGCTCTTGCGCAGGGAGTGGCGCGTTGCGTTGCGAATGTCCGTGCCATCGACGAGAATTGCGCCACTGTTTACGTCGTAGAAGCGCATCAACAGGTTAATCATGGTCGTTTTGCCGCAGCCGGTCGGGCCGACGATGGCGATGCGCTGACCGGGCTTGACGTGCAGGTTGAAGCCCTCAATCAGCGGGCGATCAGGCACATAGCGGAAGCAGACGTCTTTGAGGTCAACCGTGCCCTTGGGGGAGAGCACGGCGGCGTTTTCCTTGTCCGGCACGCGGTCATCCTCATCCAGCAGGGAGAAAACGCGCGCGGCGCAGGCGAGAGCGTTTTGCAGCTCGGTCACAACGCCGGAGATTTCGTTGAAGGGCTTGGCGTACTGGCTGGCGTAGCTGAGGAAAACGCTCAAGTCGCCCACGGAGATGCCGCCGCCGACCGCCGACAGCGCGCCGACGAGCGCGACTGCCGCATAGATGATGTTGTTGACCAGACGGGTGGAGGGGTTCGTGAGGCTGGAGAAGAACGTCGCGTTCAGGCTGACGCGCCCCAGTTCATCGTTGATGCAGTCAAAATCGCTCAGCGAGGCGGCTTCGTGCCCGAAGGACTGCACGACCTTCTGCCCTTCAATCAGCTCGTTGATGAGCGCCGTCTGCTGCCCGCGCACACGCGCCTGCTCGGTGAAGTAGTGGTGCGTCTTTCGGGCGATGAAGGACGCGACGAACATCGACAGCGGCGTCAGCACCACGACCAGCAGGGCAATCATCCAGTTCTTGATGAGCATGATGGTCAGCGTGCCGACAATCAGCACAACGCCGGTGAACAGCTGCGTGAAGCCCATGAGCAGGCCGTCGGAGAAGGTGTCCACGTCGGCAATCATGCGGCTGACGAGGTCGCCGGAGGGATGCGCGTCCAGATAGCTCAGCGGCAGGCGCTGGAGCTTGTGGAATGCCGCGTTGCGCAGGTCACGGCTGATGTTATAGGCAATCTTGTTGTTGCTGGTGGCAAGAAACTGCTGGGCAACCGCGGACAGCGCCGCAACGACGGCAATCCACACCGCAAAGACCAGCACGCCGGACAGATTTACCTGACCCGCGCCGAGCATCTGGTCAATCGCCTTGCCGGTCAGAATCGGGATGAGCAGCTGCGCCGCCGCGCTCACGCACGCGCAAAGCAGGCTGACAATCACCAGCACCCGATACGGCTTCACATATTGCAGGACGCGCAGGAGCGTGCCCTTCTGCTGCTTGAGCTTATTGGTCTTCACTGCACGTCACTTCCCTTCCGGAACTGGCTTTCGTGGATTTCGCGGTAGACCTCGCACGTCTGCATCAGCGTATCGTGCTTGCCGATGCCCACCACATGCCCGTCGTCCAGCACGATAATCTGGTCGGCGTGGCGCAGGGACGAGGTGCGCTGGGAGACGATGAAGAGCGTCGTTTCCGCGGGCAGGGTGCGCAGGGCTTTGCGGAGCGCGGCATCCGTGGCGTAGTCCAGCGCGGAGGCACTGTCGTCCAGAATCAGAATGTCAGGATGTCCCACCAGCGCGCGGGCGATTGTCAGGCGCTGGCGCTGACCGCCGGACAGGTTGCGTCCGCCCTGCTCCACCGGATCATCGAGCTTGCCCGGCTTCTGGCGGACAAAATCCTCCGACTGCGCAATGGACAGCGCGTGCCACAATTCTTCGTCCGTGGCATTCTCGTTGCCCCAGAGCAGATTCGAGCGAATCGTGCCCTTGAACAGCTGCGCCTTCTGCATGACGACCGCAACGTGGCGGTTCAGCTCCGCCTTGGAATAGGCGGTAATCGGCTGACCGAGCAGGGTGACCTGCCCCTTCGTTGCGTCATAAAAGCGCGGAATCAGGCTGACGAGCGTCGTTTTGCCGCTGCCCGTGCCGCCGATAACGCCGATGGTCTGCCCCTTTTTTGCCGTGAAGGTCACATCGGACAGGCTTTCCGCACCCGCGCCCTGATAGCGCAGGGACACATGGTCGAACGCCACCGCCACATCGGAAGCAGCATCCGCCGAAACAGGCTTCTCCGGGAACGCCATCGTCGAGGGCGTATCCAGCACCTGCGACACGCGGCCCATGCTGGCAATCGCGCGGGTGAGCAGCACGACGAGGTTCGCCAGCTTCACCAGTTCCACCAGAATCTGGCTCATGTAGTTCACCAGCGCCACCACGTCGCCGGAGAGCAGCGCGCCGCTGCCAATCTTGTTCGCGCCGAAGTACAGAATGCCGATGATGCCGAGGTTGACCACGACATACGTTAGCGGATTCATCAGCGCGGCAATGCGGCCGACTTTGAGCTGCATGGCGTTCAGGCTGCCATTCTGCTGGACGAAGTTTTCTTCCTCCGCGTCCTCACGCCCGAATGCGCGCACGACGCGGACGCCGGAGAGGTTCTCGCGCGTTGCGCCCGTGACCGTGTCCAGCCGGGACTGAACGGTTTTGTACATAGGCGAGGTGATGCGCATGATGCCAAAGACAATCACGGCCAGCACGGGAATCGCCGCGAGGAAAATCAGCGCAATCTGTGTATCAATGGTGAAGGCGGCAATCATCGCGCCCGCGACGATGAACGGTGAACGCAAGAACAGGCGCAGGAACATGTTCAGACCATTCTGCACCTGATTGACGTCGCTGGTCATGCGCGTAATCAGCGTCGAAACGCCCAGCGTGTCCAGTTCGGAGAAGGAGAGCGACTGGATGTGCGCCATCAGTTCATGCCGCAGTCCGGTGGATGTGCCGATGGCGGCGCGCGCCGCGAAATACTGCGCGGTGAAGGAGCAGAGCAGTCCGATGAGCGCCATCAGCACCAGCAGGCCGCAGCGCGTCCAGATGTACGTTGTATCGCCGCCCGCAATACCGACCTTGATGATGTCCGCCACCACCATCGGCACAAGCAGGTCGAACGTGGCTTCCAGCATCTTGAACAGGGGCGCGAGAATGCTCTCTTTGCGGAAGCGCCGGAGGTAGGGGTACAAGTGCTTCATACGATTCCTCCTGATGCTGTTGCGGATTTTTCGATGAAGCATCCGGGAACAGCATGATGGGTATTCGCTCCATTATACCGCATTTTTCGTCATTTGGATAGTCAACAGGAACGATTCTTGCAATTTTCCCTTGACGAAGATGATTTTCCCCTTTACAATAGGAATGCTGCCCTGAACAAAGCAGAAGGAGAAGCCCTCTATGAATGCGCATTCCACCGTGCGGAAGCAGTTCTTCCGCTACGTTTCTCAAAACATCCTCGGCATGATTGGCGTCTCTGCCTATATCCTCGCCGACACCTTCTTTATCGCACAGGCGCAGGGGGCGGACGGCATCGCCGCCCTGAACCTCGTCCTGCCCGTTTATTCGCTGATTTTTGCCTTGGGCGCGATGCTGGCGACCGGCGCGGCGACCCGCTTCGCCTTGGAGCGTCACGAAGGAAAACACGCCGACGGCTATCTTGCGGAAGCCCTTGCATGGGCGGGAATTTTGTCTGTGCCGTTCATCCTGCTGGGCATTTTCAGCGCGGAGGGCATCGTGCGGCTGCTTGGCGGCGAACCGGACATCGTGACGGTCGGCGCGCCGTATACACGCATTTTCCTGCTCTTCACGCCCTTCTTCATGTGCAACTACATCCTGCGCTCCTTCGTCCTCAACGACGGCGATCCGTCGCTTGCCATGACCGCGACGATGGCATCCAGCCTGTTCAACATCGTCATGGACTGGGTGCTGATGTTCCCACTGAAAATGGGCATGGCGGGCGCGGCGCTCGCAACGGCGGCATCTCCCATCGTCGGCATGGGGATTAACGCCCTGCACTTCCGCAAAAAGACGAATACGCTGTGCTTCCGCTGGCACAAGCCGACGTTCAAACTGCTGGCGCACGTCAGCGCGGTGGGTGTATCCGGGTTCATCGGGGAAATCGCGGGCGGCATGACGACGATGGTACTGAATTTCCTGATTCTGGGACTTTCGGGCAGCATCGGCGTCGCGGCGTATGGCGTGGTGGCGAATGTCGCCATCGTCGCAACGGCGATTTTCTCCGGCATCTCGCAGGGTTCGCAGCCGCTGCTCAGTGACGCGTACAGCCGCAGTGAAACGGGACAAGTGCGGCAGGTGCTGATGATGAGCATCCTGACGGCGCTGACGCTTTCGGTGCTGATGATTGTCTGCTTCGAGGTGTTCGCCGAGCCGCTGGTGGCGGTGTTCAACAGCGAGCATGACCCGGTGATGGCGGATTTGGCATGTCAGGGAATGCGGCTGTACTTCCTCGGCTACTTGTTTGCGGGGTTCAATATCGCCGGAACGGGCTATCTGAGTGCGGTCGGCGCGGCGAAATGGGCGATGATTACGTCCATCCTGCGCGGTGTGGCTGCGATTGTGCTTTGCGCGCTGGTGATGGCGGCGCTCTTCGGCATGACGGGCGTGTGGCTGGCGTTCTGCGCGGCGGAAGCCATTACGGCGGGGGTCATGGCGGTCGCGATGAAGAAAACGGCGATTGTAACAATTCCAAGGAAAAATTGACATGAAATTGCCTCCTGTGCTATCATCAAGGCACAAGGAGGCGATTTTTTTGATGAAGCGGATGCTCTGCGTCCTGTTGACGCTCCTGCTCTGTGCGGCATCGGCACAGGCAGATGCGGTGCTGGACACGGTTGACTACGACAACGCGGCGGAAATCTCCACTAAAAGCCAAGACGGGCTGTACCTCTATGTCGTTTTGGAGGACGGAACGGCGGGCATTACGGGCTATCTGGGCGACGAAACGGCGCTGGTGATTCCGTCCGTGGTAGACGATTTGCCCGTGACGGCGATTGGCGCGTATGCCTTTGAATATGCGGCGCTGACGAGCGTCGTCATCCCGGAGGGCGTGACGGTGATTGACTGCGAAGCGTTTGCGGCGGCATCGGCGCTGAAGGAAATCACGCTGCCATCCACCCTGCGGGAAATCGGGGAGGAGGCATTCATCGGCTGCGCGCTGGAAAAGGTGACGCTGTCGGAGGGCGTGGAAACGCTGGGAGAAAGAGCCTTTGCCGGCTGCTGGAATTTGAAAACCATCACCCTGCCGAACACGTTGCGCCGCATGGGCTACGGGGTGTTTGCGGACTGCGATGAACTGTGGGGGCTGACGCTGCCGGCGAGCCTGACGGAAATTGACGGCAACCCCATTCCTGCCATCCCGCTGTCCCAGCACTTCTTTGCGAACAGCCTGCGGATTGCGCCGGACAACCCGGTGTTGCGCATTGAGAATCAAATGCTGCTGGCGGGCGACACGGTGATTTGCGCCGCGCGGGATGTGCGCGATGTAACTGTGCCGGAGGGCATCACGACGATTGGGCGGGGCGCATTCTATTCCGCGCAGGTGGAACGCGTGACGCTGCCGGAAGGGCTGACGAACATCCAGAAAGAGGCCTTCAACGGCTGCTTTGCGCTGCGGTCGGTCAGTCTGCCGGAGAGCCTGCAAAGCATTGGCGACAGCGCGTTCGACTGGTGCAGAAGCCTGACGGAAATCACCCTGCCGGAGGGCCTGCGCACCATCGGGTGTCATGCGTTTGAAAGTACGGGGCTTACCGCGCTGAAACTGCCCGAAAGTTTGGAAGAAGTCGGACACGGCGCGTTTTTGTCCAACGAGAAATTGCAGGAAGTCACGCTCCCGAAGAACCTGCGCGTGATACCGATAGATATGTTCTATGGATGCTCGGAGCTGGAGAAGGTCGTTCTGCCGGAAAAGCTGGAGCGGCTGGAAGCATCGGCGTTTGCGTTCTGCGAAGCCCTGACGGAAATCGACCTGCCGGAGGGTGTGCAGTTTCTGGGAAGAAACGCATTCGAGCGCTGCAGTTTTGCAAGCATCTGCATCCCGGACAGCGTGACGGAAATCGAGGGGAATCCCTTCAAGAACTGCAAGGCGCTGCGGACGGTGGAGCTTTCGCCGAATCATCCGCTGCTGACGGTACAGGACGGGATGCTGATTGACCATGTGCATCAGCGCGTGCTGCGGCGGCTGACGACGGGCGCGGTCTGCATTGTGCCGGGGGGCATCAAGGAGATTGCAGACGGTGCGTTCGGGCGCATTCCGGAGCTGACGGAAATCACCCTGCCGGGGAGCTTAGAGAAAATCGGCGAAGCGGCGTTCATCTACTGCGGGATGCGCGAAATCACCATCCCGAAGGGCGTTGCGGAGATTGCGCGGATGGCGTTTTACCACTGCGACCAGCTGGAGACGGTGCATTTGCAGGAGGGACTGCGCGGCATCGGCTGGGATGCGTTCAGCGAATGCGCCAGTCTGTCGGATATACGACTGCCCAACACCTTGGAACGCATTGAGCTGCGGGCTTTTGCGCACTGCACATCCCTGAAACAGCTGACCATCCCCGCCAGCGTCACGACACTGTATGCGGGATTTGTTGATGCGGACACGGTACTGCTGGTCGAACGCGGGTCGACGATGGAAACGTGGCTGCAAGAAGAGGGGTATCAATATACGCTGGTGGAAGTGGAATGACCCGCCCCATCACCCGAAAGAAGGAAAATAGCCATGTCCGAAGTGGAACAACAGACAAACGAGACGCTGAAACGCATTCAAACGGTTCAGGAACTGTACGGCTGTCTCTCGGCAGCGCTGACGATGGAGGAAGCACGCGAAGAAAGGGCGGAAGCCCTCACCCCACCCTCCTCTCCATTCTCCTCGCGCTGAGCGTCAATCGCTCCTGCAATTGACACAAAAACTCCCGATTCGTGGGCTTGCCGCGTTCGGGGTCTACCGACTGGCCGAAGAAGCGCGCAATCGCATCGTAGTCGCCGCGATTCCATGTCGATTCGATAGCGAGCCGCAGCCGACGCTCGACGGCGCACGGGGTCAGCTGCGCGCGGCGCGCCATCAGCGGGTATAAGCCGTGCGTCACGTCTGTCAGCAGTGACGGATGCACGACCGTCAGCGCCGCCATTTCCGGCAGGAACGCCCACGCCCGGAGCGTCCGCGGCATCCCCAGCGCCGTCAGCAGCTGACGTGCCAGTTCGGTGCATTCCGGCAGGTGTGCCGCCGCCAGCGCGGGCAGACGAAGCACGGAGAACCACGCCGGCAGCTGCGAAATTTCCGGCAGCCTGCCGTCCAGACCACCCAAGAGGAACGGCGGCGCAAGCGGCGGATGGCGAAGCAGTGATTGCGTCAGGCAGTCCGCCGCCGGGCAGGGGAGGAGCAGCACCGCATCCACCGACTCCTGCGACAGGCGGAAAAGCGCTTCCTCGGCGGTCAGGGCGGTTTGGCAGCGAGTTTCCTCGCCCAAATCCTCAATTTCCGCCCGAAGCTGGGCAAGCGTCAGCGGATTATCCGCCAGAAGCAGAAAACAGCGCGGCAGCATGAAAAGAACCTCCATTGACGAAAATGTCGGTGGAGGTTTTCTGCATTTCGGGCGGGGATTCCTGCCGGAAAAATAGGAGCCTTTGTCGATATGCTGATTTCCTACATTTTCCTGATTATTGGTCAGCCGAAGGCCCCTGCATCTGCGACAGCATCCAGTCCACATACAGCCCGTACCCCTGCGTCGGGTCGCTGACGAAAACGTGCGTCACCGCGCCGATCAGCTTGCCGTCCTGGATGATGGGGCTGCCGCTCATGCCCTGCACGATGCCGCCGGTCGCGTCCAGCAGGCGCGTATCGGTCACGCGCAGCACCATGCTTTTGGCGGCAGGAACGTTCTGCTGGCTGACATGGGTGATTTCGACGGTGTACTCCTGCACGCCGCCAGTGCCGATGGTGCTGAGGATGGTCGCCGCGCCCGTGTGGACGGACGAGCGCGTGCCGATGGGCAAGCCGTCGGGATAGAGCGGGTTTGTCACGGCGGTGGTGAGTGTGCCGCTGATGCCGAGAGTCGTGTTCTGCGCAATGTCGCCCAAGACGGCGGCGTTTTGCAGGAATGAGCCTTTCAGTTCGCCCGGAACGCCGCGCTGCCCCTTCTGTACCGCGACGATGCTCGCATTCAGCACCCGCCCTTCCCGGACGGTCAAGATGCTGCCCGTGTCGCCGTCGGTAATCGCGTGACCGAGCGCGGCATACTGCCCGGAATCCGGGTCGTAGAAGGAGAGTGTGCCAATGCCCGCGGTGCTGTCGCGCACCCATGCGCCGAGGCGGACAACCCCGGTGGCGTCATCCTGCACGGGGGTGAGGGTTGCGTGGGCGGTCGTACCGTCGCGCATGTATTCGATGAGCAGGGGCGACGTGCCGTTCTGCTGGGCAATTTCGCTGACGTCGGCAACGCGCTCGATGGCGTGTCCGCCGATGCGCAGGAGGACGTCGCCGGGTTGCAGTCCGCAGTCCCGCGCGGGGCAGACACCCTTCTTTACGTCCGACAAGCCGACAATCAGTACGCCGTCCGTCCGCATGGCAACGCCGAGCGCCTGCCCGCCGGGAATCAGCCGCTTCTCCGGGCTGACTTCCACCTCCACGCGGCGAAGCGGGATGCCGAGGATGCTCAGCAGCAGTTCCGACGTGCCGCTTTTCTGCCCGGTTACGCTGACGTACTGGCTGAGCGTCTCGTCCTGCGACGCGCTGACCTCTAAGCCCTCGCCCGATGCGCGCAGCATCCCTGTCAGCAGCGAAATCGGCTCATCCTGCGTCAGCCGCAGGGACGCGGGAAGCGCCCGGAGCGCCTGCTGCGTGGGCGAAAAATACCCCAGCGTCAGCAGAAGCGTCAGGACAAGCCCGACCGCGCGGCGCAGGGGTGAAGGATGTTTCTTCATGCCGATGCCCTCCCATTCGCAAGCAGGATGCGCCGGGAGGACAAAGTTTATAATGGAATAATTTTCAAAAGAGGGAGGACGAGGGGCGTTCCTCCCTTGACCCTTTCGCGCGACTCAGCGCATCCTTTTCGCCCCACTGTACACAAAATCGCGCCAAAAGGAAAGCGCTCTCTTGTAATTGTGCGCAATGTGGTGTACAATCGAAACAGAATACCATGGTGAAGGGGTTGAACGTTCATGCTTGCACGAACGCTGGGATACGGCCTGAGCGGCGTCAGCGGATTCGCAGTGAAGGTGGAGGTCTACGCGGCGACGGGGATGCCGGCGCTGGAGATTATCGGGCTGCCGGACGCGTCGGTCAAGGAGAGTCGCGACCGCGTGAGCGCCGCCATCGTCAACAGCGGATTTACCATGCCCATTTCGCGCCTGACGGTGAACCTTGCGCCCGCCGACCAGCGAAAGGAAGGCCCCGCGTTCGATTTGCCGATTGCCATCAGCATCCTGATGGCGTCGGGGCAATTGGAGGGCATGGACTTGACGCGGACGCTGATGCTGGGCGAATTGTCGCTGGATGGTTCGCTGCACCCCGTGCGCGGCGCGCTGCCGATGGTCATCAGCGCGAGCGAGCAGGGGATTGTGGACATTATTCTGCCGGAAGGGAACGCCGAGGAAGTGGCGTGCATTCAAGGACTGCGGGTCTATCCGGCGAGCAGCCTGCGGCAGGTGGTGAATCACCTGAAGGGGCGCGAACCCATCCCCGTGCAGCAGCAGCGGCAGTACAGTGACGTGGTATCGGCGGTCAAGTGCGCGGTGGATATGGCACAGGTGCAGGGGCAGGTTGGCGCGCGCCGGGCGCTGGAAGTGGCGGCCAGCGGTGGACATAACCTGCTGATGGTCGGCACGCCCGGTTCGGGCAAGACGATGCTGGCGCGCTGCCTGCCGGGCATTCTGCCGCCGCTGACCTTCTCCGAATCGCTGGAGACGACGCGCATTCATTCCATCGCCGGCCGCCTTGCGCCGGGTACGGGGCTGATGGCGGAGCGCCCGTTCTGCGCGCCGCACCACAGCGCATCCGTCGCGAGCATGATTGGCGGCGGGTCGAACGCAAAGCCGGGTGAAGTATCGCTGGCGCACAACGGCGTGCTGTTCTTGGATGAACTGCCGGAGTTCAGCCGCAACACCCTGGAAGCGCTGCGCCAGCCGCTGGAGGACGGCGTCGTCAGCGTGACGCGCATCCACAATCAGGCGCAGTACCAGTCCAGCTTCATGATGGTTGCCAGCATGAACCCGTGCCCTTGCGGATTTTATGGCAGCAAGACGAAGAAATGCCGCTGCTCCGCGAAGGATATCCGCCGCTACCTCGACCGCATCTCCGGCCCGCTGCTTGACCGCATCGACATTCAGGTGGAGGTAGACGCTGTGCCCGTGAAGGAAATCAGCGAGGGCGGCGCGGCGGAATCCTCGGCGGAAGTTGGCGCGCGCGTGCGGAAGGTGCGTGAATTGCAGCAAGCCCGCTATGCGCAGGACGGCATCCACTGCAATGCGCAGCTTGACGCGGGCTTAAGCAAAAAATACTGCCCAATGACCCCGGAAGCAACGGCGCTTCTGCACATGGCAGTGGAGCGCATGGGCATGAGTATGCGCGCATACGGCCGCGTGGTGAAGGTCGCTCGGACGATTGCCGACATGGACGGCGCGGATATCATCGGCACGACACACGTTGCGGAGGCAATCCAGTACCGCGAACTCGACGGGAAATACTGGAAGGGCTGAAGCATTCCGTTTCCCTTGCGCAACAGGGAAATGACCGCAGGAAACGCGTTGAAGGTGCTTACGGGGCAATTTCATTTATTGTCCCCTTGTAGGATGGAAGGACGGAAGGAATAACCGGGAGAAGGAGAACCATGACAGCACAAATCAAAATGACGCGCAAAGAAGCGGAAGTCCAAATGGCGTGCTTCCGGCAGACGTTCTCCAGCGTGCGGCTGCTGAACGAAAAAGCCGTTCTGCACGCACCGCAGGCGCATTCCAAGCGCACCGATCTTGAATGCCGCGTGCTGCACGAAAAGCGACAGCTCACTACACTCGACGTTACCCCGCAGCGGGCAGAGCAAATATTCGCCCGCTATGTCGAGGTGGACGGCGAACCCTGCGTGCTGGAACTCGTACAGGACTTGCAGCAGGATACCCCCGAAGCCGTGGTGCAGCGCCGACAAATGCTCACCCAGACCGGCAGCATGGGCGAAAAGCTCTACCGCGACGCGCTGACCGGGCTGTATAATCGCCGCTATTATGAGGATGCCCTGAAGAATCGCAGCATGGAAGCAGGCGTTGCCGTCCTTGACATGGACGGCTTCAAGGCGTGCAACGAAACGTATGGGCATCAGGCGGGCGATAAGATGCTGGAAGCCGCCGTTGGCGTGATGCGCCACTGCGTTCGCCGTTCGGACACCATCATCCGCTATGGCGGGGATGAGTTTCTGCTGCTCCTGCCGCACATTGAGGAAGCCACCTTTCAGCAGAAATTGCAGGATATCTGCTGCCAAATCAGCGAAACCCGGCTGCCGGGGCTGGAGGACATCCGCCTGTCCGTCAGCATCGGCGGGTTGATTAACCGCGGCGAGCCGATTGACTGCGCTGTTGAACGCGCCAATCAGCTGATGATGCAGGCAAAAAAGAGCCGCAATGCCGTTGTTACGGATTCCGAAATCGCCGCGGAAGATATTGCGCCGCGCAAGGATACCCGACCGCGCATGAAAATCCTCATTGTCGATGACTCCCGGACGAACCGCGCCATTCTCAATGGGTTGATACCCGACCGCTACGACGTGTTGGAAGCAGCTGATGGGCTGGAGGGCTTGGACATGCTCCGGCGCTACGGCACGGAAATCGCTCTTGTGCTGCTGGATTTGCTTATGCCGACGCTCGACGGATTTGATATGCTTTCGCTGATGGCGGCGAATCAGTGGCTGGAGGAAATTCCCGTCGTCATGATTTCCAGCGAGAACGACGCGGACACCATCCACCGCGCCTACGATTTAGGCGTGAGCGACTACATCACCCGTCCGTTCGACGCAGATGTCGTCAGCCAGCGGATCAGCAACACCATCAAGCTCTATGCCCGCCAGCGGGGCTTAAGCAATCAGGTGCGCGACCAGATTCACGAGAAGGAGCGCAGCAACCGCCTGATGCTGGAGATTATCAGCGAAGTCGTCAGCGCCCGCAACGGCGAAAGCGGCGCGCACATGCGCCACCTTTGCCTTTTGACAGAGGTGCTGCTGGATACCCTCGTCAGCAAAACGAAGCGCTATACCCTCACGCCGCATGAACGCAAAGTCATCGTGACCGCATCGGCGTTCCACGATATCGGCAAAATGGGCATCGACGAGAAAATCCTCAACAAAAGCGGCCAGCTGACCGAAGAAGAGTACATTGTCATGAAGTCGCATACGCTGATTGGCGCATCCATGCTCGCGCGCTTGGACCACTACCGAGACGAGGAATTGGCGCGCACGGCGTACCAGATTTGCCGCTGGCATCACGAGCGCTACGATGGCGGCGGCTACCCCGACGGCTTAAAGGGCGAGGAAATCCCGATTGCCGCGCAGGTCGTTTCCATTGCCGATGCGTATGATGCGCTGATTTCGCCGCGCGTCTATAAAGAGGGTTTTTCGCATGAACAGGCAATGCAGATGATTCGCAATGGCGAATGCGGCGCGTTCAATCCGCTGCTGATTGAATGCTTGGAGGATTCGCAGAGCAGGATTCGGTATCTTGCGTCGATGACGGCGGAACGCTTCAGTTAAAAAGTATTCTATGCAACACCGCACAAATGAGGTGTTACCCTAATGAACCGGCGGTGCAATGCCGCTGGCTTTTTGCATCTTCCACAAGGAGCAAAACCACATGGTGAAACGAATTTTGCAGTATTTCCGCCGGGAAACGGTGCTGAGCGCGGCACTCATCTGCGCGCTGCTGTCTTTCCTGCTGACCCCGCCGTCGGTCATACACTTGCAGGGCATTGACACGACGACGCTGCTGATGCTCTTCTCGCTGATGACGATTGTCGCGGGATTCCGGCGCATGGGCGCACTGGATGCCGTCAGCCGGAAACTCACCCGGCGTGTGATGACGCTCCGCGGACTTTCGGCGGTGATGGTGGCGCTGTGCTTCGTACTCTCAATGCTGGTGACGAATGACGTTGCCTTGCTGACGCTTGTGCCGCTGACGCTGCTGCTCTTCCGCGCTGGCGGGCAGAAAAGCACCATCTGGACAGTCGTGCTGGAGACGGTCGCGGCGAATTTGGGCAGCATGGTCACGCCGATTGGCAATCCGCAGAATCTGTACCTGTACACGTCCGGGCGGCTGACGGCGCTGGATTTCCTGACCCTGCTCGCGCCGTATGCCGCCGTCGCGCTTGCGCTGCTGCTGGCACTGTGCCTGCTGCTGCCGAAGGAGCGCGTTGCGGTGGATACGTCCGCGCGCGCGCCGCTGGCGGGGAAGATGCTTACGCTGTATGGGGCACTGAGCGCGCTGGCGCTGCTGGCGATTGCGAAGGTGCTGCCCGCGTGGGCGCTGGCGGCGGCGGTGTTCCTTGGTACGCTGGCGCTGGACAGGGGGACAATCCGGCAGGTGGATTACACGCTGCTGGCGACGTTCGTGTGCTTCTTTGTCTTTGTGGCATCGGTGAAGGCGTGCGTGCCGGTGCGCGCGTGGCTGGAAGCGATGATGGCGCGCAGCCCGATGGCGGTGGCATTGCTGACGAGTCAGGTCATCAGCAACGTGCCGGCGTGCCTGCTGCTGTCGCCGTTCACGCAGGACGCGAAAGCGCTGGCGTTGGGCGTTGATCTGGGCGGGCTGGGGACGCTGATTGCGTCGCTGGCGAGCCTGATTTCGTTTCGGCTGTACGGGGCGGGCGAGGGCGCGCAGAAGGGCAGGTACTTCGCGGTGTTTACAGGGGTGAATGTGCTGTTTCTGGCGGTGATGCTGTTTCTGACGGCAATCTTGTAATCAATGCGGAATGAGATAAAAACGGCGGCGAAGGAATGCAAATTCCCGCGCCGCCGAAAAATGGGCTTGTAATCATACAAAATCTATGGTATTATAGCGCTATCAGAGGAGGTGTTCCTGTTGAAGATTTCGACAAAGGGACGCTATGCCCTGCGGATGCTGGTCGATGTGGCGCAGCATCAGAGCAGCGGAACGGTGACGCTCAAGGAAATCGCGGGGCGTCAGGGCATTTCCAAGAAGTATCTGGAGCAGATTGCGCTCGTGCTGTCGCAGGCGGGTATCCTCCGCGGCGCGCGCGGGCATCAAGGCGGCTATCGGCTGGCAATTGCGCCGGAAAAGCTGTCCGTGGCGGAAATTATCCGCGTGATGGAAGGGTCGCTTGCGCCGGTAGCGTGTCTGGATCGTCACCCGAATGAGTGCGAGCGCTGCAATGAATGTCAGACGCTATTCGTCTGGGAGGGGCTTGACCGCGTGATTCAGAGCTATCTTGAGGGGATTACCCTTCAGGACGTGCTGGCTCATCCCCTGCCATAAGCGTCCGCACGACGTGGGAGGCAATCAGCAGCCCCATTGCTCCCGGCACAAACGCGGTGCTGCCGGGAATATCCTTGCGGCGACCGCTCTCTTCCGCAATCGGCTGGACAGGCGGATGCATTGGTTCGAGCGAATAGGCAACGGTCATGTGCCGTATGCCTTTTTTCTTGCACGAAACGCGCATCGCCCGCGCCAAGGGGCAGACACTCGTCTTCGTAATGTCGGCAATGCGCAGGCAGGACGGGTCGAGCTTGTTGCCCGCGCCCATCGCGCTGATGAAGCGGATGCCGCCCTGCTCGCAGCGGCGCGCGAGTTCCAGCTTGGCAGCAACGGTATCCACCGCATCTACCACAAAGTCGTACACAGACAAATCAATTTCGTCCGCATTTGTTGGCAGATAGAACATCTTGCGGCAGTTCACGCGCACATGGGGGTTGATGTCCTTCAGGCGCGCCGCCATCGCGTCCACCTTATCTTGCCCGATGGTCGAATGCAGGGCGATAATCTGCCGATTCAGGTTGCTGATGCTCACGTCGTCGCGGTCGAACAGGTCGATTTCCGCAATGCCGCTGCGCACCAGTGCTTCGCACACATATCCGCCGACACCGCCGACGCCGAACACCGCTACGCGCGCCTGATGCACGCGGTCAAAGGCACTCTGCCCGATGAGCGAAATCGTCCGGGAAAACTGTTCCATGTTGTTCACACTCCCGCGCTTATCATAGCACATCCGGGGGAAAGGTTCAAGCGAAAATCCGCTATTGATGCTATTTCCGGATTCAACTGCGCCGCCTGCGAATTTTCATCCTCCCAATAGTATGATTTTTTGTTCTGCTGATGTTTTTTTCATTGCATTTGGCTTTTTTTGCAAAAAATCAACCTGAAGGTGGTTCTCTTTTGGTGAAAAATCGTGTATAATGGTTGCACATTTTCCCATATTTCCCCGAAGGATGTGTGCTTATGGAGATTTATCTTCGGCAGCGCTCCGGGATTGTGTGCTTGATTACCATTGCGCTGCTGCTGGTGTTCAGCCATCTGTATAACCACAGCAGCGCGTCCCGACGTTTCCGCAGGATGTGCATTTACGCGCTGTGTCACGTCGTGCTGACTATCCTTACGGAAGTTACTGCCAATCTGCTGGATACCACGCCGCTGCTGGTGAACCGTCTGCTGCATCTGCTCTGCTGCGCAACTGCGATCGCTTTCCTTGGCGAAATGTGCTGGTACATTGCCAGCATCACTCCGCTGCAGGGGCGCTCGCTGCAGGTGGTTCGTATCGTGACAATCCTGATTCCGTTCTTGTTTCTGTTTGCTGCACCGCTGTTTCCGATGCACTTCACACAGGGACTTGTTATCAATTACCCCGACGGTGCGTTCATGCACCTGTATTTCTTTATCGGCATCGCCCTGTGTCTGGTAAGCGCAGTGCTGCTTTTCCGCGCGCGGTTTCAGCTGGATCGGCTGGTCTGCGTGCTGATGACATTGGTGCTGGTGCTGATGGCGGCAATGACGTGCCTGCAGATGGCGTTCCCGGAGCTGATGCTGTCCGCGGTGAAGCTGACGGTGATTACGCTGATGATGTACTTCATCGTCGAGAATCCCGTTGGCACATACCACGATCGTGCCATGATTGACCTGCCGACCGGGCTGCGCAACCACAACGCGCTTCAGGAGGATGCGGTGAATCTGGCGAACAACTGGCAGCTTTCCAGCAACGGATCAATTGGCGTGGTGGCGTGCGACTTGAATGACCTGAAGCGCATCAATGACACGCACGGACATCAGGCGGGTGATGAAGCAATTGCGCTGATTGGGCGCGTCCTGCGCGCGGAGCTGGTGAGCGCCTACGGGGTCTACCGCACGGGCGGCGACGAGTTCACCGCGATTTATGTCAATCAGCATGAGGATGTGATGATTGCGGAGATGCAGGCGGCGCGCGACAACCTGCGCAGCCGGCACCTTGATTGCGGGTGGGCGGTTCATGCCGCGCTGGGCAGCGCTTACGCCACAAGTCAGAGCGAACTATCTATCCGTGACATCATGCAGCGCGCGGACGAAGCCATGTACGCGGACAAGGCGCGGCAGAAGGGGGCAGAGAATGTGCGAAGGTAAGGGGAGGCACCAGAGGCTCTGCCTCTGGACTCCGCAAGGGGCTTTGCCCCTTGACCCCACAAGGGAGTTCCTCCCTTGACCCTTTCGCGCGATTGGGTTGAGCGCACTTGCATACAGTGTCCGCATGTTTATCCATAGGAAACCCTCGTATCCACATAAAACAACGGCTGACAGCCTGACGCAATGTCGATGGCTGCCAGCCGCTTTTTCTTTGATTATACTATTTCCAGATTCACCTGCGCCATCTGCTTGCGCCTTTTCCATTCTGGC
>ENA-UOJA01000647-UOJA01000647.1-human-gut-metagenome-genome-assembly--contig:-C19-NODE-647-length-32497-cov-8.364867_pt1 | contig 32497 bp, 18 predicted proteins | sample MGYA00242337_ERZ723884 | MGnify/ENA metagenome assembly ERZ723884
ACTTCAAGAAAAACGCCACAGTTGAAGTTACTCCGGTTTTGAGATGGGAAGGCGGCGAAGCTAAAGGTCAGCCAGCTACATTCCAGGGTGAAAAAGTACAAGGTAACGACCAGACTATCTCTTACAAGACTGGTGGTACTTATACAATGAAAGCCTCTTTCGACTATGTTCCTGAAATGGCTAAATCTGAACTTTACCTGGATTTCAAAATTAAGAAAGGTAAAAAAGAATACACTATTCCTTCTGTAAAGATTGCTGACGGTGTAATCGCTACTTCAGAACTTCCTACTGTAAACTCTGCTAACGCTGCTTACGCTCCAGATGCATTCCAGCGTATCATCAAGCAGGCTAAAGAAGCTCAGATCATGTTCTTGATTCAGCAGGCTAACCTCCGCGCAAGCGAATTGAAGTCTGACAGCTTGAAAGCATTCCACAAACAAGTGGTAGCTGTAGCTGGTGACACTAAGAACTACAAACTGAACAACATCGAAATCTCTGCTTACGCTTCACCTGATGGTGGTGTTGAACTGAATACTACTCTGGCTGAAAACCGTCAGAACAACACTGAAAAATACATGAACCAGCAGTTGAAGAAAGGTAAGATTGAAACTGAAGTAGATGCTAAATACACTGCTCAGGACTGGGACGGATTCCAGGAATTGGTTTCTAAATCTAACATCCAGGATAAAGACCTGATCTTGCGTGTTCTTTCTATGTACAGCGATCCAGAACAGCGTGAAACTGAAATCAAGAACATTTCTTCAGTTTACAAAACTTTGGCTGACGAAATCCTGCCTCAGTTGCGTCGTGCTCGCTTGACAGCTAACTACGATGTTATCGGACGTAGCGACGAAGAAATCAACGCTGCATTTGATACTGACGCTAAAGTATTGAGCAACGATGAATTGCTGTATGCTGCAACTCTGACTAACGACAACGCTCGTAAAGAAGCTATCTATAAGAAAACTGTTGAATTGTATCCGAACGACTTCCGCGCTTACAACAACTTGGGTATGATGGCTTATGCTAACGGTGACTTGGCTACTGCTGAAAACTACTTCAAACAGGCTGCAAGCAAGAACGCTAACGCTGCTGAAGTTAACACTAACCTTGGTTTGATCGAATTGACTAAGGGTAACGTAGCTAACGCTGAAACTTACTTGAGCAAGTCTACTGGTGCTAATACTGCTAACGAAGCTCTGGGTAACTTGTACATCAAACAAGGTCAGTATGACCGCGCTGTACAGGCATTCGGTGACACTAAGACTAACTCAGCTGCTTTGGCTCAGATCTTGGCTAAAGATTACAACAAAGCTAAATCTACTTTGTCTGCAGTGAAGAATCCGGACGCTTACACTAACTACCTGATGGCAGTTGTAGGTGCTAGAACTAACAACGCTGACTTGGTTAAGAGCAGCATGGATAAAGTAAAACAGCAGGATGCTGCTTTGGCTGCTAAAGCTCAGAACGACCGCGAATTTGCAAAATATGCAAACGAAGTAAAGTAATCTGACTTAATTACATAAAAGAAACCGGAATCGCGTCAAGTGATTCCGGTTTTTTTATGCCTTTATGGGAAAGAATCGGGAGAAGATGAAAGATTATAAGATGAAAATATGTATTTTCGCAAAAATAAAATACGGCTTATGAAAAAATTATACCTGCTCCTCTTATCTGTGTATCTGTTGTTTTGCCTAGATTCGTGCAGACAAAGTGATGAATTTGAGCTCAAAGGGGAACTGGAAGGCATTACTTCCGACATGATTCTGGTAGTATTCGACGATCCTGAGTCTAAATTGGATACCATCTACCCACGAGAAGGTAAGTTCACCTATACCTTCACTCCCGACACCCTGAATATATTCCGATTGGTGAACGATTCCGGTGAAACATTTCCCATATTCGCAGAAAAAGGCTGGAAGGTTTCAATAAAAGGCAGTTTGGCACATCCGGAAATCAAAGGGGAAGGAACCAATAATGAGTATCAGGAATTCTTACAAAGCATAGCTACGCTGAAGGATTCTGCGCAAGTGTGCAAGCAAGCTGAAAGTTTTATCAAAAGCCATCCGGCTTCACCTGCTTCAGCTTATATCCTGTACCAATATTTTTCACAATCTGCCAATCCGAACTTAGCCCTCATCGCCCGACTATCGGAACCTCTGACTGGTAAGGTGAAAGATTGCAGAGTATTAAATCAAGTTTTACAGAAGCTGCCAGAAAAAGGGAAAAGTACGTCGGCCTACCTAAACTACATGTCCGTAAAGAAAAGAAATGGAGAATATTTGTCCTGGAGCAGCAGCGGCACGCAAAAACAATATTCACTCATTAACTTCTGGGCCAGCTGGGATAAGGAAAGTTTAGAAATAAAAGATTCCTTGTATACTCTATGCGAGAAATTCTCAAAAAACAACCTTCGGATTATCAACTTCTCACTGGATTATAACAAGGAAGAATGGCAGAAAAATACCCGGAAAGATACGGAACAATGGATTGAGGTATGCGACTATAAAGGATGGAATAATCAGATTCTGAAGCAACAAAATGTACAGCGTCTTCCATTCAACATACTGATAGACCGAAACCGGAAGATTTTAGGCAGCAATCTTTACGGAAAAACATTACAGACCAAGATTGAAGCCTTGATAGCAGAAGACAAAAAATAAAACACAAATTAAAAACGACCTTAAATGCTTGTCAAACTTTTTGGAGCCGCCGTACAGGGCATTGACGCCACTATCGTGACAATTGAAGTCAACTGTTCGCGCGGTATAAAATTTTACCTGGTGGGACTTCCGGACTCTGCTGTCAAGGAGAGCCACGAACGTATCGTATCCGCTCTACAAGTAAACGGATACAAATTTCCTGCGCGACAAATAGTAGTCAACATGGCTCCAGCCGATATCCGGAAAGAAGGTGCCTCGTACGACCTTCCGTTGGCTATCGGCATTTTAGCCGCTAATGAAACAATCTCCTCTGAACACCTGGCAGACTACCTCATTATCGGAGAACTAAGCCTGGACGGAAGTCTGCAGCCTATCAAAGGAGCACTTCCTATCGCCATTGCAGCCCGCCAACAAGGTTTTAAGGGAATTATTCTTCCGCAACAGAATGCTTCGGAAGCCGCTGTCGTAAATAACCTGGATGTATATGGTGTGGAAGGCATTACAGAAGTGATTGATTTTCTGAACGGCACACGAATCTTACAGCCTACCATTGTGAACACACGTGAGGAATTCTACAAACACCAATCTATTTTTCCGTTTGACTTTGCAGAAGTAAAGGGACAGGAAAATGTGAAGCGAGCGCTGGAGGTTGCTGCAGCAGGCGGACATAATGTACTGCTCATCGGCGCCCCAGGCAGTGGTAAGTCTATGATGGCTAAACGCCTTCCCAGCATTCTTCCCCCACTCTCATTAGGGGAGAGCCTGGAAACGACCAAAATACACTCAGTGGCCGGAAAATTGAAAAAGGGTTCTTCACTTATTGCTACCCGCCCGTTCCGCAGTCCGCACCACACCATCTCTCAGGTAGCCATGGTGGGCGGAGGAGCTACGCCTCAACCCGGAGAAATCAGTCTGGCACATAATGGAGTGCTGTTTCTTGATGAACTTCCAGAGTTTAGCCGGAGCGTGCTGGAAGTGCTTCGCCAACCTCTTGAAGACCATCGTATCACTATTTCAAGAGCAAAATACAGTCTGGAATATCCGGCCAATTTCCAGCTAATCGCGTCGATGAACCCTTGCCCGTGTGGTTACTACAATCATCCCACACGAAACTGTGTATGTAGTCCGGGACAAGTACAACGATACCTTAACAAGATTTCCGGTCCTTTGCTCGACCGCATTGACATCCAAATTGAGATTGTACCTGTTCCTTTTGAAGAAATCTCCAAAAGCACTCCGGGAGAAAGCAGTGCCTGCATCCGCGAACGTGTAATTCGTGCCCGACAGATACAAGCCCAGCGTTTTGCAAACGAACCGGGGATCTACAGCAACGCCCAAATGACACCCAAACTGCTGCATCTCTATGCACAGCCGGATGCTACCGGACTGGAATTATTAAGAAATGCCATGAACCGGCTGAATCTTTCAGCCCGTGCCTACGACCGCATATTGAAGGTTTCACGCACCATTGCCGATTTAGAAGGGAGTAATGAAATACGTCCAGAACATTTGGCAGAGGCTATCAGCTATCGCAATCTGGACAGAGAAAACTGGGCCGGATAATTATCTATCCAGCCCAAACAATCAAAATAAATATTTAACAGGTATCAATCGGACTATTCCGTTCAACCCGGAAGGAAGTGTTTCCCAATGTCCGTAAGTACCTTTCTCGTAATTCAGCTTAGCCATATTGATGTCCTCAAAAATGCGCCATTGCTTACCCTGACGGTCCATCTCAGCAATACTATTTGCCGGAAGGTTGGTGACTTCCACTTCTATGAGATTCTTACCAGACTTTAGCAATTGCCCTATGCTTAAACGGAAGGGAGCAGCCCAGGCTACACCAGCTTCTTGCCCATTTATACGCACACGTGCACTCTCACGCACGTCACCCAGGTCCAAAACCCAGTCATCCGCCGATAATTCAGGCAAATCCAACTCCAATGAATACAATGCAGTACCCCGGTTAATCTTCGCAGCCGGATGTGCAATCTCTGTCCATGAAGAAGGCGTATCTATCTCAAATTCTCCTTCAATAGCCGGATAGCTTTCCACGAATTTCAGTTTCCAACCATGATCCAAACTCAAACTATAGTCCATTTCCTTCCTATATTTCCATTCAGGCTCTCCTTGCAAGGAACGAGTAAAAGTTTGAAGAATGATACTCTCTCCCGACTTCAATTGCATATATACTTGAGTTTTTCCTTCCACCTCGCGCGTTTTTGCAATTCCCCGTTTACCCGTCATCGGATCAAAGCACATGATATGTTTTTCAGGCACATTCAATGTTACCCATCCTTCCATATCTTTAGCCTGTAAGTTGGAAATAAAATAATGATGTCCTTCCGTATGTGTACGCCGGATAAACTGTACCCCCCAACGTGTCTTCAGTTCTTCTGCCGGAACTCCCGTACGCTCTAATGCCTCATGGTAATCACTTCCCACGATGATACGCCCTTTCCCGAAATTAAAAGCCTGTGTGCCTCGGAAAGACTTTTCTCCTGGCAACTGTTTCAGCAATGCAAATAGTTGCTCCCGATTCTGTTCCAATGAAGCATATCCCGGCACATCTTCCGGATAATGTTCCACAAACACTACAGTTGCCCCCTGACGTGCCAATGCGACCAACTTCTTTAAGGTGGAGACTGGTATCAATTTTACTGCAGGTACGATAAGTGCTTTATAACAAGCACCTCCGCTTGTCTTCAGCATACCATCCTGACACGATGTACTTTTAATAAAAGAATCAGAAATATAGTCTACATCATAACCACCTGCCATAATGGTTTGTATCGTCTTGATAAACTTCGGTGCATACTGGTCCATCTTATGAATGTCAAAACCGACAAAACGCCCTGGAATATCATTCCACATATCATATACCGGAAGATAAACCAAGAAATCATTATCAGGCTTACCTAATTGCAGAAAAGACTGGCAGCGAGTTATGTATTCAAAGAAAGCCAGTGCGTCACGCCATATCGTATTGGTGGGCGACATGTTTATCGTGGCATAAAACAGCCAACCAGGCCAGGCTGCTTCCTTCGGAGAATAGGGCGTACCATGAAAAAATGCGTGATTTACCCCCGACACAAACATCAAATCCATATCAGGCTTACACTGAGAGAGAGAAGTACGAAAATGCTCCGTCAACCAGGTAAATGTTTCAGAAGAGGTGTAAGGTTTTCCCGCAATATGTGCAGCCGAGGAAGCATACTTCAGCATGGAAATATCCGAGAAATTAGGACGTGTAAGTGAATCACGCCTCAATCCTCTGATATGAAAATCAGTCAACCCAAACCCTTCACACTCCGGGATATCTACCGAAGCATACGTATCAATCAGATTAGCAGGAGATCCATGTGCCTGATTACGGGTCGTACTTCCATGCCCATGCGCCCATTTGGTCCATGCAGTCGTAAAGTTCTCAACCAGAAGTTCTCCCAATGTTTCCCTATAATCAGACACTAGACGACGTGTCAGTTCAGTTCGTTCCTGTGAAATAAACTCCGGAAAATGATTCTCTAGCCGATAACCACGACGTGCGGCAAATTCTTTCAAGAAAGCAGGAGTCCAATCGGCTCCGTACACCTCATACGAATCATTGAAAAAGGTACGGGGAAAGTTGATCTTGTTTGTCTTGAAAGCCTTATCAAACTTCTCAAAGTAAGATTTTACGGCCACCGGACTAAAATGATCCATAACATATCCTTCTCCCCCGGGAGCCGCACGCTTTACTTTCTGAAAAGTCCGTCCCACAAACAATGCTACCAGCTTCCAGTCTCCTGCCGGAGCATTCCACTGCAAATATCCGCCTTTAACTTTCTTGGTCAGATTCACCACTTTTCCGTCTGCCCCATAAGCCATCAGACAATCCAGGTAAGCCACATCCCGTTGTTTCTGTTCCTTAGGGTCGCGGATATTGATTTCCAGCTTTATCGGTTCACCTCCCTTTACCTCATAACATTCAAAAATAGCTTTTGCTGCTGCTTGTGAAAGAGATACCTCGGGGCCCCCGAAAGGCCATCCCGTTCCAGTATTCATATCAATGTCTATCCCGTTTGTCTTACCCACCTCCTGCGTATAACGGAACATTTCCATCCATTCGGGTGACAGAAAGCGGATATTATGAGATTCATTTCCCTTTACCCCATAAATAGGCGTAACCTCCAGACTTCCCAGTCCGGCTTTCCCATATTCTTTCAGATTATAATTCAGATTATCTTTATCGACGGCACTTCCTAACCACCACCAGCGGCTGCCGGGACGTGCTTCAGGTCTCACCTCCGGCCAGTTTTGTGCAGCCGCCCCCATCGCAGAGCACAAAAGAAATAATAAGATGCTGTTCTTTTTCATGGAATTACAAATTAGGTTTCATACTTGCAAAGATAAAAGTTATACAGCCTTTACAACTATAGGAATGTACAGATTCATGGATTTTTGTACGCCTGATACACAATCTTCCGAGCAAGATGTACATTATTCCATTCATTCATATCATGAAGGTGCGTATCTTTGTAGAAAATAAATCAATAAACACGGATATGAAAAACAACTTTATCAGACTGACCCTACTTGCCAGCCTTTTCTGCAGCGTGCCTGGCTTGCATTTGCAAGCGCAAGCCCCACATCCGGAACGAATTTATCTTTCAGGAACCGGTATTGACCATACCGTGACATGGGACTTTCTCTGCTCAAAAGGACAAAACAGCGGCAAATGGAAAAAGATAGAAGTTCCCTGCAATTGGGAACTGCAAGGATTTGGAGAATATACTTACGGACGATGGTATACCATCAAAGGTGCTAAGCCAAGTGATGAAACAGGTATTTATCGCCACAAATTCGAGGCTCCCAAATCATGGAGCGGCCAGCGGGTAAAAATTTATTTTGACGGAGTCATGACCGATACGGAAGTCTTGATCAACGGTAAACTGGCCGGAGAAATGCATCAGGGCGGATTCAACCGTTTTTGTTATGACATTACCGACTTACTCACCCTCGGAAAGAAAAATACACTTGAAGTAAAAGTCGCTAAGGAATCTGCTAATTCATCCATCAACGCCGCAGAACGTAAAGCTGACTGGTGGCTTTATGGAGGAATTTATCGTCCGGTATGGCTGGAAGTTGTTCCACAGGTACACATTGAACACTTTGTACTTAATGCCGACCAGCATGGCAAGTTTCAAGCTTCATGTGAAATGTATGGCGATGCGAAAGGATATGAACTTCACGTATCGGTACGAGGCCTGAAAGACGGAAAGACTGTCCTGACAAATACGGGACAGTCTGCACTTTCCAAGAAGATTACAGACTCCGGCAAGGAACAACAGATAGAAGGACAGTGGGCAGACATCCAAACCTGGTCCACAGAAGACCCTAACCTGTATGTAGCTCGTCTGGAGTTGAAATCACCGGAAGGCAAAGTGATTCAGACACGCGAAACCAGAATCGGCTTCCGCACCGTCGAATTTTTCCCACAAGACGGAGTATATCTGAATGGAACCAAGCTCGTCGTAAAAGGTATTAACCGCCATTCATTCTCCGTAGACGGAGGAAGAGCTACTAGTGCGGCCATGAGTCGTCAAGACGCACTTCTCATCAAGGAAATGAACATGAACGCGGTAAGATCGCACTATGCCCCCGACGAACATTTCCTGGATATGTGCGATTCACTGGGTATCGTATACATGGATGAACTGGCAGGATGGCAGAATTGCTACGACGAAAAAGTGGGTAGCAAACTGGTGAAAGAGATGGTACAGCGCGATGTCAATCATCCGTCCATCATCATCTGGAGTAATGGAAATGAAGGAGGATGGAATTATCAGCTGGATAAACTGTTTGCTCAATACGACAAGCTTCAAAAACGGCATGTAGTCCACCCATGGGCCGACTTCAACGACCTGGATACGCACCATTATCCGGCTTATCTGACAGGAGTAGCCCGCTTCACCAATGGCTATAAGGTCTTCATGCCTACAGAATTCATGCATGCCATGTACGACCAGGGAGGAGGTGCCGGATTGCGGGACTTCTGGGATCGCTGGAATACGAACCCCTTGTTTGCCGGAGGATTTATCTGGGTATTCTGCGATGAAGCTCCCAAACGGAGTGACAAAGGAGGTATTCTGGATTCTGACAAATCGAATGCACCTGATGGAGTCGTTGGTCCTCGCCGTGAAAAAGAAGGCAGCTTCTATGCCATCCGTGCCCAATGGTCACCCATCCAGCTGAAACCACTACTCATCACCTCTCATTTTAACGGTAATTTCCTGGTTACCAACGAATATACTTACACGAATCTGAAGGAATGCAAAATGACGTACAAAGTGTTGTCATGTGACACTCCACTGAAAGGTGTAACACAATCCATTGAATTAAGCCACGGAGAAGTTACTCTCCCTGCTATCCAGCCAGGAGAAACCGGCACAGCTCATTTCGACCTTCCGGACAACTTCCATGAAGGTGATGTACTGGAACTGGAAGCTTTCGATAAAAATGGACATAGCATCTGCAACTGGAGCTACCCCATCCGCCTGGTAAAACAATATTTTGACCATAAGATGGCACAATCGCCCATGACCCTGGAAGCACTTCCCAAAGCGACTGCCTCACGCAACGCTACCCACATCGTACTGAATAGTGCGAAGGTAAGTGTAACGTTTGATGCCACTACCGGTATCATCAAACAAGTAAAAGCAGGAGAAACAGAGGTTCCGTTCAAGGACGGTCCGGTAGCTGTAGGAATGAAAATGCGCTATGAGCCTTCACTCAGTTACGTGCGTGAGACACAAGAAGGAGCTATATTCTGTGCCAAATATAAAGGAGCAGCCGACTCCATTGTCTGGCGTCTGACCGATCAAGGACTGCTTTATATGGATGCCATCCTACTGAACCGCGCATCCGGAGGAGGAGGATTTGACGATGCCTTTATGGATACCAAGGTATACAACCTCGGATTGACCTTCTCTTACCCGGAAGCAAACTGTACCGGCATGAAATGGCTGGGACGTGGTCCCTATCGTGTATGGAAGAACCGTATCCCTGGTACCAACTATAACATCTGGCATAAAGATTATAACAATACCATTACAGGAGAAAGTTTTGAGAACCTGATTTATCCAGAATTTAAGGGATATCATGCCCACATGTACTGGGCTACACTGGAAAGCGACAAAACACCGTTTACTGTTTATTCAAGAAACGATGGAATCTTCTATCACATCTTTACACCGGAAGAACCTGTAGGACGTGTCAGAAGAACCATGCCGCAATTCCCTGAGGGTGATATATCTTTCTTGCTTGACATACCGGCCATCTGTTCCTTCAAACCCATCGAGCAACAAGGTCCCAACAGCCAACCTGGAAATATCCGCATTAAACAAGGGGATGAAGGATTACATTTGAACCTGATGTTCGACTTCCGCCCGTCTGCCAATATCAATACTTCAAAATAGAACAAACACACTGTAACGAAGAGCCGTCTTGCATTGCGAGGCGGCTTTTTTACTTTTATACAAAAATCACGGTTTTCCGTGTTTCCCTTCCTCATAAGACAGACTATATTTGGCCCTAAAGGAATAGAAAACACAGGAAAGATGGAAATGACAGAAATACAACGATACAAAATAGCCTTAGAACGTCTTAAGCAGCTTTCCGACATAAGATTGGGGAAACCCCTGCTTATTCAAACCTTAATGGGAAACCTGCGTGTCTTACACTCCAACCACATCGGTTATTTCAAATACATCTCGACCAAAAAAAGTTGGGAAATTGCATTAACCGACGGTTCCTTTGTCCGGCTAAAAGGAAACCTGCGCGCGAAAAATTTATGTGCATATAATGACCGATTTATACAAATCCATCAATCCTATATCATCAACATACAGTATTTGTGCATGATACAAAACAACCACTGCATCATGTATCCTCCTTTTCATCACATCAATGAACTCTGTATCTCACAAAAATACAAAAGGGAGCTGACTTCCTATTTCTGTCAGTTCTGAAGCGGGTAACCCAACCCACAATGTCATATCATTCAATCATTTCAGTCAAAATCTAAGATATTTTCCCCTGAAATTTGTATATTCCACAAAAAGGGATTATTTTGTCAAAATCACAAAAATACATTACATGAAAAAGCATATCCTTTTACTTGGCATCTTCTTGAACCTTACATTTTCCCTGTCAGTACAAGCAGGAAATACGGTAATCGACAGTCTAAAACAGGAAATACGACAAGCCGAACGAGAACCCTCTTCCAAAGAAAAATTAATTGAATTATATCAATTCCTAGGTGCAGAATATGAAACTCTGGACCACGATTCATCCTACCATTATATACAAAAGGGACTCTCTCTTTACCCGCGACCTGCCTTTGAGGAAGAAGGCTACCTGCAACTGCTCAACTCATTGGCCAACTATCTTTTCATGGAGGGAAAGTTAGAACAAGCCAAAGAAACATTCAAGACAGTAGCCGCACATGCCCCCAAGCTCAAAGAACGAAGATACGATCTGGAAGGAGTAGTAGAATCTTCCATTGGCGTTTGCTACCGTAAATTAGGCATGTTCGATTCAGCCGTATATCACTATAATCGCGCCCTCGACTTCTGTAAGAAAACAGAAAAATACGAAGACATCGCCTCCACTTATTACAATATTGGCGTACTCTACCATCTCAACAAACGCTATGAAGAGGCCTTGGAACAAGGCAAGTTAGCAGCAGACTATGCCCGAAAGGCAAAAGACACATTAATGGAATTATATGCCAACACGCTTATCGGCGGATGCTATTGCAACATGGGGAAATATGCAGAAGCCAGTCAGATTCTAAAAAGAAATATCCAAAAAGCATTAGAGATAGAATATCCCCTACTTGCCATGAGCTCCCTAAGCCCCCTACTAAGTACTTATCAATTGTGGAATAAAAAAGATTCTGTCAGAATTTTTCTGAAGAAAGGAGAAGAACTAATCCATCAGATTCCGGAAAACAGTCCGACAGCACTTGAATTTTATGGTACTCAAGCCAGCCTGTACAACTGGATTGGAGAATTTCAGAAGAGTCTCAATATCCTGACAAACAAGTCGTTGATTCAGACGCAACTTCCATACGACAAGTATCATATTTTGATGGCACGTAATTACGAAGGGCTGGGCAACTATCAGAAAGCATTCCACTGCATGCAGGAAGCATGTATTTATAAAGACTCCATTTTCGATGGAAAAATAAAAAATGAGCTGTCAGAGCTGAATGAAAAATTAAGGAATAGCGACAAGGAATTGAAGATTGCTCTTCTGGAAAGAAATCAGGCACAAGAGAAAGAAACCCGTCTGCGCCATACCGTCTACTATCTTACGGTTATCGGACTACTTTTAATTGCCATCTCCATCCTGCTGCATAAACGGAAAGTGCAAAAGAAAGAAACCGAGCTGATAGCTGCACGTCAGTACATTGAAGGCCTGGAAAATGAACGTAAACGGCTTGCCAAGGATTTGCACGATGGAGTTTGCAACGACCTGTTAGGAGCCATACTCCAAATACAGCAGCATATTTCTTTTGAAGAACAAAAGACAACTACCATTCAGACGCTGGAAGAAATACGCAATGGCGTAAGAGCCATCTCACACGAATTGATGCCACCTAATTTCCAGTTTACTGATTTGAACGAAATGCTGGCCGACTATTTCGCGAAAATGCAGGAGGTATCAGGAGTGAGCATATCCTATGCTCCCCACGCCCACACAGACTGGGCCACAATTCCGGAACACATAGGATATGAAATCTACCGCATCATGCAGGAAACCATCGGAAACATCTTAAAACATACTCAGGCAAAGCAGATTCACATTCAACTAAAAAAAGAAGACACCCAACTTGTCATTCACCTGCATTATGACGGAGACTGGAACCCGCATGCTGATTCATCCAGAGGAATCGGCCTACGTACCATCAACGACCGATTAAAAACTATTGGAGGGAATTACAAGATAGAAAAAGACGATACAGGAGTAAATATCCATATTCAGGCATTTCTTCATTGAAAAAATCACGGTTTTCAGTGAAAATCTTCTCGATGAATCTTTTTTTCTTTGCAGTATAAAAATGCGACAAAATGACAAGTCAAAAAGCCAAAATACTATTAGTCGATGACCATACCCTCATACTGCAAGGCATCAAGCATGTGGTTTCCCAAATGCCTGAAATAGAAAAGGTATATACTGCCTCATCGGGCGCTGAAGCAATGCTCCTGATAGACATGCAGCCATTTGACATTTATCTGCTTGATGTGGAACTTCCGGACACCAACGGATTTGAGCTAATAGACAAGATTCTGCAAAAACATCCGGAAGCACGCATCTTGGTTAATACCATGCACGAAGAAATATGGATACTCAAAAGGCTTACCAAAGCATCCATCAGTGGAGCTATATTAAAGTCGGCAGATATTAACGAACTGACACTGGCCATCCAGACTATTTTGAAAGGAGGACAATATCTTTGTAAACGGTTCAAAACGATTTTAAACCGGATGCAAACAGAGGAACAAATCAAGGAACAGCTCACGTTAAGAGAGATGGAAGTATTGCAAGCCATTGCCAAAGGATTCAACACAAGAGAAATTGCAGATTTACTTCATGTTTCCAACAATACGATTGAAACGCACCGGAAAAGTCTCATGAGTAAACTGGAAGCAAGAAATGCGGTAGATCTTGTTCTAAAAGCCATTAACCTTGGAATAATCCCACTGGATTCGAAATAAAAATCTACCCGTTTTTAGGGCTCATATTCTTTTTTTCGTATATTTGAGCGCAATGAATCTTTGTATCACCTTAATATAAACGAACTATGAGTCTCGAAAAAACATTAGTGATTCTAAAACCAAGTACCGTACAACGCGGACTTATTGGAGAAATAACCCATAGATTTGAACGTAAAGGCTTGCGCCTGGCGGGCATGAAAATGATGCAGCTTACCGAAGACCTGCTCAACGAACATTATGCACACCTGGCCGGGAAACCGTTCTTTTCTCGTGTAAAAGCATCCATGATGGCCTGCCCGGTTATCGTATGCTGTTATGAAGGAGTCGATGCCATTCAAGTGGTACGTTCTATGACAGGAGCTACCAATGGGCGTGTAGCTGTTCCGGGGACTATTCGAGGTGACTATTGTGTAAGTTCACAGGAAAACATCATCCACACCTCCGATTCACCCAAAACGGCTATTGAAGAAATAGAGCGATTCTTCAAGCCTGAAGAACTGTTTGAATACGAAAGAGCTGTTATCGACTTTGTTTACTATCCGGATGAATATAAACTAACATAATTTTAAAAAGAGGCCATCTCAAAATTATATTTCAATTTGAAACAGCCTCTATTATTGTATACAAAGATTTAATACCTATTTACCGAATGCTTACAGTTAGCATACGGCCTTCATTGCTCTGATTTTCTCGAACGCACATTATGTTAGGAAGAGACATTTCTACCGAAGGATGTTTTCGTTTTTAGACACATCCATTTCAGAACTTCCTATTTCTACTCTGTCAGGAGAGAACACAAGTGAGTACAGATTTTCAAGTTGCATTCTTTATTGTAAACGCTGTCCACTTCTGCTAGAACGTTTACTTCCATATTCTGCTCGGATACCACAAGTGTGATGATATATATTCCATGACGAAAGATAACGATATCTTTGAATCTTACTACTATATATCCCAGAAAATACCGCTCCCCGCATACCAGTGGGAATCCTTTCCACCTCCTGCATCTTACTCATATGGCGATTACATTTTCTTCTCCATAACAGATAAAGTCTGTAGTTTCTCTTTCAATAGTTAAATAACCATAATCGATTCTAGTTATTTTCTATCCGTTCACCCAAACATCTCCTGTGAAGGAATACCCAATTCATATACTTGATGCATCCTCATTCTAAATCAGAGCCAATATAGTATCCCGTATGTGTTGATTGATTATAACCGATATTTTGGTGAGTTGCACTCATCTTATATATATGATCATACATTAGCGGACGGAATCGGTATTGTGTTTCTATATTTGTCGTGAAGATACGTAATTCTGTTGAACCACATGAGTTGCCATCTTTATCACTTATGCCATCATCTACAACATAAATCATTTCTTCTCGCCAGTCTCCCCAAATATCTCCATAGAAACACGGCATATTTTTAGAACCGTTAATAGTTGTCACTCCATAATAATCGCATGTAAACAAACGGTTTGATGCATCGCCGTCTTCGCTGTATTGGAATACGACTTCATCGTCCATTGTTTGCCGATTTAATGTACCACTCCACCAGATGCCTACATTAGCTACGTATACGCCAGGTTTGAGTTGCGGAGAAGGTTTAGATAATTCTTCTCCTTTGCAGGAAAACATTTTTCCAGTAGGGTAAGATGCCCATATTTCACAGCCAGGAGTCTCCGGATCAACATCTCCCACCATACATCGTCCTACATCATTTCCATCTCCATTGATACCCCATATCAATTGTCCTGTAGCAGCATCACGGAACTCAAGTCCTGTATTTCCATAAGCTGTCGGGTCTTCGTGACATGCAACAACTTGCAAACCTTCGCGCGAAGGGTCAAATTTCCCAAGATGAAGTGCGTCTCCGTGCCCAAGTTCTGTAGTATATAATCCTTTTCCATTGTGGTCGAATGCACATGAACCGTAAATCAATTCATCTTTTCCGTCTTGATCTATATCACCGACAGCCAGATTATGAAAACCTTGACCGGCATAATCTGTCCAGCCCGGATACGTGTCGAAATGCCAGCGCTGAGTTAATTTGCCATTGGCATAATCAACGGCAGTCAACTGGAAGTTTACATAATATCCGCGGCACATCACAATACTGGGCGTTCTGTCTATGCCAGAGAAATGGGCAACTGCCATTAAAAAGCGGTCTTGACGATTGCCTGAATTATCACCCCAATAATCAATCCAATCGGCTTTATCCCCTCTTGAAATATATTCAGTACGTGCCAGTTCTTGCCCTGTTGTTCCATCAAGAATTGACAGGAATTCAGGTCCGTCTAATACTCGTCCGGTAGAAGGGTCACGGTAATCTGTAATGCCGTCTTCATTTACATCACCTATGGTCGTTCCATCGCCAAAAGTTGTACCTTCTGCTGTTTTGATGGCTACTTCAGCGCGTCCGTCTCCATCTAAATCATACACGATGAATGATGAATAGTGATCACCTTGTAGAATATTAATCCCTGTGTCTACTCTCCATAGAAAAGCTCCTGTGGTGATATCATAAGCTTCATACAGCGTAGAGCCTGTTTCTGGGCCTGTCCATCCTTCACCTCCAGGGTCTCGTGTGTCTATGTCTCTTACAATGACCAATTCAAGTTCTCCATCCCCGTCTAAGTCTCCTATAGCTGCATCTCTGGCATAATATCTTAAAGAAGGATCGGGTAAATTGTTATTATTCAAATAGATGCTTTTGTAATAAGTTTGCCCAGCTTTATAATTACAAGTCGTCAGCGTTTCGGTTGAACCGGAAAGACACAATTTATATTCATAGTCTTTAGTTGCATCAAATGTTATGTCCCGATAGTTTGTACTTGAGCTGATTGGTTTGTCATTTAGTTTTATCCATTCTGCATCGTTTGTTTTCCGATATATATCATAAGCAGCGTCATCTGTGTCATCTGCATGCCATTTCCAACTGACTAATGCATTTCGCTCTGCTGTCAGGGGGTCATAACAGACTATCATTCCTCGGGAATCATAACTGGCTGTTATCGGATTGCCTTCAATTTCAGGTTCTTCTGGATTTTCAGGTGCATTAGGGTTCTTTATTTCATCATCAGAACAAGAAGTTCCGAACAGAATAGTGCATAGAGCGAAAATAAATATCTTTTTCATATGTTTTTTCCTATAAAAGATTGTTTACCAACCTGGGTTTTGAACTAAATTTTTATTTTTTGTCAATTCGGTTTGTGGTAATGGGAACAGATACATTTTATCATCCCATAAACGTGTACTTACTTGACGGCTATAGTTATATGTACCATTGTTGTTTTTGGTGATTTTCATGAAAGTTACATTTTTCAGTACTTCTCCTTCTTTCCAGCGTCTTACGTCCCAAAAACGGTGTCCTTCAAACGCTAGTTCAACCATCCGTTCATTTTTATACCGTTTCCAAAATATTTCCGGTTCACTGACTTCGTTGGGTAAAGGAGGCATATTTATACCGCTCCTTTGACGGATAATATTAATTGCTTCACGTGCAGTCAGTGAAGATGCGTCACCCGGTAAAGTATTATCTGCACTACCTGTATATCGGAATATAGCTTCTGCGTAATTTAAATAAAATTCTCCTAAGCGGAATATAATCCATGAATGGTACCTGGAATTCGAGCTGGAAGCGGTTAGATTTATGGAGGCATCACAGTATTTTTTTAAATAGTATCCTGTAGGGGTAGCTCCTTCTAAAGGTTCACCGTTAGTTCCTCCATAATAGATTTGCAAGGCTTCTTTGTTGTAGGAAGGCCAGCCTGTATCTCCGTTTTTAGCTACAGTCATGGCTAAACGGGGGTCACGGTTTGCATAAGGGTCGCTTCCTGATTCTTCAGAATAACCACTTCCTTCTTCGTTCCAAAATTTTCCATTTGTCATTTCATAAGCGTCTACTAAAGTTTGGGTCGGGCAATTTCCTCCTTTCCCGCCTTCCACGCCGATAGGAAAATTATTTGCTTCGAATGTGTTGCTTTGTTTTTCTGCACGACACATGAAAATCATTTCTTTTTCCCGATAACTCTCAGATCCCCATAAATTATCATAGTTGCCTAGTGTATAACCGTACTTTGCACAGGAATCGATTACTGCTTTGTTGGCTTCCGCTGCTATCCGCCATAACTCTGCATTTTGTTCAGGATTGAAAAGTGGGCTGGCGGCGTATAAAGCGGTACGCGCTTTTAAAGCTAATACAGCCAAGCGGTTGGCACGTCCTGTTTCTGGTTGTTCGTCAGGCAATGCATATTCACCTAGAGCTGAATAGTCGGCAGGAATTTTGTTTACGATATCATCGCATTCGTCTTCTATGAATTGGAATACTTCTTGCACTGGAGTGCGGGTTAATGTATTGACCTCATCAACCGAAGGCATTTGGGTTACCAAAGGTACATCTCCATATTGACGTGCTAAATTGAAATAGAAATATGCCCGTAAGAAGCGTACTTCATTTTCATAATTGTTATATCGGAACATTTGTGCTTCGTAATCAGCGTTAAGGCGAAGATTCGGGAAATCTAAACCTACAAATTCTTCCAGATATTGGTTGCACAATTGTATGGCTTTGTAATTTTTTGACCATAAGGAAGAAATCGGATTGGTTGCACTCCAAGAGCCATTATAAAAGTCGTGCACAGAACTAGATGCCCATACATATTCGGCTTCGTCACAAGCTGCTGCCAGTGTGGCTCCATCGTAGTTCCCCCAGTCAGCGTCTAATTTGGCATAAATGTTGGTTACCAATCCTCCTACATTTTCGTAAGATTCCGTTAGATACGCTTTGTCGTAATTGGAATATTCATGAAAGTCTAATTGGTCTTGACAGGAAATCAGGCTTTCTCCTATTACGCTCATTGTAATAATAAATAATTTATATTTCATATTCAAGTTCTTTTATTGGTGAGTTTAAAAACCTACGGTTAATCCGGCTACAATGCTGCGCGTTAAAGGGCTGTTGACGCCATAAGATTCTGGGTCTACTATTTTGATATGGTCAAAACAAAGTAAATCATTTCCTCGTACATATATTTTTGCATCGTTCATAATTTTTGTCCGTTTCAGTAAGGATTTTGGAAATTTGTAGTAAATCTCCACGTTACGTAATTTTAAGAATGAACGGTCTGCCAGCCATAATGTGTTGTTTTGAAAATTGTTATTGTTGCTTTGGCTGGTTAGTCTGGGGTATAAAGCATTGGGTGTGTCTGGCGTCCATCGATTGTTGTAATAATGTTCCGAAATTGTGGTATTATTAATCAATGGCCAGTAGACACTTGTAGTGTTCAACATGGCTGAATAATGGCCGACACCTTGGAATAAGGCGCTGAATCCCAATCCTTTCCATTCTAATCCTACATTGAATGAATAATAAATTTCCGGTGCATAGGTACTGTAACCGATTGCTTTTTTGTCATTTGCGTCAATTTGTCCGTCATTATTCACATCACGGTATTTGATGTCCCCCGGTTTAACTGTACTGAATAATTGGTCGGGGCTATTGTCTATGTCTGCTTGGTCTTGAAATAATCCGACAGCTTCCAGTCCCATCAATTGATTTACGGGAAAACCTGTTGTTACAAGATTTTCATATAGTTGAGGCGTTTCATATTGTTCAATGATTTTGTTTTTTGCCAAAGAGAAATTGCCTCCGGCATTGAATATAAAATCATTGAATTTCTTTATATAATTCATGCCGATTTCAATTCCCCAGCTATCTACGATACCTCCGTTTTCATAGGGGGTATTGAAACCTATTACGTCTGAATATTTGCCGCTTGTAGAAACCCATATATCTTTTCTACGCTGATAGTATCCGTCTATTGTAAAGTTTAGAGCTTTAAAGAATTTGGCATCAATACCTATATTGTATTTATACGCTTTCTCATGTGTCGAGTTTTCAGCGGCAAGTTTGCTTAGTGTCCAGCTTCCTAAAGATGATGAATAACTGCTGTTGAAATTATATAAATTACTTCCAGTATAAATTTCTTGCCAATATCCTTCTTCTGGTATATTGTCAATATTGATAATGCCTGCTGAAGCACGTAATTTCAAAAAATCAATAAAGTGTATGTCTTTCATAAACTTTTCCTTAGAGATAACCCATGCAAAAGACAGGGTAGGAGAAAATGCCCACTTATGTCCCGGCGCTAATTTGTTGGACGAAGTCACAGCCATGCTTAAGTCTGCAAAATAGCGTTCTTTGAATCCATAATGTGTGTATGAAGTGAAATTCTCGCGATACCAAGTATTGTTTATACCATTGACATTGCGATATTCGTGATTCCACTTTAATTGTGTATATACACTATGGTTGTCATCTTTATATTGATAATCTAATCCTAAAGCCATATTGAAATTACGTTTCCATGCAGAAAGTTCTGACTCGTCATTCATTTCACTTTCAGCTCCGGCTGTATATTGGGATACAGGTACAGGTTTCCCGCTTTTCCACTGGATGTTGTCACTTCCATAAGAATAGGTTCTTGAATGGTTTTCAAGATAAGATGCCCAGTTGTCGTATGCCAACATCAAGCTTGCTCCCAGACCTGGAAGAACAGTTGACAAATCTTGCTTTAGAGCCATGTCTGCATATAAGGAGCGGTTATGTGCTTTGGTATATGCAGCTGCTTGTGATTGGGCAACCGGATTCATGGTTCCGCTCCATGTGGAATTACCTCCCCATAAACCGTTTTCTGTCTTGACAGGAAATGCTGTTGCGGGCAGGCTGTAAATCATTGACCAAAGATCTGCTGAATCTCCGGGTTTATGTACTTCTGCCAAAGTTCCTAAAAGATTCAATGTCATCTTGGTCGAAGAAGTCAGATCCATATCGAAATTTGTGCGCAGATTTGCTTTCGAATATTTGTTTTGTGTGGAATATCCGTCATTCATATTGGCGTTTTTGATAAATCCGTTATCCGTCAGTAAATTGGCCATGGCATAATAACGGAATTTAGAACCTCCTCCACGAAAGCTCATGTTATAGATGTTGGTTGCTGCGGTGTTTTTGAAAACTTCATCAACCCAATTCACATTAGGATAATAATATGGATAAGCTCCTGTCCTGAATGCTTCCATTTCATATTCATGATAACGTGGTTTCCGTATGCCGTCATTGGCATAGGCTTCATTAATAGCATTTGCATAGGTATATCCATCTACAAATTGAGGGCGTCGGCTCTCCCAATTTATCAGGTGGTCGTAGGTAAATTTTATTTCTTTTGAATTGTACTTGCCACGTTTGGTGATTATGTTGATTGCTCCGTTAGCACCTTTATACCCGTAAAGTGCTACGGCTGCAGCGTCTTTTAAAATTTGTACAGATTCCACCTCTTCCGAAGTAAGCAGACTGATATCTCTTTCTATGCCATCAACCAGCAATAATGGGTTACTGCTGCTTGAAGTAAGAGTTTGCAGACCACGGATATAAAAAGTAGGTTCTTGTGAAGAATAAGAGCCGGCATTCTGTAAGGTAGTTAGTCCAAGTCCATAACCGAATAAAGAGTTGGTTACATTTTTTGCACTTCGTTTAGTCAGTTCTTCGCCGGACACAACAGAGACAGAGGCGGTCGATTCAGTAATGCTTTGGTCGATGCCTGCAATATTAATGGTTTCTTTAGAGTCGGTATTTTGGGCATATCCCAAGATACCGCAAGAAGCCAATAAAGCTATAGTAAATATTTTTTTCTTTTCCATAAATCGTTTTGTTCAATTGTTACATCCACATTAATCACCATCCCGGATTTTGTTCCAGTCCATATCCTTTGTTCACTTCCGCTTGGGGAAAAGGAGATAAGTACCACTTTGGGTCAAAACCGTTCTTCCACCAATACCGTTCTATATTGGTTAACGGAAATTTTTCATAATCAAAATGAGTAGGTTGCGTTGCTCCGTTTGCTCGGTCTCCTCCAAACCATGCTGTCTGGATGCGGTCACCGGCTGCATTCAGGCGGTAAATATGTAATCCGTGTAAAGGTGTTTCAAAATTTTCTTTCATTTTATAGCGGATTAAATCAAAGAAACGTACGTCTTCTAGCCCTAGTTCGCACACGCGCTCACGGAGGATTTCGTTTAATAATGCTTCTTTGTCAGAAAGCAGGTTTTTGTTAGGATTGCATTCTGTTAATCCGCCTAACCCTACACGTTTGCGTACTATGTTGATATTATCGATAGCTTCCGAATAATTTCCTCCTGTCTGTACAATAGCTTCTGCATAAATCAAATAAATTTCAGGAATACGCACATACGGCCACTGTGCATATTGATTTTCATAATCAGTATCCATATAGAATTTATTATTTGCATATCCCGAAGCATATTTTCCGTCCTCATTCAAAGGATTGGTTTTGGCGTCTGTGCCTCCTACCCATAGTTCGTAACTTGTACCTGACATGTTGCCGGTATTCCAGTCTAATTGTTTAGGCATTCCGTTTACAATAATCGCTTCGTACAAGCGAGGGTCACGTGTCAAAATGACTCCGGATGCAATTGTTCCACTAGAGAACATTTCATCCAATCGTCCTTCTTCTTTTGTTTCATCCCAAACAAAAGGTTTTCCGTCTGCCCAAGGAAACATTTCTACGTATTCTTGCGTGGGAGTGTAATTCAGTCGTGCGACATCATCGGTTTGCCATAGCCACCAATTGTATTTGCGCCCTACTTTATCATACACACGTGTAGAATGAAGCACTTCTTTGCTGCTTTGAGAAGCATATCCTTTTCGGTATGCTAGTCTGTAGTCTTCTGGACGTGTACCTGTAGCTTGTTCTAATTGGTAATATCCATAAAGTTTCCATTCTGAGAAAAATTCTTTGCATGCATTTAGGCAATTTCCCCATAATTCTGGTTTATAACCGCCATACCATATAGACAGGCTTGTGGCTCCTGGATAATAAGCTTCTGTATCATTAAATAGAGGTGAAGCTGCAAAATGCCAAATTTTACATTTTGTAGCTATGGCTCCGGCTCTGGTCCAACGTCCGGCATTGTTTTGCATATCATCATACACCCAAGGCAAGTCATATTGCGCTTCCTCAAGCAACTGAATCATAAAATTGACGGTTTCTTCTACGCTTGCTCTGGGTAAAACATAGTCGCTTTCTGTACCGCTAAACGATGAACGTATAATAGGTAGTCCACCATAATGGCGGAAAGCATCAAAATATCTAGATGCAATCAAGCATTTTGCTTCTGCCACCATCCGCTTTTTTTCATCTTCCGAAATGCCAGGTACATTGTCAATGTTTTCAATTAAAATCCATCCTGCACGTACGGCTTCCCAAACATTCGATCTTAAGTATTCAAATTTTTCTTGGTGCGCACTGTAATTTGCCGAATGTGATCCGGCGTAATAAACATTGGTTAAAGCACTGTTTGCCCAATGATTATGCCAACAGTCGGAAAGTACATCCAGACTTCCTATATAAGTGTCCTTGGGATAAGGAATCTGGTTGAATACATTGTCATATGGAAGTCCGTAATACTGACATGCATAAATACCTGTTAGGAATTCACGCGTGTATTGTACATTACTGAACACTGTATCTTTGGTTGATTGTCCGCCTGGCGCTTTCTCCAGGAAAGCGTTACCAAACTTCAATGGGTCTGTACAAGAAAAGGTAAGTATAGTTATAGCGATTACGCAGCATGGAGCAATTTTAGTTAATCCTAACATTTTTCTATTATTTAATATTAAAAATTTACTTTTAAACTTAGTGAATATGTTCTTGTCAGCGGATAGGCAGGAGAGCCTGATACTCTTGACTCAGGATCCCCCCATTTGAATCCAGTAAATGTTAACAGATTATATCCGCTTAAAACTAATTGACAAGTATTCATTTTCAGCTTCTTCATGAAAGGGAGCTGAAAATTGTAAGCAATCTGTAATGTCTTCAAACGTAAATAACTGGAATTGACTTCATAAAGGGCAGAGCTTGCATAATTGTTTGTCGCATTTGCCCAAGTGGCACGTGGATAAGCAGCATCTTGTGACGGATTATCAGGAGTCCAAGTGTTTTCATATTGATACAGCAATAATCCTCCGGTCGTGTTGTCTGCATTGCTAGTAAACGGTATTCTGAATCCATCTTCTAGCATACGACTGACATCCCATGCACCAGTCCATTGCAGGTTAACATCGAAATTCTTCCAAGTAAATCCCATATTTAATCCAGCTATGTATTTGGGATCGTCTGTATATCCCAGTTCGCGTGTCATGTCATTAGCATCAATTTTGCCGTTCTCGTCTAAGTCTATGTACACGCAGTCACCAGGTTGCAAATCCACCCCATGGTCAGGAAAAGGAGTTCCAAATGTTTGTTCGTATAGTTCTGGTGTGTTCTCATCATAGTAGCGCCAGAACTGATAAAGCGAACGTGCTCCAATGCGGTGTCCTTTTTCATATTGGTAGCTGTTACACATAGGAGCTTCTTTTTTTTCAATAATTTTATTCTCGTTGTTTGAAAGATTCAACCCTACATAGTAGTGGAAATCGTTACTTATTTTGTCATTCCATTTTACAGCAAGCTCCCACCCCCAACTGTCTACACGTCCTAAATTGGCGTAAGGGGTGAGAAATCCCAATATGCTTGGTGCCGTATAGTCACGTAACAAGATGTCTTTACGTCGTTCTTTGTAATAATCTACGCTTATATTCATACGTTCGTCCAATAAGGCAAAGTCTACACCGTAATTTTGTTTGAAGGCTTTTTCCCAACTTACGTTCGGATTATGTTTCTCTTGTTCATAAGCTCCCATAGAAACTGTAGAATTGTTTATGCCGAAAATATAACCGTGTCCGAATTTACCTCCTCCTGCCGGATCTGAATCGTGAACTTGATAAGGATCTGAGGTGTACATAAAACGTGTACCACTGATTTTGTCATTTCCTACTAACCCCATAGACATGCGGAATTTCATATAGTTAATTGCCTTTTTTAGAGGACGCCAGAATTTTTCTTCGCTGATTACCCATCCTATAGAACCAGCAGGAAATGTGCCAAAACGCTTGTCAGGCGCAAAGTTTTCAGAACCGTTATATCCGATACTGAATTCTGCCATATAGCGAGTATTCCAATCATAAGTCATACGTCCCACCAGTCCTACGTATCCTGTCGGTACATCAGAATAAGTAGATGGATAATACGATTTGGATTGATTGTACAATATTAAAGCTCCTACATTGTGACCGCCGAAAGAACGATTATAGTTCAGGCTTGCTTCCATATACCAATTTCTTTCTTTGTCAGACTTTTCGGAATATTTAAGCCGTGATTCGTCAGATTTCTTACGATAACCTAAAGTTCCGTCTGGCAACACCCATGGTGTATAAATGGCAATGTCTTGTTCTCCTTCTTTCCTAACTATGAATTCGCTGTTGTACGAACCTTTCAGTTTAAATGACAGTCCTTTGGTAATCATATCTAGTTTTTGGTTAATCATCATATCGGAATTCAGCTTGTTATTGCTGGTAGAACGATAACCGTTTTTTACATATGACATGCCTGATGTGCCGGTAAACGGCAGTGTCAGGTCAGCGTAATCTGTTGCCGTTTCTATTAGTTTTCCGTCAATAAAGCCTGGACTAGAAAACGGTGTAGAGACATACAAATCTCGTACAAGGTTTGAACTGCTTCCTCCAGTAAAGGGGCTGTTTGAGTTATCTATACTTCCTGCCAAGTTGAATGACAGTGTCGTGGTTTTTGTTATGTCTAAATCTAAGTTTGAACGATAATTGAATCGTTTGTATTGGAAAGTCAAGTTGTACGGCATATCAAACTGTTTGAACAACCCACCTTGGGTATAAGCCCCGGCTGAGACAAAATAGCGCACGTTACTTGTACCACCACTGATATTGATGTTGTGCTGGCTTTGCATGGTGGCATTTTTCAGGCAATAATCTACCCAGTCAACATCTGGGAAACGGATTGGGTCTGAATGATCTTTGAAAATCTGTGTGATTTCGCTAGAGAACAATGGTATTGCATTCGGATTGTCATTCCGTTGCATTTGGTTATAATAGGAAGCATATTGATAAGCATTCGCTTTTTCTACCAACTTAGTTGGCATTACTACGCTGGCTGAAGTACTAAATGATATTTTTGCTTTTCCTTCTGTACCACGCTTTGTTGTGACAAGAATAACGCCGTTAGCACCACGCACACCAAATACAGCTGTGGCTGAAGCGTCTTTTAACACTGTTATGCTTTCTATTTCGTTGGGGTCTATTTCGCTAAAGCTACGTTCTACTCCATCCACTTGAATCAAGGGAGCCGAGTTATTCCAAGTGCCTTGTCCTCGTACGAAGATTTCAGCAGCATCTGAACCCGGTTCTCCTGAATATTGTACGGTTGTGATACCAGTCATTTGTCCAGATAAAACATTAGAAACAGAACCAGTTGGGGTTTTGAGTAATTCTTTTCCATTGATACCTGAAATAGCTCCTGTTATGGTTACTTTCTTTTGTGCTCCATAAGCTATAACTTGAACTTCATCCAACATTTCAGAATCATCTTCTAAAATGATATCCAGCCTTGCGTTCCCCTTAACTTCTACAACTTTAGTCCTGAGCCCGATAAAAGATATGGTCAGTTTTGTTCCTTGAGGAACTGAAAGCTGAAAGTTTCCATCTATATCGGTTATTGTACCTATAGCATTGTCTTTGTCGGCTATCACGTTAGCACCTATGAGCAACTCCCCGTGCGAATCTTTAACGGTACCTTTTACTGTAATAAGCTGTTGTTGTACCACTTGGAAGGCAGTTGTTTCTGCTTGCAGTTGTTCTATCAGTGCAAAACTATTCATTATGCCCCAAATCAAGAAACATTGCGACAATTTCATATGATTAAATCTCAATTTATTATTTTCATTCATTATTTTTTCGTTTTTAAATCGTTTTTCCCTTTATTTAGAAAGCAAATGCAAAACGGAAGTATCCTAAGTGCCAGACATTGCCATTTATGTCATTCCCTTCTTCCCCTTCGCTGTTCACAAAATAAAAAAGATTTTCGCTGCGTAACGAAGAACTCCAGTATCCTTTAAAACGGTCGCGTGGATTGATTTCTGGACTGTTTTCTGTTCCGTTAAGGTACCATAATTCATTTCCTCCGACTTTTGATAGGGATGCATTCAATGTCATTTCATTGTTTATTAAAATTCTCATTTCCTCTATCGAAGGCAAATACCAGTCTGTCGTAATTCCTGAGGGCAAGGTGTGTTTTTGGCTATAATCTTCCAAATAAGTGATTAACTGGGAAAAGTTCCAATCTCTATTTTGATCAAGTGATGCCTTATTTGCCAATTTCATAACCTCTGTATTGTTATAGCCTAATATAGCTGTATAGTGTGGTTCCTTATTTCCAGCTTTACATAAGTAGCCAAAGTTGGGTTCACCGGGCAGGTCAAATCTATTTCCGTCGCCTAATACACTGATTGCTTCGTTGGCATATTCCAACGCATAGACTAATCCGTGTACACATGTAGGATAATCACGTTTTAAGGCATCTGTCGCGTCTGTTACAAAAATACTTCCATCCGTATTTACAGCATCAGGATATAAATAAGATGGTTGAGGATTTCCCACATAAAAAACAATGCCGATACAATTATCTGGAATGTTTTCGTTATCGCCTGCTACAATGCTTCCGTCAGCACAATAGAAATCACCTATTTTCAGTTCATGGTTGACGGTTTTCTTTCCGCCTCCCAGTAAAAAATGTTGATATTCTCCTTCGCCTACTTCCATTTTGAATTCGTATTTTTTCTCTGCTTCTTCTCCTTGCGTGACAATGATTGAAGTATCTCCTGAAGGCTGTACTATTAAACGGTAAGTTCCATCTTCAGCCAAATAAGGCTGTACTTTGTTGGCAGCATCTTCCGAAGTTTTGTAAAAGACGGAAGTAGATTCTTTCACGATGTAAGGAGTTTCATTTAGTGAAGCATTGGAAAAAACATATTCTATTTCAGGGATATTTATTACAGATAATGCCATTCGATGCTTCATCGTTAAATTAATGACGAATTGCCCATCTGCGCTTTGAATGACCGCACTTCCTTCATCACTGGTCAGCAAATCGGCAGAAGCATATTTATCAGCATCTGATTGATCAGAAGCTGGAATCCATTCGTTAACCATTGTTTTAAAAAAATCTTCTATTGAAGTATTGTCATTTAAGTTCAAGTTTTCTTTGTACGGAAAGTAGGCATAATACAATACGCCTTCTTGTTCGTTGTCATACCGTAAGGATTGTTCTGTTGTCCATGTCCCATTATCGGCAAGCGTTACTTTTACATTATTTATATTATTCCAAACTCCACCATTTTTTATGGCAAATAATCCGATACAGTCTCCTTGCTCGAATTGAGTCATATAATTCTCGCCTGTGGTTACACGTGAATGGTCATTGTTTTTTATGCCGCAGTCGTAGACCTTGATTTTCATATTTTGAGAAGACATAGAAACAGACTCAGTCTGCGAACAACTGCCGGCAAGCAGCCATGTTGCCGATAGAAACAAAAAGATTTTCGATAAATAGTTGTAATATTTCATGCTGGTTCGTTATTTTGATTATTATTTGTTTGAAGTCATATTGACTATAATGTCTTCTCCTTTTTGTTGCCATTGTAACCCATCTTTTTCAATGACTACAGAAATTCCTGGTTCCCCAACAGTTACATAATATATGTATTGTTGTGAACCTTCGAATAGAGCATCACCATCTTCCGGAACATACGTATAAGTATTTCCACCACTTGTCTGTATCTCAAGAAAATCAATTCCTGTGATCTCTTGTGGAACCAGTAGAGCTGCATAAGAAATCAAATATCCAGCTAATGGAACGGGTTGTTTTTGAGGGATGATTTCTGAGGTGCTTGTATGTTCCTTGGCTGTCAGAATGCCATCTTCTATACTCCCTTCCGTTATTACGTTTTTGATTTTTATTGTTGCATCTTTCAGTTCATCGTCTGTTTCTCCATCTCCTTGCAGATGGATAATTATCTTGGCCGTTTGATGTTTAAAAGGCAGTGTGTGATTCCCTAACATGGTGACTTCTGTACATGCATACATTAAGTCTGATTGTTGAAAGCCATTGCTTGACTGGTCTTTCTGGACGTTCCAGCTAGTATAAGGCTCATTGTTTTCTGTTGCCGGATACCAAGCGGTTAGAATTTGAGGATTGGTTGCAGATGCCCAGTAAAGTTGGTTGTTTTCATTGACTGGCTGCATATCACCCGTTTGATTAATTATTGCATATGTGGCATGGTTTTCTCCGTCACTCACAGTAATTTGTTCCGTACCGTTTCCTTCCCACATATTTTCCGAACTTACCCTTGACAATCCGGCATAAGACGCTGTCAGCGATATCGGAAAGTCTGTTCTCAGCTTCATTTCCTTTTCATTGTTGCAAGAAACCATACAGATTGTTTCAAGCAGACAGAAAGTTAACAAAATTCGTTTTCTCATAATAATTATCTCTGATGAAATACTGTTATTCATTGTTATTGATTACCGTAACGTAATGGCTGTTATCATCCTCTAACGTCCAGTCTGTTATTTGTGCAGGACTGACAGTTATTGCTTGGGGACTGATTGTCACATTAAGTAGGTAGCTTTTTCCCGAGTTGATTTCAAATTCGTTATCAAAGGCTTTCGCATAAGTTTTACCTCCCATTGATACAATCAGTATGGTAGAGGAAGTCATCTTTTGTGGAAAGAGAATCAATGATGACGACATGGATTCGTCTTGTGATACAGACATTGTAATGTCACCGATTGTATTGCCTGTTGTAATAGTTCCACTCGAAGTATCAAACGTTCCGTCTAAAATAACATTGCTTAAGGTGTATGACAAATTACTTATTTCTATGCCACCAGATGTATCGAATGAAAATACGATTTGTCCCATCCGATGGGAAAATAAAAAATCGACTCGTGTTTTTTTTTGTGATCCTCCACCTTCAGCAAATAGAAAATCAATGGCAGTACGCTGTTCAGCAATTTGTTTATCTCCTGTCGTAGAAGCCTTTATAATTCCTGGCAGTACACCTCTTTCTCCTATATATGGAGCATAGGCAGTCATGCTCATCATATATGGACCTTTAAAATAAATATTGTAATCTTCACCTGTAATATTTTCTACTTGGAACATATCATTATCGGCACTATACACATATTTAACGTTTCTGTCATCAGTCGCTATATACGATAAATCTGATATTCCGGCTGCAGTTGTCACTCCGATTGTCGCACCGTCTTCCCAATTGTTTTTTCCCGTTTTCGACTCAATTGCCGTTTGCGAATGTTCATTTATTATCCCATGAATTTCAGCTGGATAATCCAATGGATTCGTGGTAGTCGTTTCTTCATTATTATTACATGCTGTAAGAGCCAATAAAGAAACGGTAGTAATGATTATGTTTTTCATAAACAGTTATAAATTAAAACAACAAGTAAGTATTTAAAAATATTTTTATATTAAGCACAAAGTATTAATATTGTATCATGTTGTGATTAACTGTAAATAATGCGAATCAGTAGTTGAAAACATCTTCTGATTCGCATTATTTTTATTAGTTTGTAGTTAATACGATAGAAGCATCTTTTATACCCGGAACAGAGGCTTTAACTTGAATCTTCCCACTTTTACATGTAGAACGAAGAATAAGCAAAGCACTTCCACGATACAGTGAAGTAGTGGTATTTTCCAAATTCCGGTCAGTAAAGTGATCTCCATTATCAAGAGCTAACAACTTCGCTTCACCTATAAGATTTACCGTAAGGTCGCCCTCATAATTTTCCACTGGAATACCTTTGCTGTCTACGACTGTTATACGAACGAATTGCAAATCCATACCATCAGCATTCCAATCATTAGGAGTCTCAACGTCTATACGCAACCGTTTAGCTTTCCCAGGAGATTGTAGCTCATGACATGCAACTTCTTTACCATTGTTTTTAGCGATAGCTACTATTTTGCCCGGTTGCCACGGTATTTTTCTCCATAAAAACTTATTTTGAGCCTTATCATTAGTATAATCATTTTTTTTGATGCCCAAGCTCTTCCCATTTTGTATTAATTCTACTTCGTTACAATTCGAAGAGACTTCAAGAGTTATACTATCTCCACAATTGGGTTTCCAATAAAAATGACTCATTTCAGCACGTCCAGACAATACATCATTCCAAATAATACTTTTCTGCTCACCATCCAGTACTCCTATATGCACTTGAGGTTCATTTTCTACAAAACACGAACGTAACAACCAAGCACGAGGATAAGGCTTAAGTGTATGATCAAAAAAGGAGTAATTCCAACCCTTTTTAGGCCAACCATCACTTTCACCCCAATATTCAATAGCTCCCCAATAGCATAACCCAACCGTTGAAGACTTATCCATTCTTAAAAATGGCGTAATCAAATCATTTACACTAGCTTCACTTTGAAAGATAATCAAATTTGGATTACACGCTTTATAACGACGATAATCCGCATATTCGTAATTGTAAGAGGCAATCTCTGTGATACAAGATAGTTCCGGCGGAATGATTTTAGACTTCTCGCGAAATCCCGGATCTGCACGTCGGATACCGTTGGCACGAGCAGGGTACATAGCTGCTGTTGATGGACGTGTTTTATCGTAACGTTTCAAATATGTATCAAGAATGCGAAACGTAGTAACCCCCCAATCTCCTGTCATGTAACCAGAAGCATTTTCACGATGCTGCATCTCATTTCCTAAACTCCACATAATCACACAAGGATGATTTCTATCTCGTTTAACCCATTCAGTAAGCAACTCCGGCCACAAATGCATAAAAGACTCACGTCCCCCCCAACAATTCCCATCATTACTCCATTTGTCTACAAATTCGTCTATAACGACAAATCCCATTTCGTCACACAAATCATAAAAAACTTCAGGATAAGGGTTATGAGAACAACGGACAGCATTAAATCCAAACGATTTCAACAGTTTAAGCTGTCTTTCTATTGCTCTGCGATAAGTAGCTACTCCTACCCCACCAAAATCAGTGTGATTGGCAATACCTTGAATAAATACTTTCTTTCCGTTAAGCCGAAAACCAAAATCAGAGCCGAACTCAATGGTACGGAAGCCGAAGCGTTCACTCACTTTGTCAGTTACTCTACCATCTACATACATAGTCACTTCACAAGTATATAAATTACGAGTCTGGTCATCGTTATAAGGAGTCACAATATCCCATAAACGAGGTGATGTTACAGTTATTGAATCTATCGACACTTCACATAAATGAAGTCGGGACTTGGAAGGAGCCAACGTCTTATCCGAAGAAGCTACTTTCTTTCCATCAGCATCATATATATCAGCAATAAATTCTATTTTTCCCTTTTCAAGTAGATTCCCACGAAGTTCTGCCTGTGCATGCACAGTCCAAGTATTAGCATTGTTTTTCACAGTAGTGACATATACACCGTGACGCGATAGCGACATCGGATTTTTTACAATGATTCGTACATCCCGATTAATTCCACCTCCTGTATACCAACGTGAACCGCCGGCAACACCGGTATTGGTATATACAGCAAGAAGATTATCCTGACCATATTTCAATTTCTTTGTTACATCACATTCAAATCCACAATATCCATACTCAGTAGAACCTATTTTTTCGCCATTAAGATAGACATCACCATAATACATCATTCCTTCAAAATCAATAAGTACTTGACGATCTTTCCACGCCTCGTCTGGATGGAATGTCTTACGGAACCATGCACCAGACATATCTTTGAAAGCCCGGGAACGGTTTGCCGTTTTTTCCCATGGCATATTCAATTGATAATCATACGGCAAATCAAGCTGTCTCCATTGACTATCGTCCAATTGCGGTTTTTCTCCGTTCTCCACTTCTCCTAATTGAAACTTCCACCCGAAGTTCATAAGAATCACTTCCCTTTCTGTTGCTGCTATTGTTTGCATAATAAACAACAGCATTATACAAACAATTGTACTTTTTTTCATAAATATCACTTTTTATTGTGCAATAATAAATAGGCTTTCGTAAGGCTTTAAACTAAGTGTGCCA
>ENA-UOJA01000663-UOJA01000663.1-human-gut-metagenome-genome-assembly--contig:-C19-NODE-663-length-32249-cov-34.419302_pt1 | contig 32249 bp, 33 predicted proteins | sample MGYA00242337_ERZ723884 | MGnify/ENA metagenome assembly ERZ723884
GAGCATCAACGGACAGGATCTGTCCACCGGCGGCAGCGCAACCGTTGCCATCCCCGACAGCGGCAGAACCGACATTGTCGTGAAAATCGGTGCTAAAACCTACACGCTGACGATTCTGCGCGATAGCGGCACAGGCGACGGTGAGCATACTCACAGCTACGGCAGCGAGTGGAAGTACGATCCCGACAACCACTGGCATGAGTGCTCCTGCGGAGATAAGGCCGATAAGGCGGTACACGACTTCAAGTGGGTTGTTGACAAGGAAGCGACCGCAACGCAAAAGGGCTCCAAGCATGAGGAGTGCAAGGTTTGCGGCTACAAGAAGTCGGCAGTTGAGATTCCGGCTACGGGAACACCGTCTGAGCCAGGCAAGCCGACAGGTCCGGATTTTCCGCAGACCGGTGACAACAGTGATATGATCCTCTGGATTGCACTGCTGTATATCAGCGGCGGTGTTCTGACAGGTGTAATGGTATTTGATAAAAGGAAAAGACATTCCGTCAAATAATCAAAGATAAGTAACAATTAACGATCCATCACGTAAACATCACAATTACGGCACAGAAGGCATAAAAACCGCTGTGCCGTATTTCTTTTCTTGGCGACTGTTTTTGCAGGCTTTCTTTCAGGCGGGATTGCAGGCTGGAGGGATAATGTCTTATCCGTATCAGCAAGGGAATCCGGGAACTGTTGCATCGGTGGAGGTAAAGCCGGTTACAGAACCGATACAGAGTAATGAACAGCCGTCAGAAGCTTCTAAGCAAGAGCTGGCGGAGCCGGAAGAGAATGAGTTTCTGGATTACTCATTTGATGTGTAAATTTTTGAAAAGGAGTTGATATTATCATGAAAACTGGATATACTATAAGTAGGGTAAGTAGGAAATACCCTACTTTTAAGATTTTGAAAGGAGTGAACGACATGGCAAACATGATAGTAGATAACGCAAAGGTAATGTCCAAAGGACAGATAACTCTTCCAAAGGAAATCAGAGAGCGGCTTGGAATCGGAACAGGAGACAGAGTAACACTGATTTGTGAAGGTGATCAGGTTGTAATGATGAATGCAGCAGTTTATGCTATGAAAATGCTTCAAGGCGGTATGCAGGGAGAAGCAGCAAAGAGTGGTCTGGAAACAGAGGAAGATATTGATGCACTTGTGAGAGAGGTAAGAGAAGAAGTGGAGGGCTTATGAGAATACTGATTGATACCAATATTCTGATTTCAGCAGCACTCAATTCCCATGGAACGCCATATGGAAGCGAATATTACGGAAGGGAAGGAGAGACAGGAACATGAATAACAAGTTAGAAGTAATCGGCATTGATCATGGCTGGTCAATGATGAAAACAATCTCTCAGGTATTTATCACATGTATTAAGGAGATTACAACAACTCCGGCATGCCAAAATTGTAATAGGCATGATATAATGATTGAGGTGAAAAACTTGATATTGTACATAAAATACAGAAGGTGGAAGAATGGCAGATATGTTTGAAAAATTGTTTAATATGATAAAACGCAAAAATAAGATTGAACCGGTGGAAATTTCAAAGCAATATAGTGATACAACTAAAAAGGTGCTTGTTGAAGACGATAATGCGACCTGTGACGAAAAAAACGAGAAGTTTTATGAAACTGAAGAGACTATTAGCTGTTCTGATATGATAGATGTTGATATTTGCGAAAGTGATGTGGAAAATAATTTTGAGTTAGGAGATGTGGCAGTGCCTAAAACTGCGAATGAGAGTAATCATGAAAAAATAATAAATGCGTATATTAAAGTAATAGATGAGGAAAAAATCTATAAAGAGGGTAAATATCGTGTTGGACAAGATGGATTGGAACCGGGGGTGTATTACTGCTGGAATGATTATTATATACAAATAGGTCGAAATGATTTTTTTTCTAGTGGTAGTTGGGGATGCGATGATAGTTATATTCAGTTAATCAGCGGAAAAAAAGTCGTGATAGAAACAGGTATGATTACGCCTTTAGATAATATTGTTTATACATATAATAAAGAAAATTATCTTCTGCCGGGACATACATATAAAGTCGGAGAAGAGATTCCTGGCGGAAGATACAGAGTAATATTTGATAAAGATTATATCAAAGATGATTACGACTTTTCGGGACAATGTTTTTTTCATAGAATTGCAGAAGAAAATATGTGGCTTTCGTATGAAGTAAAAGCAATAGATGGATTGGCTGAAACGGATTCGAGAACTAATTATGTTATTATTGAAAATGGAAAAGCATTACTTGTTGAAGAAGGTGATTTTCACTCCAAAGGTGGTCCGGAAACACACTATAATGTAATAAAGAAAATAGAGAGTGATAGAAAATTCGGAATATTCAAAGAAGAGATGATGGCTAAAGATGAGTGTTGTTTTTTAGATGGTTTTGTTCCATACTATTGTGCTGTGAAAGATCCAATAGCAGAAATAATAATACAAGAATATTTTACAAAGCATGGAAAAGTGAAAACAATAAAAAATCTTTTGGAAGATGATTTTTCAATTAACTACAAAATAGAAATACCGCTATCAGATATAGATGCTCAATGTATGTTATGTTTTATGTTAATGGAAAAATATGTTGTTCCTCCGGCTTCATTTGGGTTTTCATTAGCAGATATTTTTAGACAATATGACGCTTCTAAGCCAATTGAGAATATAGAAATTTTAGTAGAGAATTCAATTACTGATTACAAAGAGAAAAATCCAAATTGTTCAAATGAAACATTAGATACTTATAGAAGGAGTCTTGAAAGATATTGGAAGAATGAAACTGAGATTATAAGGGCAATAGATTTAGTGAAGGCTAAAGTATCTTTGGATAAGATAAAGGCAATGAAGAAGTATATGAAGGTTTTTCCGTTTCGTATGATTGAAAATGAATATTATTACGTTTCATATGTTCCCAAAGATGCTGTTAAACAATATATAGGAGATAACTGTCCAGATTATCTTTGTTATTATATGTACGAAAATGGTAGAGGGAAAAAGTACGAAAAAGAATATAGAAAATTGATATTAGACCTCAAGGAGAAAGGGGTAATTCAATCACGATGGAAAAGCGAGTTCTCACTATATATGTTGATTAAATCATATTTTCCAACAGCGATTTATCAATATCGTGCAGAGTGGCTTGATAAACAATCTTTGGATATTTATATACCAGAACATAAAATTGGTATTGAGTATCAGGGACAACAACATTATGAAGAGATTGATGTTTTTAATGGTGCTGAAGGATTGAAAGAAACACAAAAAAGAGATAAGGATAAAAAAGAAAAGTGTCATGCCAATAATGTCACTTTGATTGAGTGGGTATACACTGATGCAATTGAAGAATCGAAAATGTTAGACATTTTTACTCAATACAATATTTCGTTGCCTCCGAAACAGGATAGAAATGATTTTTATGAGAAGATAAAAATTGATTTCAGTAGGAATAAAAAACAAAATAAAGAAAAAGAAGTGCAAAGAATATGTCAATACAATGTTGAAGGAAAATATATTGCTTCATATGAAAATGTGGAAATGGCTGCGAGAGAAACGAGTGTTAGTGAGGTTAGTATTAGAAGAGCCTGTTCAGGAGTTAGGGATACAGGAGGCGGTTTTAGGTGGCGAAGATGTTTAAAAAATGAAATTCAAGATGATATAGGTACTCTTGTGAAAGAAGAAAAGGTAAACGGTCCCCGTAAGATAAATCAATTTGATGCTAGAGGAAATTTAATAGCTTCATATGATTCAGTATCAGATGCCGTTAGAAAGACAGGGATAAATGCTAAGAGTATTCGAGAAACGGCAAGAGGTAAACAAAAACAAGCAGGAGGGTACGTTTGGAAATATCTGGAAGAATAACAGTACTTCTAATAATGCATTATAGTTATGTGCCAGATGTTAAAGGAGCAAAAAAGGTCAATGTAAATCAAAGGTCAAATCAAATACGAATCCATATTGGGGAACAAATTCTATCGCCTATGACAAAATTTGTTCCTCAATGCTATATCTGTTTCAGAGCCGAGAAATCGGCTCTTTTATTATGCTCAAAATTATAAAAAATGAAGGAGGTTCCTATGGGAGTATTATCAAATATATTCAAGACGAGAGATTAGCCCGAAAACAGAACGGCAGGCAGTGCTTACACCTTTTATATGGGCGGCACAACTTCCGGTAAGGCAGTGACAGAGCGTTCTGCCATGCAGATGACAAGGCTTTGATTGCCTTTCAAACTCACTTTCGGTAAGAAAACTCCATTGTACATAAAATGATTTTGTGCTACAATTTTAGTGGATATATGTATGAAAGGAGTTGCAAAAAACAGAAGTTATAACGGACACTTGGAGCACGGAGATACATGGCACTTAAGAAAACACATATATGACAATCTTGCGTTTACTCGAGAAACAAAGAGTGAGGAAATACCTGCATTTCCTTGTGAAGAGTATCATAACAAACATTAGGAATAGAAGAAATGGAGGAGAAAAAATCATGAAGAAAAAATGGCTTAAAAAAGGAAGTGCAGTGCTGCTTGCAGCGGCAATGGTACTGTCCTTATTCCCAGGAATGAAGGGAACGCTTGCGACGGTACAGGCAGCAGAAAATGAGACACCTACATCTGGATATTGGACAGATGCAGAAGGACTGAAAAACTTTAGTCTGGATGAAGCCAACGATACAGAAGGTAAAATCATCTTCGGACAAAATGGCTCCGGTGCAGCACAGCAGTGGAAGATAGCGGGGGTGGATTCCGGAATAAAGGATGCGAAAGGAAATGTGACGGATAATATTATTCTCTTTGCCGCATCGCCACTGGGAATATCGGTGTTTGAAGATAATTATACTACCAATAAGACTTATGACTCAAACTGGAATTGTACCTATATGGTAAGTACAAGCGGATTAGAGGTATTTCCGAATCACTATGGAGCCAGTGACTTACGTACAGTTTTGAATAATTACATGAGAAGCAATAATTATTTCAGTGAGTCGGAAAAGACGAAGATGAATAAGACAACGATATATACGGATGATAAGAAGAATGGTACCACATATTCCGTAACAGATACCCTATATGCACCATATGGTGATTATGATGAACTTAACGATAAATATGTTACCGTGGGCACGAATACTTCCGACAGTTTGAATGGCGGGGTAAAGATTGATGTTTCAAAATGGGGAAATGGTTTCTGGCTGCGCTCGACGCTTGATAATCTTAGTGACTATGCGCTCGTGGCTAATAAGGACAAGTATGTGGATAGCAGCTTTGTCTTCGGTAGCTGTTCGGTAGTGCCCGCTTTTAATTTGAATCTGTCGGATGTCTCTTTTGCATCTGCTGCGGAAGCAGCATCATCTACAGGATATAAAGCAAACAGTGAAATGACACCGAATACCTACACACTGCGATATACATATACTACTGGAACGGATAGTGCAGTCATCAGTTCAGATGGAGCAAAGGTCACTGTTACAAATGCAAAAGGAAAATATCTTATGGTACAGAATCGTGCTGGTGTGTATGCAATGGCAATTGATTCTGACTCTAAGACAGTGAATGCAAGTGATATTACTATGGGAAGTGCATTAGATAATTTCAATAACTGCAAAGTCTGGATTGAATCAACCGATGCAGATAGAATTACAACAGCCAAGATGGCAGTAACAGCTATCAATTCTATAGAAATAACAGATATTACATTACCATCTGCTGGCTCAACTTTTGATACAGAAGCAGCTTGTGCAACAACAGGCGTATCAAATACAACCCCGACAGTAACATGGACACCAAATGATACCACAGCAGGTTATAATACCACATATACTGCAAGTGTTACGCTTACAGCAGATGCTGGTTATGAATTTGCATCAGGTGTAACAGCAACAGTAAATGGACAGAATGCAACAAGTGTTACAAAAAATCAGGATGGAGGAATAACAGTAAGTTATTCATATAAGACAGCACCGAAAACAGTATCTAATGCTTATTTTGCAACAGTGGATGATTTAAAGGATTGCTACAATATTAGTGATGGAACCATTGGTAAAATCAGGTTTGGCTTAAATGGTTCAGACAGCAGACTCTGGGCAATCTGCGGAGCAGATGGAGATAACCTTGCATTACTTTCAACCAGTAAGTTTGCACGGGCAGCTTATGGTTCTACCAGTAAATATTCAGAAAGTGACTTTGTGAAAAATATAAATACCTATTTAGGTAAAACATATTTCTCTGCAGGAGAAACAAGTAAGATGGCAGATGTCACAGTTAAAACGAATGAACCGAATGGCAACGGTGGAAATGAAGAAAAAACAGTGACGAACAAATTATATCTGCCGAATTCAAAAGACCAGAAATCTCAGAGTCAGACAACAATATATGTGGGAAGCAGTAATGATATTGCTATTGATGTAACAAAGCTGGATGATGTTGGACTCGGAAATGTTTTCTGGCTGCGCTCGCCGATCTATGATAATAGTAGCCGTGCGCTCGTGGCTTATCCGGGCTACTCTGTGCTCTACATCCAACGCTCTGTCAACTACAGTGGTGTTTCGGTAGTGCCCGCTTTTAATCTGAATCTGTCATCTGATATCTTTGCATCTGCTGTGGAAGCAGCATCATCTTCCTACACTGGATATAAGGCAAATAGTGAGATGACAGCGAATACCTATACTTTAAGATATGCATCTGCCGGAACTGAAGAAGCCGTCATCAGTCCGAGTGGAACTAAGATTGAGGTAAAAGGCGCAAAGGGAAAATATCTGATGGTGCAGAATAATAACGGTGTGTATGTACTAGCGATTGATAATGACAGCCGGACAGTGAATGCCAGTGATATTGTTATGGGTAGTGATGCTTCAGCCGCATTAACGAATTTCAATAACTGCAAGGTATGGCTTGAATCAACGGATGCAGGTAGAATCACAACAGCCAAGATGGCAACACAGGTAGCTCCAACACCAACCTATACCATTACAGCAGGAGCAGGCGGAACACACGAGTTAAGTACGGATGGAACATTAACAATTACATGTGATGGTGCACTTGATAAATTAACAGGAATCTATGTGGATGATAAGCTTGTGGATGCAGCAAATTATACATTGAAATCCGGCAGTACAATATTAACACTCAAAGCAGAATATCTGAATACATTAAGTGTTGGAACGCATAAAGTGAAGTTCCAGTATAGTGATGGAAGTGCTGAAAGCACATTTGTAATCAAAGCAGCATCCAGCCAGAATACAACAACACAGGATACAACTACATCGGATACAACACAGGATACAACAACTCCATCCGAAAAGGATGATGCCCCAAAAGCCGGAGATTCTACACCAATTGCATGGCTTTTCATAATTGCAGTCATAAGTGGAGCAGGCGTATTGTACTTTGTCAGAAAGAAAAAGACAGTCAGATAATCTCCTTTTGAGGAAATTAAATGATAAATAATCAAAACAACAGACGGGTGGCTTCGGTCACCCGTCTTCGTATGGTTATTGAATCAGATTCTTTCATAATAAGAATACGGAGGAGTTTCAAAATGAGAATTCAATTTTTTAAACGGATTGATAATTGTAAGGTTTTATGGTAGAATAGGGACGATATTTGGAATTCTTGTAAAGCAATTTGAGACAATAATAAAGGCGTGAAAGCCTTATAAACAGGAGGTTTTAAGCTATAATGGAACAGTATAAGCAGGAATTTATTGAATTTATGGTGGATTGTAAAGTCCTCAAATTCGGTGATTTTGTAACTAAGAGCGGAAGAAAGACACCCTTCTTTATTAATACAGGTTTTTACAGAACAGGTGCACAGCTTAAGAAACTTGGCGAATATTATGCAGAGGCTATTAATAACAAGTACGGAACAGATTTTGATATTCTGTTCGGACCTGCATATAAGGGTATACCGCTTTCGGTTACCACAGCTATAGCACTTAACGATAAATATGGGGCAGATATAGGATACTGTTCTAACCGTAAAGAAATAAAAGACCACGGCGATAAGGGAATCCTTCTCGGAAGCCCTATCAAGGATGGCGATAAGATTGTAATAATAGAAGATGTAACAACAGCAGGAACATCAATAAATGAGACTCTCCCTATCATCAAAGCACAGGGTAACGTTAATGTTACAGGACTTGTTGTATCCGTTGACAGAATGGAAAGAGGTCAGGGTACCAAGAGTGCACTTACAGAGATAGAAGAGAATTACGGAATCAGGACAACTGCGATTGTTACAATGGCAGAGGTTGTAGAACATTTATATAACAGACCTTATAAGGGCGAAGTTATAATAGACGATACACTTAAAGCTGCTATTGATGATTATTACAAGCAGTATGGTGTAAATTAAATAGAAGAGGGTTTAATTAATGTCAAAGCATAAGTATAAGTTTACCAATAAGAAGCATAGTGTAGGTGGCGTTGCTGCTACAATTATGGCTGCAGCTGCTATTGTACTGATTGTTTTTTCAATTGTCCTCTCATTTAAGGCAAGAGGCGAAGGCGGGGAAATAGTCGGTTCCCTGGCATTGATGGCACTTGCCTTTTCTGTATTTGGACTGATTATCGGTTTACTTAGTTACAGGGAATTTGACAGATATTATACCTTTTCATTGATAGGAAGCCTGATTAATGGTATTATAATAGTACTTTTAATAATGTTATTATTTGTAGGAATTTAAGCGAGGTAAGAAAATGGCTAAAGTAGGAATTGTTATGGGAAGTGACTCAGACCTTGAGGTTATGAGCAAAGCAGCGGAAATGCTTGAAAAGTTTGGTATTGATTATGAGCTGACTGTTATTTCAGCACATCGTATGCCTGACGTATTTTTTGATTATGCAAAGACAGCAGAGGAAAAAGGTTTTAAGGTTATAATTGCAGGAGCCGGTGGAGCAGCACATCTTCCGGGTATGTGTGCGGCAATTTTCCCAATGCCTGTTATTGGTATTCCAATCCATACCAAATCTCTTGGCGGAGTTGATTCTTTATATTCAATAGTACAGATGCCAAGCGGAATCCCTGTTGCAACTGTTGCAATTAACGGAGGAGCCAATGCGGGAATTCTTGCAGCTAAGATTCTTGCAACAAGTGATGACGAACTTCTTAACAGAATCAAAGCATATAAAGATGAATTAAAAGACGGCGTTATGAAGAAAAAAGACAAAATCGAAAAAGTCGGATATAAAAAATACATGGAGGAAAAATAAAAATGGATTACAAGAAAGCGGGCGTTGATATTGAAGCCGGATATAAGTCGGTTGAATTAATGAAGGAACATGTTAAAAGCACAATGAGACCGGAGGTACTCGGTGGTATCGGTGGATTTTCAGGTGCGTTCTCAATGGCAGCAATCAAAGACATGGAGGACCCTGTGCTTTTATCCGGAACAGACGGATGCGGAACCAAGGTTAAACTTGCTTTCCTTATGGACAAGCATGACACAATCGGTATTGATTGTGTTGCCATGTGCGTTAATGACGTTGCATGTGCAGGCGGTGAACCTTTATTTTTCCTTGACTATATAGCATGTGGAAAAAACATTCCTGAGAAAATCGCAACAATCGTTAAAGGTGTTGCGGACGGTTGTAAATTATCCGGATGTGCTCTTGTCGGCGGAGAAACAGCAGAACATCCCGGACTTATGCCTGAGGACGAATATGACCTTGCAGGATTTTCTGTAGGTGTATGTGACAGAAAGAACCTTATTACAGGAGAAAACATCAAGCCGGGAGATACACTTGTTGCAATCAAATCTTCAGGTGTACACAGCAATGGTTTTTCACTTGTAAGAAAAGTATTTGATATGACAAAAGAATCCCTTGATACATATTATGATGAACTTGGAACAACTCTCGGTGATGCTTTACTTAAACCAACAATTATTTATGTCAAGGCACTTAAAGCAGTTAAGGATGCCGGAGTAACCATTAAGGGCTGCAGCCACATCACAGGCGGCGGTTTTTACGAGAACATTCCAAGAATGCTTCCTGACGGAATAAGAGCCGAAGTTAAAAAAGACAGCTACGAAGTACCTGCATTATTTAAACTTATGGCTAAGAAAGGCAATATTGACGAACATATGATGTATAATACATTCAATATGGGTGTCGGCATGATTCTTGCAGTTGACCCTGCTGATGCAGATAAGACCATAGAAGCAATCAAGTCTGCCGGGGAAGATGCATTTGTAATAGGACAGACAGTTGCAGGCGAAAAAGGTGTAACATTATGTTAAGAGTAGTTGTACTTGTTTCAGGTGGCGGAACCAATCTTCAGGCTATTCTTGATGCCATTGATAACGGTAAGATTAAGAATGCGGAAGTTGTGGGCGTAATCAGTAATAATGCCAGTGCCTATGCACTTACAAGAGCTGAGAAACACAATATTCCAAATGAATGTATATCACCTAAGAATTATGAAAACAGGGATGTGTTTAATGATGCATTGCTTGAAGGTGTATCAAAATACAATCCGGACTTAATTGTTCTTGCAGGTTTTCTTGTGGCAATCCCTGAGAAAATGGTTAAAGCATTTCCTGAGAAAATCATTAATATCCACCCATCACTTATCCCTTCTTTTTGTGGAAAAGGATATTATGGACTTAAGGTACATGAAGCCGCTTTGCAAAGAGGCGTGAAAGTTACAGGAGCAACCGTGCATTATGTTGATGAAGGAACGGATACCGGTAAAATTATCTTCCAGAAACCTGTAATGATAGAGGACGGGGATACACCTGAGATTCTTCAGAAAAGAGTTATGGAACAGGCAGAATGGATTATTTTACCTGAAGCAATAAATATGATTGCAAACAGATAACTGAAAGGATAACGTACTATGAAAATATTGATTGTAGGCAGCGGCGGAAGAGAGCATGCAATTGCTTATGCATGCAGTAAAAGCCCTAAAGTAGATAAAATATACTGTGCACCGGGTAATGCCGGAATTTCGGAACTTGCGGAATGCGTTCCAATTTCAGCCATGGAATTTGACAGACTTGCAGATTTCGCAGCAGAAAAAGAAATCGACCTTACCGTAATCGGAATGGATGACCCACTTGTAGGCGGCATTGTTGACTTGTTTGAAGCGAGAGGTTTAAGAGTATTCGGACCTCGTAAGAATGCGGCTATTCTTGAAGGTTCCAAGGCATTTTCAAAGGACCTTATGAAAAAATACAATATTCCTACGGCTGCTTATGAGACATTTACTTCTGCGGACGATGCCAAGAAATATCTTGAGACTTCGGAATATCCTATAGTCCTTAAGGCTGACGGACTTGCACTTGGTAAAGGTGTTCTTATCTGCAATACCAAGGAAGAAGCATTGGCAGGCGTTGATGAGCTTATGCTTGACAAGAAGTTTGGCGATGCCGGTAATACCATTGTTATAGAAGAATTTATGACAGGAAGGGAAGTATCCGTACTTTCTTTCGTTGACGGCAATACAATTAAAATAATGTCATCAGCCCAGGACCATAAGAGGGCAAAAGATGGTGACGAGGGTCTTAACACAGGTGGAATGGGTAACTTTTCACCAAGTCCTTTTTATACAGAAGAAGTTGATGATTTTTGCAAAAAACACATATATCAGGCAACCGTTGATGCAATGAAAGCAGAAGGCAGGGAATTTAAAGGCGTTATTTTCTTCGGACTTATGCTTACACCTAAGGGACCAAAAGTTCTTGAATACAATGCACGTTTTGGCGACCCTGAAGCACAGGTTGTTCTTCCAAGGCTAAAAAATGACATTATTGACGTTTTTAATGCCTGCATTGATGGAACACTTGATAAGATTGACCTTCAGTTTGAAGACAAAGCCTGTGTATGCGTTATCCTTGCCAGTGACGGATATCCTCTTGCATACGAAAAAGGCAAGATTATAACAGGTCTTGATAATTTCAAAGGCAAAGACGGTTATTACTGTTTCCATGCCGGAACAAAGTTTGATGACAACGGCAACATTGTGACTAACGGCGGACGAGTTCTCGGAATTACCGCAAAAGGCGATACACTCAAAGAAGCAAGAGCCAATGCTTACGCTGCAACCGAATGGGTTGATTTTGAAAACAAATATATGCGCCATGATATAGGTAAGGCTATAGAGAATATGGACTAAGGAGTATACTATGACAAAAGTATATATTGACGGAAGCGAGGGTACTACAGGTCTTAGAATCAATGAGCGATTCAAAGGCAGGGACGATATAGAGATTCTTACAATCCCAAGTGAACTTCGTAAGGATGTTAATGAGAGACGAAAATATATAAATGAATCGGACATAACTTTTTTGTGTCTCCCTGATGCGGCTGCAATTGAAGCCGTTTCCCTTGTGGAAAATGAAAATGTTACAATAATAGATGCTTCTACGGCACACAGGACAAGTCCCGGCTGGGCTTACGGATTTCCTGAACTTTCGGAAGAATTCAGGGAAAATATCAGAAACAGCAAGAGAATTGCCAATCCTGGCTGCTATGCTTCAGGATTTATTTCACTTGCTTATCCGCTTGTGAAAATGGGAATAATAGGACCTGATTTTCCAATTTCTGCATTTGCCCTTTCAGGCTACAGCGGAGCAGGCAAAAAGACTATTGCCATATATGAATCGGATGAGAAGACCGTGGAAATGAATGCTCCAAGAGAGTATGCACTTACGCAGAAACATAAACATCTAAAAGAAATGAAAGCGATTACAGGACTTTCAAGGGAACCTCTTTTTACCCCTATCGTAGACGATTATTACAGCGGAATGATTGTCAATATCCCGCTTTATGTGGATATGATAGGCATGAAGCCTGAGGAACTTCAGAAAGTATTTGCAGATTTCTACAAGGGTGAGAAATTTATCAATGTAAAACCTTTCGATGCACAGACGGAAGAACTTAACGGTTTTATGGCAGCCAACTCATGTTCCGGATGGGACGGAATGGAAATATACATTTGCGGTAATGATGACAGAATCCTTCTTTCATCACGTTTTGACAACCTTGGAAAAGGTGCGTCAGGTGCTGCGATACAATGTATGAACATTGTGCTTGGCTGTGATGAAGCAAAGGGTTTGAATCTGTAATTTCACAGAATATTCACAAAAAATACAATATCTGGAAGTGCCCTTAGGTTGACCTTGAGGGCATTTCTTTTTATAATGTAAATAAATAATATTTGACAGGATAAAGTAATGAGCAATACAAAGAAAATTTATAAAAAAATAGTATGTCTCCTTACTGCAGTTGTTTTACTGGTAGGAGGTATCGTCGGAAAAAATATATACGATATTATGGCAGATACCTCATTTGAACAGACACTTAAGTCTTTTCCGGAATCATACAGACCTTACATACAGGCACTGCATGATAAACATCCTAACTGGACTTTTGAAGCGTTCAATACAGGACTTGACTGGAATGAAGTGCTTAAGAATGAGGCTGCATTAAGCAGAAAACTTGTTCCGGCAGCAGGACACAGTATGTCACTGGGACTTGCAGACCTTAAATCTAACGGTGAATGGGCATGGTATCAGACACCGACAGCCTGGAAAGCTTATGATGATGTAGCGGGTGCATATAACTACTCCGCCAATAACTGGGTAAGCTTTGATACGGGATACTGGAATCAGGCATCAACATCAGCTATTTCATACATTATGGATCCAAGAAACTGGCTTAACGAGAGTTATATATATATGTTTGAAAAGTTAAGTTATGACGGCAATCATGATACGGTTGAGCTTGTTAATTCCACGCTTCACGGAACATTTATGTATAATGCAAAATGTCCCGGAGCACCTAATAATATGACTTATGCCCAGGTAATAGTTGAAGCAGCCAAAAAGTCTAAGGTAAGTGCCATACATCTTGCGGTAAGACTTCGTCAGGAAAAAGGTACAAGCAACGATGAACTTGGTAAAGGTGTGTCAACCAAAGACGGCAGTCATTTTTATCAGGCAAATGGCGATGGCAACGCGGTATATTATAACTTTTTTAACATAGGAGCTGCAGGCAGCGGCAAGCAGACCGTTATTAATAACGGAGGCAAGGAAGCGAAGGCTGAAGGCTGGACAAGCCCATATCTTGCAATAATGGGCGGTGCCGTTAAAGTATATACCGGTTACATAGGAATAGGCCAGGATACAATATATTTTGAAATGTTCAGTGTGGTCAATCATAAATATTATTACTGGAAGCAGTATGCACAGAATCTTACCGCAACACTGACTGAAGGCAGTAAGATATATGAGACTTATAAGAATGCAGGACTTCTTAATTCGTCTTTTGTATTCAGAATCCCTGTATATAAAAATATGCCTTCATCATGTAAAAAGCCGGCTTCACCTTCAGGTGATGAAAGAACAACGGCTAATCCTAATACAAGGCTTTCAGGAATAAGTGCAACACTTATAGATATGGACGGAAAAAGCAGTAATGCTAACCTTACACCTACATTTAATTCGGAGAGAACGGAATATTCGCTGGTTGTTCCGTATAAGGTTTCACAGATCAAATTGTCGGCATCAGCTTATGCCAAGACATCTTCAATATCGGGAACGGGAACACACAGCCTAAAAGTTGGCAATAATGAGTTTAATATTGTCTGTAAATCAGAATATGGTACAACCAAGACTTATAAGGTTAAAGTTACAAGGTCGGAAGGTAGTACATATCTGACATCACTTTCCTCAAGCAAGTCGGGATTTAATGAGACTTTTAAAATGAATACTTATAAATACACCATGAGAGTTGCCAATGATGTTACGTCCTTAGCATTAAATTATAAGACGGAATCGTCAAGATCAACTGTTGAGATGAGAACAGGCAGTACAACAACGGTTCTTTCAAACGGAACCACGGGCAATATCAATCTGCCTGTGGGAACTACCAAGGTGTACATAGATGTATATCCGTCAGCCTCCGACAGAAGTGAGCGTAAGACTTACGAAGTGGATATTACAAGGCTTACCAAAGTAAGCGTTGACTTTAAAGAACTTATACTAAAGGATCAGTATATACATAATTTTGCCGTGGGTGATACAGTGAATACCGCACTTCAAAGACTTAAAGTTACAGGCGGAACGGCACAGATTACCGACAGTTCGGGTAATGTAAAGTCCGGGGACAAGATTATCGGCACAGGTGATATGTTAAGAATCCATGATTCAAATGGCGCTTTGTATATGACAAAGAATATTGTGATATATGGTGATGTCAATGGAGACGGAAAGATAGATATGTTTGATGCAGCATATCTTAAAAAACATGTATGGATAAATCCGTTCCTAACAGGAATTAAACTTGAAGCTGCTAATGTTTATGAAAAATCGGAAGGAATAGATATTATGGATATGGCAGTTATTAAAAAATGTATGTGGTATGGTGGCACAATTAATCAGAAAAGGGACTAGATATGAAAAAAATATGCAAAAAAATGATAATTTTATTGTTGATGATGTCATTTGTAATGATCTCCATATTTAAAATGGATAAGTTAAATGTAAATGCAGCATCAAATAATCTTTCGATAGGAATAAATAAAAATCAGGTTGTATCTGGAGATACAATAAATGTAGATATAAACTTTGATCTTGAATATGCGATTTTTTATGCAACATTCTATGTGAATTATGATATAAATTATTTGGAATTTGTTAGTTCAAGTGGAAATTATCAGCCACAGACAAATGAACCAAGTGGTGTTATTCCTTATCAGATTGATGCTTCTCAGAATTCAAAATCAGTAAACTTGAAACTTACCTTCAAAGCAAAAAATGTTGGAGATACAAGTATATCTGTAAATGACAACATTTTTTCAGTATATAAACCTGGGGAAGAAGAACCAGTCAGAGTTGATATACCATCACAGTCGGCTACCGTTAAGGTAATGGCAGTAGGTTCCGATGATGCCACACTCAGTTCAATCCAGGTAGGAGGGGCTAACTTAAGCCCTGCATTTGCAAAATGGACATTGGATTATAAATGTTATGTGAACAATTCCGTAACCTCCGTTAATGTTGCAGCTACAAGCTCACAGGGTGGAAGAGTGGAGATAGCAGGCAACACAGATAATCTTGCGGTTGGTAATAACTACGTTACAATCACAAGTTATGCCCCTAACGGCAAGGCAATGAAATATAATCTTAATATTTTCAGGCTGGAGCCGCCTACAGATCCACCTACAGAAGCACCAACTGACCCGCCTACAGAGCCGCCTGCAAGCTTCAAAGTAACTATGGATGGCAAAGAATATAACGTATCATCTGAGTTTGATGCCGGCAAAGTGCCTGACGGATTTGAAGTAGAGCTTGGTTCATATAACGGAAAAGATGTAATAACCGCAACCGGAAGTGCAACAGGATTTACACTTATGTACCTTGTGGATTCTGAAGGAAACGGAAACTTTTATGTATATGATGGCAAAAATTTTTATCCTTATATTGTAATATCTAATTCCGAAAATACATATTATGTATTTGACAGCCGCAAGGCCGATACATCGATGGCAGGCGAAGAAAAGGATGTAAAAATTAAGGATACGGCCATAAAAGGATATGTTGACGGAGAATATATTTATTTTTACGCAATGAATTCCAATAAAAAGTATTCGTGGTATTCCTACGATACTGTGGAGGGTACAATACAAAGATTGCATACCACATCCCCTGAAATTATTGAAGATGAGACAACAACACCGGAAGAGACAGCCTCAACTCCGGTAACAGGAAAAAACGATGACGGAGTTTCCTTTAACAATAAAAACATTATTATAATCGGCGGAGCTTTGTTATTGATTGTCATAGCCGGAGCAGTTATATTTTTAATCAGCAAAAAGGAAAAGAAATATAACGGATATGATGAAGAATTTGCCGCAACCGATGAAAAAACACAGGAAGAAGCTACAGCGGAATTAGAGGAAGTATCAAAGGAAACTGAAGAAAAATAAAAAAAGTATTAAATTTAAACGCAGCAGGGCAAAACTATTGCTTTTGCTGCGTTTACTTGTTATATTATGTATATAACACGGGCAAGGAGTTGAGAATATGATTTTTAGCATTGATTTTAACAGTGATGAGGCAATTTATATCCAGTTATGCCACCAGATTATAATGAGTATTGCCAATGATGATATACATGAAGGCGATTCACTTCCATCAGTGAGACAGATGGCTGAGGATATAGGAATTAATATGCACACTGTTAATAAAGCATACACAATTCTTAAGCAGGAAGGATATATTAAACTGGATAGACGATACGGTGCCGTTATAGCTGTTGATGCCGATAAGATAGAAGCCATGGAATCACTTTCAAGGGATTTGAGGGTATCTATTGCTAAAGCAATGTGTAAGGATATAACATCAGCGGAAATACATGCACTTGTTGACGATATTATAAGTGAATTTGGAATAAAATAAAAAGGAGGGATAACAAATGCTTTGTGAAAAATGTAATAAAAACCAGGCAACATTTCACTATGCGGAGGTAATTAACGGTGTCCGCAGCGAACACCATCTTTGCAGTGAATGTGCGGCTAATACAGACGTAAGTTTTTACAGCAGTATTTTTGAAAACGATGAGAATTTTACCAGACTGATATCTGGAATACTGGGCGGTAAGGCTATTGTGTCAGGCAATGGCGAAAGCGACAAGTCAGTTAATGTGACATGCCCTAACTGCAAGACAACATACGGCGAATTTGTTAAGAATTCAAGGTTCGGATGCCCTGTATGTTACGATATATTCGGACTTCTTATATCCGATAAAATGAAAAAAATTCATGGCAGCAACGTATATATGGGCAAGAAGCCTATGAAATACGGCAAGCCGGAGGAGGAGCCTCTGGAATATGTTGAAAGGGAAGAAGATAACAACCTTGATAGAGAAATAGAGATATTACGAAAAAAATTAAAATCGGCGGTTGAAGAAGAAGATTTTGAAGAAGCAGCCAGATTAAGGGATTTAATAGCTGAACTTAGCAGAAAGGAAGGTAAAAATGCTTAAATGGTATGAACATGAAGAGACTGCCGGGGATATCGTAATCTCAAGCAGAATAAGGCTTGCCAGAAATTTTAACGATTATCTTTTTGCCGACAAAATAAGTGAAGAAGACGCTGCTAAGATGATTAATTCGGTTGCAAAAAGGTTTGAGATCGATTATCCCGAAGAGTTCAGATGCCTTTACATGAAAGAGTGCAGCGAATCAGGCCGTAATGCCCTTAAAGAAAAGAGGGTAATAACATCTTATCTTGCAGGCAAAAATAATGGTGCGGTTATTTTATCGGAGGATGAAGGAACTTCTGTTCTTTTAAACGGCGAGGACCATGTAAGGATACAGGTATTATGTAACGGAATGGATATCCAGAGCTGTTTTAAGAAAGCCAATGAAATTGACGATTATATAGACGCACATTTTGATTATGCTTTTGATGAAAAATACGGCTATAAGACAACTTTTCCCACCAATACAGGAACCGGAATGAAAGCAGGATACACGCTTCACCTGCCTTCCCTGTCGGATGCCAGAAGACTTAACGATATCAGCGCGGAGCTTGGAAGATTCGGACTAAAATTCAGGACAGTTTATGGTGACGGTCAGAATGGATACGGTAATTTATACCAGATATCCACACAAAAGACCCTTGGACAGGATGAACGTGAAGTTATAAAAGACCTTGATGACATTGTTCTGCAGATTGTCAATCAGGAAAAAGAACAGAGAGAACATTTTTACAAAAAAGACAAGATACAGATGGATGATGAGATTTACAAATCATACGGTGTTTTAAAATATGCAAGAAAACTTTCATTAAAAGATTCCATGGTTCTCATATCGGAACTTATGACAGGCATATCGTTGGGCGTATTGCAGTTTGCACATAACGGAAGATATAATATCAACGAGCTTATAATGGATATACAGCCTGCAGTTTTAAGACAGAATTCAGGCAAGGCGATGTCTGTAGCAGAGACAGACGTATTAAGAGCAGAATATATAAGAAAATATCTCCCTGAAATAATCTGATTATTTCACAGATAGGAAAGAGGAATATATATATGGAAAGTGGATTTACCAAAAAAGCCGAGACAGCATTGCAGAATGCCGCGGAAGCAGCATTTGAGCTTGGACATGGCTGTGTCGGCTCCGAACATATTCTTATCGGACTTTTAAGAACGGAAGAATGTATTGCCAATGCCGTACTTGTGAATAACGGTGTTGAAGAAAGCAAGGTTGTGGAGCTAATCAAGGAACTTATTGTTCCTGAAAAAAATGTGGGATTGAAAGAACCTGATTCCTATACTCCGAGAGCTGCAAGAATTCTTGAAAATGCAAGAAAAGAAGCAAAAAGGTTCAAATCCGGGCTTATCGGAACGGAACATATTTTTATAGGAATGCTAAAAGAGCAGGACTGCGTTGCAACACGTTTATTGGGAACAATAGGCGTCAAAATCCAGAAAGCCTACATTGATACCGTGGTCGCAATGGGCGAGGACAGCAATAACTATAAAGATGAGGTTTCTTTTAACCGCAAAAATAAAAAGAGCCAGACCCCTACGCTTGACCAGTACAGCAGGGATTTAACGGCACTTGCCGAAGAAGGAAAGCTTGACCCTGTTATAGGACGTGAAAGAGAGATTCAGAGAGTTATCCAGATTGGCAGCAGAAGAACCAAAAACAATCCATGCCTTGTAGGAGAACCGGGTGTAGGAAAAACGGCTGTTGTGGAAGGAATTGCAATTAAAATAGCAGAGGGCAATGTTCCTGATACCATAAGAGGCAAGAGACTTCTTACCCTTGACCTTTCAGGAATGGTTGCCGGTTCAAAATATCGTGGTGAATTTGAAGAAAGAATCAAAAAAGTAATAAAGGAAGTGCGTGCTGCCGGCAATGTCATTCTTTTTATAGATGAGCTTCATACCATCATAGGCGCAGGTGGAGCAGAAGGAGCGATTGATGCTTCCAACATACTTAAGCCTTCTCTTGCAAGAGGCGAGGTACAGATTATCGGAGCCACCACTATCGATGAATATCGTAAATATATAGAAAAAGATGCTGCACTTGAACGACGTTTCCAGCCCGTTAATGTGGATGAACCATCGGAAGATGAAGCATACGAGATCCTCAAAGGATTAAAAGAGACTTATGAGACTCATCACGGCGTTACAATAACGGATGGAGCACTTCATTCTGCCGTAAAACTTTCAAAAAGATACATCAATGACAGATTTTTACCTGATAAAGCCATTGACCTCATTGATGAGGCATCTTCAAAGGTAAGGCTGGGGGCGTTTATTAAACCTGAAGAAATAAGCAAAACCGAAGCCGAAATCGAAAAACTTGAGGCTGACAAAGAAGAAGCAATCAAGGCTGAAGCCTATGAAAAAGCCGGGGAAATCAAGAAAAAACAGCTTAAAAAGTATGAAAAACTTGAAAAACTCAATACAAAATGGCAGAACGAGAAAAACAACAGAAACCTTGTGGTAGACGAGGAAAGCATAGCTTTAGTTGTGTCAGACTGGACTAAAATACCTGTCAACAAGCTTTCAATCGGGGAATCAGAGCGCCTGATGAAGCTTGAGGAGACCCTTCACGAACGTGTTGTAGGTCAGGACGAGGCTGTAACCTCTATAGCAAGAGCAATAAGAAGAGGCAGGGTTGGACTTAAAGATCCTAAGAGACCGATTGGCTCATTCCTTTTCCTTGGACCTACCGGTGTCGGCAAAACCGAACTTTCAAAAACACTTGCGGATGCCATGTTCGGAAATGAAAATTCCCTCATAAGAGTTGATATGTCGGAATACATGGAGAAACACAGCGTATCCAAGATGATAGGCTCACCTCCGGGATATGTAGGTTATGAGGAAGGCGGCCAGCTTAGCGAAAAAGTAAGACGTAATCCTTATTCGGTAATTCTTTTTGACGAGATAGAAAAAGCACATCCCGATGTATTCAACGTGCTCCTTCAGATACTGGATGACGGCGTGGTAACGGATTCCTCAGGAAGAAAAGTTGATTTCAAAAATACTATTATCATAATGACAAGCAACGCCGGAGCCGAGAATATCGTTTCACCTAAAAATCTTGGTTTTAACACATCAAAGGATCCTGAGCAGGATTACAAAAACATGAAAAATAAGGTTATGGATGAGGTTAAAAGAATTTTTAAACCGGAATTTCTCAACCGAATCGATGAAATGATTGTTTTCCACATGCTGACCAAAGAAAACGTAGCCCGCATTGTGGACATTATGATGAACTCTATCAATAAACGTATTAAGGAGCAGCTTAATATCACCATTGAACTTTCCGATGCGGCAAAATCCTATATCGTTGACGCAGGATATGATGAAAAATACGGTGCCAGACCGTTAAAGAGAGCACTTCAGCAGAAAGTGGAGGATGAGCTTGCCGAACAGATTTTGGAGGGCAGGATAAAGAGCTCGGATATTGTTTATGTCGACAAAAAAGAAGACAGCGAAAAACTTGTTTTTTCTGTAAAATAGTGTAGAAAAAAAGCAGGAAATATATTATAATATTTTTATTAATAAGTTACTAAATTTAACACACAGGAGGACACAATATGTCTGTAGTAGACGAGTTAATTCACATTGAGGGAGACGGTACGATAAGCTTTGGAAATTATCTTCTGGATACCAAGACCAAGCTGGACAATGTAGAGTACAACGGAGATATTTACAAGGTTAAGACTTTTAAGGAAATTACCAAGCTTGAGAAGAACGGTATGTTTGTTTATGAGTCTGTACCGGGAACAACAGTCCACAACCTTTCAATAAGTGATAACAAAGTAGAACTTAAAGTTGAGGGCGCAGATGACCCGCAGATTACTCTTGAACTTGAACCGGAGACAGAATATGAAGTATTTGTTGACGGCGCTTCAATAGGAAGCATGAAGACCAATATCAGCGGTAAATTAAGTATCAGCGTTGAACTCGCAAGAGAGGGCGTTCCTGTTAAAATTATCAGAAACTAACAGAAGGTGAAGAATGGCTAAGAGCAGAAGTACAGCATTTTTCTGTAAAGAATGCGGCTATGAGACATCTAAATGGATGGGACAGTGTCCGGGCTGCGGACAGTGGAACACGCTTGTGGAGGCTCCTGTAGAGAGTTCTGTTAAGAAAGGAATTTCTGTTCTTACACAGGGTGGACAGGCTGTTCCCGTAAGAGTGTCCCAGATAGATACTGAATCGGAGAACCGTTTTACATCGGGACTTGCGGAACTTGACCGGGTTCTCGGTGGCGGTATCGTGACCGGTTCAATGGTTCTTGTAGGAGGAGATCCGGGAATCGGCAAGTCAACCATTCTTTTACAGGTATGTAAGAATGTATCCGCCGATAGGAAGGTATTATATGTATCCGGCGAGGAGTCTTTGCGACAGATTAAGATGAGAGCTGACAGAATCGGCACTATGCCGGATAATTTTTATCTGCTCTGCGAGACTAATCTTGCTAAGATAAGCGATGCAATCAGAAATTTTGCCCCCGATATGGTAGTTATAGACTCTATCCAGACAATGTACTGTGAGACCAGTGAGTCAGCACCGGGAAGTGTCGGGCAGGTAAGAGAATCCACTAATGTTCTCCTTCAGATTGCCAAAGGACTTTCGATTACAGTTTTTATTGTGGGACATGTTACCAAGGAGGGTGTTGTCGCCGGACCGAGAGTATTGGAACACATGGTAGATACTGTTCTGTATTTTGAAGGTGAGCGAAGTGAGAATTACCGTATCATAAGAGCTGTTAAGAATCGTTTTGGAGCCACCAATGAGATTGGTGTTTTCGAGATGTGCCAGGATGGACTCCGTGAGGTACTTAACCCATCAGAGTTTATGCTGAGCGGCAGGCCGGAGGGCGAGCCGGGTTCTGTGGTTGTATGCCTTATGGAAGGAACAAGACCTATTCTTGTAGAAATACAGGCACTTGTATGCCATACTAATTTCGGACTCCCCAGAAGAACTGCGGCGGGTGCCGATTATAACAGGATGAATTTATTGATGGCTGTGCTTGAGAAAAAAATTGGTCTGCAGTTATCCGGCTGTGACGCTTATCTTAATGTCGCCGGAGGTCTTAAGGTCAGTGAACCAGGATTAGACCTTGGAATTGTGCTTGCAATAATGTCAGGATTTAAGAACAGACCTATAGGTAGCAAAACACTCTGCTTCGGAGAGGTTGGCCTTACAGGAGAAGTAAGAGCCGTAAGTCAGGCAAAACAGCGTGTTCAGGAGGCTGTCAAGCTAGGATATGAAGAATGTATTCTTCCCTATGCCTGTCTTAAATCAATCGGCAAAGAAGACAGGATTAAATTAATTGGAATAAAATCAGTATCCGAATTGAGTAATATCGGACTGTAGGAAAGAGGTATTATTATGGATTTAAAGAAGACTATTAATGAACTTGATGAATCACAGACAAGAGTTGAAAAACACGCATTTGATGTTATTAATTCTTCGGATACATCACTTAACCTTGTTAAGGAAGGAATTACCAATATTAAAGAAATCGTTGATAATATTGGAGAACTGAATGAACTTATCAAGACTTCAACAGAGAATATCAAGAACTTAGAGGAATTTTCCGATACCATTCAGGAATTTGCCACAGCAGTCGGTAAGATTGCAGGAAGAACCAACATCCTTTCCCTTAACGCCAGCATTGAAGCTGCAAGAGCAGGTGAAGCCGGACGTGGATTTGCCGTTGTTGCCAAGGAAGTCGGAGGACTTGCCGCTCAGTCAACCAAATCCTCAAAGGATATTACAGACACAGTCGAGCACGTAAGGGAATTTGCCAAAATAACAGTTGACGCTATGGCTGATATTTACAAACATTCCGTTGAGCAGAATGAAAAGGCAATGCAGATAGAGTCACTCCTCAACAAAATCCTTGACGCTGCTACAGTTGCCAATGACGAATCAAGAGGAATGGAACATGAAATAGCCGTTCAGAGAGACATCGTTAATAATGTCAGGGGCTGCCTTGAATCTGATTCAGAAGAATCAGCAGAAGAAGTTGCAGAATAATACAAAGCAGGACACAAAATACGAAAATTAATTTATTTTATGCTTGCAATTATTCCAGATATATGATATAAAATACAAGTGGCGTTTTTACAGCCACTGTATAGGGGTATAGTTCAGCTGGTAGAATATCGGTCTCCAAAACCGCAGGTCGTGGGTTCGAATCCTACTGCCCCTGTTATATCAGACCTCCGTTCACGGAATGTGGACGGAGTTTTTTTTGTGTGTAGAGTTGTGGCACCCCCTCACAAAACTTTTCCAAAAGTGCAGAAAATTAGGAATATTACCGGAACTTCCGGGCAAGCTATTAATAATATTTGCCGGGGAGCTTTTTTATGGAAAAATATAGTGACAATTTTGAAGAAAATGTAAAATATTTTGGAGAGCTGGTACAGCCTGATAAAAACTTTGACATGATCGTGAAAAAAATTAAAATAGCAGGGAAAAAAGCAACGCTTTTTATGATAGACAGCTTTACTAAAGATGAGCTTATGGAAAAACTTCTGGAGTATTTCTCGGATTTGAAAGAAGATGACATACCTGGGTCAGCTGATGAAATGGCAGATTTAATCCCGTATATCGAGGTGGATGTGGAATACAGCCCTGTTAAATCAATCGTGCCGCTTATGCAGGGAATGGTGGTTATGTTTTTGGAGGGGTTTGATAATGTTTTTCTGATTGACTGCAGGACGTACCCCTCAAGAAGTGTATCGGAGCCATGGAAAAACAGGGTGCTGCGAGGCTCAAGGGACGGTTTTGTGGAATCCATTGCAGGCAATGTGGGCCTTATAAGACGCAGGGTAAGGACTAAAGACTTCAGGGTAGAGGCATTAAGTGCGGGAAGACTTTCAAAAACCGATATTGCCATTGCTTATATTGACGGATTGGCGGACAAAAAACTCCTTGAAAATATTAAAGAGCGTATTAAATCCATTAATGTTGATGCGCTTACCATGAATATTGAAAGTCTTGCCGAAACCCTTTTAAAGGGAAGTTATATCAATCCCTTTCCGAAATTCAAATACACGGAAAGACCTGATTCGGCGGCAGCGGCGGTTTTTGACGGCAATATAGTTGTTTTAATCGATAATTCTCCGGCAGTAATGATTCTTCCCACATCTATTTTTGATATAGCTGAAGAAGCGGACGATTATTATTTCCCGCCGGTAACGGGAACCTACCTTAAACTGTCGAGATACTGCATAGCTGTTTTTTCACTTATTCTTACGCCGGTGTGGGTGCTGTTATTAAACAATCCCGGAAGTGTGCCGGAATGGCTGAAATTTGTATTGATAGAAGAACATAGTTCAACGGTACCCGTGCTTTTGCAGCTTTTTATATTGGAATTTGCCATTGACGGATTACGTCTTGCTGCAGTGAATACACCGACTCTTTTGTCAACACCGTTAAGTGTAATTGCAGGTATAGTTGTAGGCGAATATGCGGTAAGCTCGGGCTGGTTTGACCCGGAAAGCATGTTATATATGGCATTTGTGTCAATAGGAACGTATACACAGGCAAGTTTTGAAATAGGTTATGCCATTAAATTTTTCAGATTAATAATACTTGTTCTGACATGGTTTTTTAATATCTGGGGATTTACTGCAGGCATTCTGATTTTTATTTTGTGCCTTGTGTTTAACAGAACAATATCAGAAAAAAGTTATATATATCCTATTATTCCTTTTAACTGGAATATGTTAAAACGTAAACTGTTCAGGATACGACTTGGAAAAGAAAAATAGGTAAAAATGATGGTATTTTATTGCAAATAATATACAAGTATAGTAAAATATAATCATATTTACTAACGTCAAAGGAGAAGTAATTATGAGTGATAGCTACAACAGAGAGGACCTTGATGAAGAAGTTAATAAGGTAATGGAAGATAATACAGAACAGGATTTATCAACAGTCAATGATTCAGAATTAACAACTGATACAGAGGCAGATAATAATAAAGGAAAAAAGGAAAAAGCGGCTAAGAATAAGAAAGAACCTAAGCCAAAGAAAGAGAAGAAGCCTAAGACTAAGGAATGTAAGAAGTCTGATAAACAGGCGGCAACGGAAGAGACTTCCGGAGAAGTTATAGAAGAAAGCACAGCCGGTGAAGATATTAAGACTAAGGTTAAAGATAAGCGTCTCAAGAGAAAAGAACGCAGGGACAAGAAAAAGATGGAGATACTTGATAATCTTGTCGGCGAAGAAAAGGCGGAAGAAGTAATAGAGAAAGTCAAAGAGGCTAAAAAAGGAATATCATTTATGTTCCGTATCCTTATATGTACGATTCTTCCTCTTACATTTATGTTTGCCATTTCACTTCTTTTCACAAGGGATTTCATTGAAAAGACTATTGAAGAGGACAGAACAACCACTTTACAGACAGCTGCTTCGGCAATCAAGAGTGCGTATGTTTACGGATATGAAGGCGAATATATGGTGGACGGTTCGGGAACCCTTTTCAAAGGAGAGACAAGACTTACAGGTAATAATTCCTTGCTTGATACACTTAAGAAAGAGACAGGAATTGAATCAGCCCTTTACTATGGCAATGAAATCAAAATAACATCTATTATGGATGTCAATGGCAGAAGAACATTGGGCAATAAGGCAGAAGAAAATATTTACAACACGGTTATGGAAGGCAATACTTACTATGGTGAGGAAAGGCTTAACAGAGCCGACTATTATGTATGCTATCTTCCATTGTATTCAGACGGCGAAGATGGCGATGTAGTAGGAATGATCTATGTAGGTATCGAGACAACAGGCGATACGCAGAGAATAGCAGATAAGACCAAGACATCGGTTATCGGACTCAGTGCAGTATTCCTTGTATCACTTGTAATTGTTACAATTCTTGCAAGACAGATGTCTAAGACCATGAAGAGAATAGATAAGGCACTTGATACAATGTCCACAGGTGATCTTACTGTAACATTTGACGATTCAGACCTTAAGCGTAAAGACGAAATCGGTAACATAGCAAGAACAACACAGGTATTGCGTGACAGATTTACAAAGGTTATCGGTCAAATCAAGGAATCTGTATCCGTTGTTAAGAAAGCCTCTGACAATGTTGACACAATGTCTAACCAGTCAACCAGAACCGTAGAAGGTATCAGCCATGCAATCGAAGAAATTGCAGCAGGTGCATCATCACAGGCGGATGAGACACAGTCAGCAGTAGAACACGTTGACAACATCGGTTCACTTATCAAACATGTTGTTGAAGAAGTAGATGTATTATCAGCCACAGCAGCCAATATGGGTAATGCTGAGAATAATGCGCAGAATATTATGGGCGACCTTGATGAGACAACAGCTAAGACAAGTAAAGCCGTTGAACTTATAGCAACACAGACAGAAGCTACCAATGTTTCCGCAAAAGAAATCGGACAGGCAGTTGAGATAATTACCAACATAGCATCACAGACCAACCTTCTCTCTCTAAATGCAAGTATTGAAGCGGCAAGAGCAGGTGAAGCAGGACGAGGATTTGCAGTTGTTGCATCAGAGATACAGAAACTTGCAGAACAGTCTAACCAGTCGGCAGTTAAGATTCAGCAAATAATAGACGGTCTTACAGTTGAATCCAATAAGACAGTTAAGATTATGGAAGAAGTCAAGAGTGCAGTATCAGATCAGGAAAAGAAGATTCATGAGACTAAGTCAATCTTCGGAACAGTAAGAGATGGCGTTGCGAAGTCAATGGATCAGATTAATGGTATCAGCGATGAAAGTAATGAACTTGACGCTAGCAAGAATAAGATTGTAGAGGTTATCGAATCACTTTCTGCAGTATCTGAAGAAAATGCTGCTGCTACTGAAGAGACTATGGCATCAATCGAAGAACTTACTTCAATGATGTTAGAACTTGCATCATCGGCTAATAAGCTTAATGAACTTGCCGACAATCTTGAGAACAGCGTAAGTGTATTTAAAGTAGAGTAGTATATTAAATGGAGTGTAGAGCATGGTATACATAGTTGTCATACTGGTTGTCCTTGTGGCTGATTTGATTATTAAGGCTAAGATATTGGAGATACCGGAAGCCGGTTTCCCAATTGAAAAGTTTAAAGGAAAAGTTAAGATAGTAAGAACCTTTAATGAAGGCATGGCGGCCAATGTGTTGGACGAGGACCCGGCAAAGGTTAAGAAAATATCATCCCTTGTACTTGTGATATTTCTGATACTTTCACTTCCGTTATTTTTCTCCAAAAAAGGAAGAATCAACAGAAAGCTTGGGGCAGCCCTGATTATCGGGGGAGCACTTTCCAATGTGGCAGACAGATGTATCCGTGGAAAGGTTGTAGATTACATCCAGTTTAATATGGATAAATCAGACAGAATGGAGCGCATGACATATAATATTGCGGATTTCAGCATATTTATCGGCACAGTGCTTTACATGATTAATTCAGGCAGTAAGAAGAGTAAGAAGAATAATAAAAAATAATAAATTAAGAGCTTCCGGACAGTTAAGTGCCCGGAAGCTCTTTTTATAAAATGGTGCCACGAGGTCTTTGGTATTGACATCAAAGCAATTAGGTAATAAATTATTTATGTTAATATAAAAGGAGGGCCCGGTAGTATTACCAACTACCGGGCATTTATGAAAAAGAAAAAAATAATTATGAAAAGGTTTTCAACTTCATTACTACTTTAGTGTATAATACAAATGTAGATAAAATGTGATTAAATAGTTAACAAACAATGAACAAATATTATGGAGCGGTAAATGGGAACACAGAATTATCAGAAGGAGTTAGACAGACTGCTTGAAACCATGGATACACCCGGGACTTTAGTGCTTCATAGTTGCTGCGCACCCTGCAGCAGCTATGTTTTAAAGTATCTGTCGGAATATTTTAAAATCACTCTTTTGTATTTTAATCCTAATATATCTCCTAAGGAGGAATACGAAAAGCGTGTTGCGGAACAGAAAAGACTTATCGGAGAGATGGAATTTAAGTATCCTGTTACTATGTTAGAGGGCAGATATGAACCATCAGAGTTTTATGAAGCCGTTAAAGGATTGGAAAATGTGCCTGAGGGCGGAGAGCGGTGCTTTATATGTTACGAAATGAGAATGAGAGAAGCAGCTGAATATGCCAGAAGGACAGGTGCAGATTATTTTACTACAACTTTATCAATAAGCCCTTTAAAAAATGCTGACAAGATTAACGAAATAGGTAAAAAACTTGAAGCAGAATACGGCGTCAGACACCTGCCTTCGGATTTTAAAAAGAAGGAAGGCTACAAGCAATCCATAGAGCTGTCAAAGGAATATAATCTATACAGACAGAATTTCTGCGGATGTGTATTTTCAAAGAATGGAGACAAAGAGAATGTATAACTATGAAAGACAGGTAAAATATTATGAGACAGACAAGATGGGTGTAGTTCATCATTCTAATTATATAAGATGGTTTGAAGAAGCCAGGGTTGAATTTATGCGTGATAATGATATATCATATCGTCATATGGAAGAAGAAGGAATTCAGATTCCGGTTGTATCTGTTTCATGCAAATACAAATCTCCTGCCAAATTTGATGATGATGTTATTGTTAAAACATGGATTAAAAAATTTAATGGCATAATTATCGAACTGGCTTACGAAGTGGTTGACAAGAATGACGGACAGGTCCGTGTAACCGGAGAAAGTTCCCATTGTTTTGTTGACGATAAGACATTTAAACCTATTAATTTAAAAAGAGAAAGAGAAGACCTTTACAACAGATTTGAAAAGGCAACAGAGGAATAAGCTATGTGGGCATACGAAAGCGTATTTTATCAGGTATATCCTTTAGGATTTACCGGGGCACCGTTTGAAAATGACGGAGAATTAAGACACGGAATATTAAGATTTATTGACTGGATTCCGCATATCAGAAAAGTGGGAGCTAACGCAATCTATTTTTCACCTGTATTTGAATCCGATACACATGGTTACAATACAAGAGATTACAAGAAAATAGATGTAAGACTGGGAACTAACGAAGATTTCAAAAAGGTATGTGATGAATTACATAAAAATGATATCAAAGTAGTTCTTGACGGTGTATTTAACCATGTAGGCAGAGGGCATTTTGCATTTCAGGATGTTCTCAAGAACAGGGAAAATTCACCATATCGTTATTGGTTTAATATTGATTTTAATGGTAATGATGCATGGAATGACGGACTCTGGTACGAAGGCTGGGAGGGCAATTATGACCTTGTAAAACTCAACCTTAAAAATGATGAAGTTGTAAATTATCTTTTTGACTGTGTAAAATACTGGATAGAATATTTTGAAATTGATGGAATAAGACTTGACGTTGCGTACTGTCTTGACCCTGATTTCATGCACAGGCTCAGAGGTTTTACGGACAGCCTTAAAAATGATTTCTTCCTTGTGGGAGAGACTGTTCACGGAGATTACAACAGGCTTGTCAATGACGGAATGCTTCATTCGGCAACTAATTACGAGTGCTACAAGGGTATTCATTCAGCAATTAACAGTTTGAATCTTTTTGAAATAGTACATTCGCTTTTACGCCAGTTCGGACCGGAAGAATGGACTCTTTACAAGGGCAAACACATGCTTTCATTTGTAGATAACCATGATGTGTCAAGAATTGCAAGCGTAATTAATAATGAGAAAAATCTTCCACTTGCATATGCATTTATCTTTGGTATGCCGGGTATTCCTTGCGTATACTACGGAAGTGAATGGGGCTTCAAAGCCGATAAGTCACAGGGAGACCCTGCGTTAAGACCGTATTTTGAAAACTACGAAGAAAACGCACTTACCGATATAATTGCGGGCTATGCCAAGGTTAAAAAAGAAAGTAAGGCCCTTAATTACGGCAATTTCTACAGTCTTTTACTTACTAACAGACAGTGTGTTTTCGGAAGATGGACAGAAGAAGAGACAGTGCTTGTAGGAATTAATATCGATGACAATGAGTTTAAGGCTGGTTTCAATGCCGGTGCAGATAAAGCAGTAAATATGATAACAGGAGAAACCGTTGATATTGCAAATGGTTTTACAATGAAACCAAACAGTGCATATTTTTTAAGGTTAGTGAAATAAAATGTCAGTAAAAGAAGTTAAAACCAACGCAATGCGTATACTTGAATCGGAAGGTATTAATTTTGAGACAGGTTATTACGAATGCGATGAGTTTATAGATGGTGTTCATACCGCAGACGCTTTGGGACTTCCTCACGAAATGGTGTACAAGACACTTGTAACTGTAGGCCACAGTAAGAATTATTATGTTTTTGTAATACCTATCGAAAAGGAAATTGATTTAAAGAAAGCAGCTAAATCAGTGGGCGAAAAGTCAGTTGAGATGCTTCCGCTTAAGGATGTAACTAACGTAACCGGTTACATAAGGGGCGGTTGTACGGCGGTCGGCATGAAAAAACACTATGTAACAAGGATTGATGAATCTGCCATACTTCAGGACGCTATATATGTGAGCGGAGGGAAGAGAGGAATACAGATTAAATTACATCCGGATGATTTATTAAAGGTTACGAAAGCAGAGTATGCTGATGTGACAGCATAAAATAACTATTTAAAGGAGAGAAAAGGAATGAAGAAAAAAAACGGAGGCGGTATTGTCGCAATTGTTTTAATTGCAATTGTTGTTGTATTTTCACTTGTGACCAATATCAGGGCATTAACAGGTGATGAAAGTGATTACAAGACTGTAACACTTGAAGGTGCAGGAGAATTTTTTGATATGAAATATTCTGTTAATTACATCCCTACAGCAACAGTTCATTATTACTATGGTGTATCTGATGATGTTGACGGAATTATCGTGTTCAGGGCATCTAAGAGCTTTTACAAGAAAAATTTCCTTAGCACAGGATATGCTAAAGGAGACGGTGTTACTGTCAAAGGTAAAATTATCAAATTAAAGGCTAAAGAATCAAAAATGCTTAAAGAGAAAGGAACAAGCTCTACATATTACCTCGGAACAGATAAGGCACTTAATGTGGAATATAAGAGCAATGCTATCAGAGGAATTGTCTTAGCTGTATTTATGATTATACTTGGTATAGTTGGAGTTATCTCAATCAAAAAAGGATTGACAGAAAAGAAAGCATTTATGATTGTTTTCTGGATATTGGTATTTGGAGCTGCAATATATATTTTGCATTTATTGTCATATGGAGGATTATTCGGCATATAAAGTAAATGCATAAATAATTACAT